>Ga0181612_166270_pt1 | contig 21564 bp, 11 predicted proteins | sample HoacroProtozoa21_FD_119630 | JGI IMG/M metagenome (GOLD analysis project Ga0181612, IMG submission 119630) | Hoatzin crop microbial communities from Cojedes, Venezuel. Combined Assembly of Gp0051906, Gp0051904, Gp0051908
CGCCAGTGCTCAGTCATCCTCACAGTAGTTTCCAGATGTTCAGAGGGAACTGCTGTGTTTTGGTTTGTGCCCATTCCCTCTGGGCCTGTCCCTGGGCACCACTGAAAAGTGTCTGGCTCCATCTTCTTTGCAACCTCCCTTTAGGTATTTATACACATTAATAAGATCCCCTCTCAGCCTTCTCTTTTCCAGGCTGAACAGTCCCACAGCTGGCCCAGACTTACCTTATGGGAGAGATGGTCAAGTTCCTTCATCACCTTTATGGCCCTTCACTCGACTCTCTGCAGTATCTCTGTAGATTTATTTATGGTAGAATTCTTTTACAAGAGTTGGCATATGCTTGGTTCCTGACTATGCCTGCATTACAAGAGCACATATTATAAATACAACAGGGTAACTGACTTGCTATTCTAGTTCTTGTACTGTTGTGCTTTTACCAGAAGCATTTATTCAAATGAATCAAAAAATGTATTCTGTATGAAGAGGCAGTGTGCCCGCCTCTCTAGTCTGGTTAAGATATTGCTGGTTGACTGCATTGTAATGAAAATTGGTAAATTTACTAATCTATTTTTTTGATATAAAACAAAAATACATTACTTTGTCCCTAATGTCACCTGTGTATTGAACTACAAAACAGTTACTGAGACTGGCAATATGTTACGCAGATGCTGGATGTTAGACATGTATGTGTACTTCTGCTTTTCCCACACTAGATAGGAAAATTTCAGGCATATATTGTGTTTTCAATTATTGTATCACATTTTTGAGAATTCTGTTACAGTTCCAAATTGTCTTGAAGGCTTGATTGCGTGATGGACTCACAGTGCCTATGGCTACACTGCAAGTGGCAGCATTTAACGGTTTGTGTTGAGGAACTGGAGGCGTCTGGTGTTTGGATGCAGTTCTCAGTGAATTTAATCGGACTGGTTTTATTTCTTTTTCTAGTGTGGGTGCATTGGGAATATGAAAATCAGGTATGTTCCAAGGATTAAATTGTTTGTATATGCAAAACCCAAGGATTAAATTGTTGGTATATTGCAGTGAAAAGCGTAGAAACAGTATAAGTGTCTTTATTTTTAGGCAGTTCAGGGCTTTGGTGCATGCTACTCTATCTTGCACCTTGTGGATTTTACAAGCCAAGCTACAGCAATGGGACAGTCGATAAAAACCATCTTCATGCTTTTTCTCAAGAAGAAATTTTTCCTGGCATTAAGTGGAGATAACAGAGACCTGAGGAGGGATCAAGACAAGCAAAATGAGAACAAAGCAGTTTCTGCCATTCATCTAAACAAGGTTAAGACTAAGGGGTAAAACCTTTTGAAATAAAAGCAGCTCTGCTCCTGAACTTGTTTCATAAAATGATCTTGCCTGGTCTGTTTCTCTTCTCACTTTCTTTTTTTTCGGTGGGAATGTATTATTTCCTTGATTATACTATTTAAAGCCCATAATTATCGTTGTAAAGGGTAAATGTAGAAGTGATAATTTTGGATATATCAATTACAATTAGTACACATCTTAGAGAATGACATGTTAAATGGTTCACTTATTTTCATTAACTAATACCAATAATCTTTTGCAGCTCAGGCCAAACCAAGTGAGTTATGAAAAATACTAAATATGTATACAGTAAAAGCATACTTTTAATAAAAATATTTTTCTTTTGCACAAAATGAAAGTTTTAATTTGCCTTTTGATGACAGAGATTTTATTTGAAATTTAGCAACAGAAAAATCACTTAGGAACTTTAAGGTTATTGTTTATTGAGTTGTGTAATAGAGTTTGAGTCTGAGATTTATCATGGATATAGGTGAAATATACGTGTAGTAGTGTCTGACCTATAAATCAATAAGTTCAATTAATCTCTCTTAAATGTAGTTAAGCAAAAAGGGTATATAGCACTTATAGACAGTTAATTGCAACTTTGAAAAAGCTGCTTAGACACTGAGGCTTTGATTAAGGTCTAGATCTAAATGCTCAAATATAATATTCCTAATATAGTTGCAAGGCAATACTATATAAAAAGCTGATGTTTTGTCTGAACAGTTTTATCTTTCACTGATAACTGGTAATCTTACATGCATAAAATACACATTATAGATAGAAGTGTTTTGGACATAATCTGCTTTTTAGTCTTAGAGGTTCAGCAGCCAGAATGTGAGAGTTAAGAGGATAATCCCAGAGCATTTTTAAGTGCACGCTCTTCTCTAGCTGGAAATATTTATTTTGATTGTTGTGCCTCGGAGAAAGAAACAAAGAGACTGAACTTCCTATTTAAATGCAGGATTAAGTTCTGACTGGGTGAAGTGCCTAAGACAAGATAACAGTCTGACAAGGAAGGAAAGTCGCAGTGGCTGTTTGGGTGCCACAGCGGACAGCTTGAGCAGTGTCTGAGAAGAGAGGCACATCTACTGTCATGAACACTGTAAGAAAAATGCACCCCGTAGGCTCTAGCTAATACATTTTCTAACAGAATTGTGTATTCTGTACTGTTTTGTAGTCGTATTCAGCCTATGCAATCCTTAGCATCTCTGTTATGTTTATGATAGAGAACTACATAGCATTTGCTTCAATGGCTTCTTTTATATCTATGAAGTTAAGTTTAATTACCCTAAATTCATTATACCGAAAGTTTAGAGCAGCACAGCGTGCTCTGTATAGGTGTTTTTAAGCATCCAGACATTTGTGCTCTTTGTAAGTTTTTGGTTAGTTGACCCATGTATTCAGAAACAAATGTAAAAATTCCGGACCAGCAGCTCTCAGGAGACTAACTTACATCACAGGTGGTAGCAGTGTGTGTTCTCCCTTTTTTTATGCCACAGTAATGATCGTGACCTCTTGGAGCCATTTTTCAGGGAAGTAAACTGTGATCTTATTCATCATTGTTATCTCAAGTAGTCAGCATTTAGGTTCAGTTGTTCAATTTCTATAAGAAACAGGAGGTTGATATTTTTTTGAAGTTACCTTTGTGTCCATTGTAAGTTGCAGAATTTCTTGACATCAGAAAATGCTGTATCATCTGATGCCTGTTTTCTAGGCAATATTGAAGCCACATCAGTGAAGCTGAGATAGTCATGTGAAATTGCTGTTCTCCCAAACTAAGTCAGGGATAGAGTGACATGTTTATACTATTGTAATGATAGGGTTAGATTGGATTTAATTTTGAGACAATAGTAAGGACTTGCCTTGCAGTTTATATTTTATAAAAACAAACAACAAAGGAATCATTAGCTGGAAGTTACAGGCACTGAGATATTCCAGTTAGATATGTGAGGCACAAAAAGGATAAGACTGAACTCACAACCAGTGGCAAGTTTCTTTGAGTCAATTATACTTGTAAAAGGTATTTAGGTTGAGTGACAAATACTTTGACTATTACTTCTTTTCATTGGGCTTCTTTTCCGTTTCTCCTCTTTACCATCTTTCTACATTTTTACGTCTTGTTGGTATTACAGTGTTCTCTGAATTGATATACAATTCAGCACTCTGCTGAATCACAGACATGGCCATGTAAAATATTTAACTGCAAGTAGAGTGAAAGAGCAGCTGCTCTGTTACCACCTCTGTTTTTCTAGGAGCTTGTGGGCCGGAAGCTGTTCGACCTGAGGCTCACTAGGTGTCAGCAAAGTAGTCCAGAAGAAAGTTTTTTTCTGAGAATTAAAAAAGGAAGTGACAGTTAAAACCATGCATGTAGCAGAAATTTTAAAGCGTATTGGGTTGTTGTTTTACTTCAAGTTAACCTAACCTGGAAAACCAGTGTTATTGTGCTTTCCGTGCCATTACCTCTGTTTTATTTCATAGTCAAGCTGCTTTCCCTACATAGAAAGTATCATCTGTGTGTCTAGGGAACAGTGACTACGTACTATGTGCTGCATTTCAGGCAGTAAATGAGAAAGATTATGAGTTAGAAAAGTAATCACTCCGTGAACTTTTCAAAATACCCTGTCTGCTCAGACATGAGGTGTGCAGTCTGTCATGAATAACTTTCTCTTCCATTTCCTGTTATCAGGCTCCGTGGTTTCATCTAAAGACACACAGAAATTCTATCTACTTTTTTTTTTATTCCACTAATTGATAAAACTTTCTGTATTTTCTCTGGCTTTCAACTAGCTTCTGCCACAGAAGATAGCATCTGCCTTTGCACTCAAGGCAATTGTGCTTGCCAGCTGTTCAGATGTCATCTTCCACTGGCATGCTTCATTCTGGGTAATGCTGGGCTCAACAGTGGGTTTTAGTTTTATTTCTTCACAAATATTATCTGATAGACCAGCCTTCCTCGGAACTGTGCCTTCAATTCCCAATGCCTTTTTAACATTTTGGCCTACTTTTAGGGCTGTTTGCAAAGGCTTGCCTTGCTACTCAAACAGTTCAGAACCAAACAGTTCAGAAAAGCCTTTCTGTAATCATCACAAAATTAGTTTTACCTGGCACTACCATAGCACCAGCCATAGCTTGCCCCTGAAGAACAAGCAGCTTCTACTACATGATATGCTATAAAATGTAACTGATACAATCCATATGTAGGGTGCATCATTGCATATGTTTCAGTATACATACATTTTTAAATATATGAAATGTATGTTTTTTTAAGATTTTGAAATATTTGGTATATGACACTCTCTCTAATAGCTTCCTTGCTTTATTTTTTCAAACGGGACGCTTTGGTATCCATGTAGAAGCAATTGTTAAGTGGCTCAGGGAATTGTTTGTGGAAAGTGGAGCTTATCTCTGTATTTATTTATGGAACTGATTCAGCCTCTGTCTAAGCAGGGAAGCATATATATTGGCTTATTGAGGAGGCCGAAAAGTTCATCCTCTGTGTCTGATGAAATTTGTTGAGTTGGAGACGTCTGATTCTATAAGGCAAGAAGTAATGACCTCTGAGGCTCAAGAAAAAGTCCCAGTAAAAATTAGTTGGCCACGTCTAAGGCTATGCAATATTACGTATGATCTGTGAAACTGCTGTTTAATGTTAAGCTACTGCAAATGTTCATGACGATGCATCCTCTGAAGAAGTAAAGCACTGAATTTAGTTATTATTACCTTCAGATAATTCCTGGTATTTAAGGCTTTAAATTTACTTTGGAAGAGACAGTCTTGAAGATAGTGCTCCACAAGACTATCGCAATATTTAAATTCTGCTGTGCTAGAGGGAACTGACCTATTTAAAAGCTATGGGTCGTATAAGCTTTGTTATTAGTGGACTAATGTACATAGGACAGAGAATAAAAGTTGTCTTTTACCTTTCCCATACCTGGAATATTTGTCCAGAAATGGAAGAAACACAAGATGCAATGATTACTTTGATGGTAATTCAGTAAAGAAACATATTGGCTTTCTGTTTTGATAAGTTTATCATGAGTTAAACTTTTTAACATGGGAAAAGGAGTGTGTTAGTTATTTTAATAAAAATACTATATTGCTTACTTTTAGCATAGATATTATGAAAAATTAGTGATGTAATTGCTGAGAGTAAAAATGGTGTGAGCTTCAGTGTCAGTAATACAATGGGGAAACTTCTAGGTCCTAAGCTGCAACTGAGTAAGTGGAGAAGTGCAACTCATAAGAACAGTAGGAAATCATATAAATTCATGGCTTTCGTGTGCACAGCAATATGGAAATAAAAAAAAAAGTCTGTGCCATTTTCCAAAAATAGCTTTTAAATGTCCTGAAAGCGACCATAAGTGACTGTGTGTTTGCCTGCTTGTTCAGGAATATACACTATCAAGAGGTATGTTTTCATGTTATGTTAGCTTTTGATAGAATGAATTGTCTTTTCATATTTGGCGTTAGTGTGTGGCTACTTCCTGCTTTAAACTTAACAAATAAGATCAAGTGGCTATATGTAGTATATTGCATTCTGAGCACTGGATCCTGCAGTCTCTAAATCAAGTGTTCACATTTTCAGGCCCCTTCAAATTAGTCTCCATGAGTTTTAGAGGTGTGTTAGCGATAAAAATAATTAAAAGTTTTGTTTGCAGGTCTCTCAAATGCTGTATAGAGCAGCGTTTCTTGTGGCTGAAGGTAGGGTTTTGCTGTATGAATTAGATTTCAAATCATCTTGGTGCTGTTCATTATACAACCAAGGGATTGTTTTTTAAATCTAGCGTTGATGCAAGCACCCGGAATAATAGCAGTGACAGTGCAGTTACTATATCTTTCTATGGTTAACTTTGGAACACTATATGAAAAAATTCCTAATACTATAAGAAATGTTCTATGGGTTACTGTAGAAGTCTGAAAACAATTTTGCTGACTAATGGAAAACAGGAACAACGGATTGCAGGTGTAGCATGATTGCTATGTGACGTCCATTCAGCTTTCGATGTTTAGAAACACCATGGCGTCAGAGGTAGTGTTAATTATAGGGAAGGTGGAGGAGTACCCAAGCAAAATAGTTGTCACTGAAACCAGACATACCAACCTAGTGAAGTTTCTCAATATTACAGTGAAGAAGGGACTCATGAATTTGGTTCGTTGCTGTGTGTGTTTTAGTTTCAGGAATATGATGAACAGAGGGACATCCCGTACAAAATGTGTTTTATTTTTTTGAGATGGGCAGCCTTCCATGATCTCTCAAGGTTTTTGTGCTGTCAAAGACACCCCAGCTTGGTCTCATGTGGGTAAATTTGCAGCAGGTAGGCATTGGAAGAAGAAGGAAAAACCTCGCTGAAGATAACTGGTAGCAATAACGAGTCGTAAAGCTTTGACTTGCTTTAGATAACCTTGATTTCTTTAATTTGTTCAACATTACTTTTGTATGCAAAATACGTCTTAAATGGTGCATGTTCTGAATTCCTGAACTCTTCAAATTTGTTTTGCTGCTTTAGCTAAACAGTCATAATGGAAAATGACAGTAGTAGAATAAAATCTTGGAGTTTGTGTTCTAAGTGTATCTCTGCTCATTAAAGCATTTATTGAGGTGAATTAAGAGAATAGTTCTGGCCTCTGCTGCTATTTCTTTGAATTGTGGGTAAAAGAGTTTTTTAAAGCTAGATAATTCTGGCAGAACTGTGTTAACATTGCAGACTGCTTCCTTGGCATGATAAAAGTTTGTTAATTTAATTCTTATAGACACTCCCTCCACCTCCAAAAAAAAAAAAAAGAAAAAAATATAGTCAGAAAATCATGTATACCCACTTTTGAATGCAACACAACTTTCTGGAGAAAAAAAGTAGAATTTAAAATAAAAAAATCAAAACCTGCTTGCATTGAAGATACTAGCCTGAAAGGTGTCCTTGAAGTTATTGTTTTTTAAAATGTCTGGGTACATTATTGTTTTGCATACAGCATATTTAGTATGAAATCTTGTTTTCAAAGCAAAGTGTCAGTTTTGTGTTTCTCTCACTTCCCTTTATTGACAATCGGATACAAGAGGGCAAAAGGAAACATTGTAACAGCTGAAAAAAGAAACATGGAGCATTTTGAATGATTTTATGGCTGCTGCTTAAAAAAAAAAAAAAAAAAGAAAAAAAGGCAAACTCCTTGATATGACCGTCTCTTGAATGAGTGCTTGAAAGGTATGTGTTGAAGTGTACTTTAAAAATGAAAGTTCTTAATCATAATATGTGTGAAAATGGATAGTATTTACAGTGAGACTGTATGTAAGCATGGTTCTTGTATTTTCTGGGGATACGTAAAAACAAGTCCACCCTCTGTCTTGGATAGTCTCTAATCAAGGGACAGGTATTTGAATCAATAAATGAATATATAGTTTTCAAATCAGTATTGTACAGCTGAGTTTCAGCTTATCTTTAAGCAAATTATTATGCTACTTTACTGCAAGATAGGAAATATTAAAGACACTGGCAACTTAACTATAGAAAACCTGCAAGATAGAATTATTCTTTAGTTATTTCTAAAGAAAATGAAAAGTGGCATTAAGAAATGTAAAGACAGATTTAGTGCAGTACTTCCGAAAACAGTTATCTGGAATGGACGCTAGCTAGAAGCAAAAGGCTGTTGGTTTAAGCCATAGTGTCTCAAATGGTATATGCCAAAACCCACAATTCACAGCAGGGAAGTTGTATTTTCTTAAAAGATGATATACAAGTTCCTTAAGACGCACTGCACACCATGCCAACACATTGTAAGGAAATACAGAAATGGAGTGCAGTTGATCACAGAAGACATGGGTAATGTTTGAGTATAAACTAGTCGTTTGAGTGAATGCAAGCTGCGCAGCAAGTCTTAGGCTTGATAGATATTCTCTGAACGACGTTGCCTGAGAAAGCAATGCAGCAGTTAAACATCCTTCTTCCCAGCTGGTTCCACTTATAAGGGGCACATAAGCCATAGCTGATAGCAAAATTTATTTGATACTCCAAGCAGGATTCTATTTTTGCAGTTGCTGATATCTTGGCCAAATATTTGCAGTTGAGGATGAAACTGTGGTTTACATGTGTGGTACAGAGAGTTGTCAGGGCTGTCATTAGCATTCACAGATGTTTTAGTCTTCAACTTTCCTCTGATTTTTCCAGTATGCTGACTGGAGACAGACACTTTATCCACATTGACTTCTTTTTACTCCTTCAGGGTGAGAAAAATCTGCTTGGGGTCCTGCTTCCTCATTGGGTGTCGTGGCCACATCCAGGAGGACAAAGCTACCAGCTGAGTGGGGAGCAGCTGAGAAAATCAAGAAAGAGAAGAATAAAAGACTGAGGAATGCTAAGGCTGGCACATGGAAGAGGTAGAGGACAATATAATGAATATCCAGGGTACAGTTAAAACCAAGTGGGAGTAGCAGAAGAAGGAAGGGATAAGAGCTGATTGGGGAACATAGAGGTTTAAGGTATGAGAACAGGGAAAAAGATAACTAACAGAGATGAAGCAGGTGGAGAAATGAGGTAAAACAATCAGCATAGAAGCCTAGAAAAAAGAACAGCCTTTTGCAACAGCTATAGATTTCTATAGCAAAGCATAGCTTTTCACCATGATTCCTGTATCCTGATATTAATTTATTGGAAGAAGAGTGGAAGGGATCCTTAGTAGTTACAAGTGTACTTCCCCATGTGTTGGTATTACTGTGAAATTCCCTAAAGTTAGTTTCTGGGTAGTTAGTCACCCTGAAGTGTTTGCTGCAGTTTTGTAGTCTCATTTGGGAGCCAGTAAAGAGCTCTGTGCCTCTTTGTTTCTTTCAGACAACCTATCCTAGCCAGTTTCCCAATTTATTGTTATCTGGCTTTACAATTTCTAAGCTTTAAAAAAAATAATGTTTTAAACATTTTTATACAAATAACGTATGTATTGTTTCAGTCAGAAATGTTTCTTTTTTTTTTTCTAGAGCCTTTTTTTTGCTGAAATGATAGAACCCAAAGCAGTGAAATGACCAAGTGTGAGCATTTAAAATGTTTCTGTGGATTTTCCTTTTGTTCCACAGCTGTTGTTTCTATGCAGTAGTTACTGTTGCTATGTGTTTTTCCTCTTTGTGGTTGCCAGAACATGACTAGCTGGGTCAACATGCTCATGGTGTTAGTGGGGAATAACATAATTGCTGCTTGATTAGAGTAGGTATTTCTGAAAAAGCTTTCTGAGTTAGAAAAATCCTTATAATGTTTAAATTTCTCTAGCAATGGCATTATCTCAAATAATTAACTAAACAAGGCATGGTTAATTGTGATCAGGTAACAACCTTCATATTGGAAAAAAGGGGAGGGGGCAAAGCATAACTGAACAATATTTGATATTGTGGTGTCCTGAGCTTTGCTACTACTTAGTGTGGACTTCAGCATATCACTCTCAAATCTCTACTGCAATGAAGCAGTGATCCCTTAATTATTTTAATCAATTCTGTACAGTCAGACTGGTTGTTACCTGCTGTAGCTGAATGAACTTGACTAAAAGAACCCTGTCTCAGTCTGTGTTCTCACAGGTGCACTCAGATGGATGCACTTTCACCTAAAGGGCATTTAGATGCCTGACAGCAAGCTTTTGGGAAGTGTGTTGAGTCATGAAACTTTTAACAGTTAATGGGTTGTTTTTTTCACAAGTGTGAGAGGAAGAGAAATGAAGAATGCATCAGCAGCAAAAGCTGGCACGTTACATCCTCTTCTCCCTCTTTGTGTTGTGTTCAACCACTGGCTTTTGGCCACATGCTTTCCTTTTTATCATTCTGGGAAATGCTGAATGTAACTTACAAACTAGCAAAAAAGAAGTATTGTGCTTCTTATTTTTTGTACAAGTTTTCTTCATAGGCTGCTGAATTTCTAAGTCAGATCCCACAGCCTTGCAGCTTAGAATGTGCTTGAGCACGAAACTGAATTTTGTCATCTTGAATATCATGCTGACAGAGAAACTGCCTTAAGAAAATTCCTAACGGAGCGAAGACAGAGTGTAGCATAGAGATGAAGGAGCTCAGAGGTGAGAGAAGCTGATTTGCACCATCAAGTGCTGCTGTGGCTGAATTCTGACTCCTGCACAGGGACAGTTTCAGCCCAGTGAAAGTCCAGAGACGCCAAGAATTTCCTGTCAGCAGAAAGAGTTCACACTTGCAGTATTCATTTTAGTGAAGGCTTCTGCAAACACAGATTTGCCTCTGAGTTACTGGAGACCTCCATTTCTGAAGAGAGGACATACGATAAAAATGTAGCACCTCAGAGTGGGAAGTAAAGCTTGAAGGGTAAGCATGTCAGGGAAGACAGTGCTCATAGCCCAGGCTGTTTTAGTTACACAGCAGGGTGAAAATTCAGCTGTTTGCGCAAAGTCAAAGTTTTGCAATAGAAATGACTGTGTAAGATCAACTAGGAATAACAGGGTTATGGAGTACCAACAAAGGAGATGAAACAAATGCTCACTGCCAGCCTTGCCAGTATGCCATCCTGCGCCAAACGTCTAATGAACTCCTGGCGATATAGTGATCACATTGTACTGAGATCATGGGCATCTGAGGATGGTTATTAAACTGTGAATACTCCATAGCCACTCTTTATTGTTTCCTGTTTGCTTTGGGCTTAGAAGCTCATTAAAATGCTACAGTGTGACCTTTAGATTTTTGAGAGATATAGTTTGCTACATAACTTCAATATTTTGATAGTTTTTGTTCAATGAGGTCTAAGCTTGGGAGACACTGTAATATGGACAAGCCTATTATCATGATGCATGTGAATGAACGTGTTGTTAGAAGCAGGTTTAAAAATGTGCTATAGCTTTATAGACCCAATAAATACACATAGCTCCTAGCTCCTGTAAACCAATAAATGGCAGATATTTGTTTAGAAAGTTAGAAGATATATGAAGATACAGCTTAACTGAAATTTTGACAGAAGAGAGACCCTCTCCATGCGTTATAGCCAGAATAATTGGCCACACTGTGAAAAGAAGTGCATGTATACTAACTATGCAGACACCTCAGCATTACACAGAAAAACTGAAACCACTGTCATGACATGAGCATGCCTTGATGAAAGTGTGCTTGAGAAAATACTTGGAAAGAATAGAAATGCACAAGCCATGAAAGGAATCCTGAACTGACAATACGGACGCTAAAGTAAGGTCAGCAATAAATCTTTCACTGTTACCTCAAATGATTGCCCTTTGGAAATAGCAGTGTCCTGGTGACAGTGATAACGGTGGGTTTATGCGCCTTCATTCAGGGTGTTGATAATTAAAATGGAGACTCGCATACCATTCTCAAAGACAAAGTTTTTTTTGCTTTACACAGCAATGTCTCCACTTGTGGTTGAGATAGAGAATTTGGGACAACAGCCTTCATACGTCTGGTTTGTAGTTTCATCTGTTGGCCACATGAGGCTGCTATCTTTGGCAGAGTTACCTTCAGTACTATTTTTGTCAGCAATATCTCTATTTACCGAGTTAGGACTGAACAGAGATTTTTCCTTTTTTTTTTTTTTTCCACAACATCACTAGACATCATAACATGTGACTTCACTCGCTCCAAGTTAGTTCATACTTACTGTGTCTTTGCCTGCTGATGAGATTATACTCCTGCTTCTCCTCTATCAGCTGTGGCTATTCATGTCCACCCAACAGGAACACATTTCTAAGATCACCTGAACACTGGTGGAAAGTCTTGTCTTCCTTAAAATTTCTCTTCTGAAAAGAAAATAGAAAGACATATTGAGGAAAGAAACTGGCAAGGAGAAATCATTAGAAGCAGCTTTTAAGGGGAAGATAAATAGTGTCACTCCAGTTTCACAAACATCCAGTCTTCTTGCTGATGCATCCTCATCTTGCAAATGAGATTGGAGACATCACTGATGGTGTTTCCTGGTAAGCTAGTGAATGATAGAAAGCTTCTGGATAAAAATAGATTATAATTAAGTTGATCAATGAACTTTTGACGTTTGAGTTAAGAGACAGAACAGTAAAGGACCTCCTGCAGTGAGTGGAAGATTCAGTACAATCATGAAATCAGTTCAGTAACTCCATCTTTAAACTTAAACACAGAGAACTCCTAATTTGTTGGTAGGGTTAATGCTTGATAGCAAGTCTTTCTCGAAATTAGTATCACTTGAGGCTCCCTTTACCTAGATTTTACAGAGGTGAAATTACAATAACTGAAGTCAGTACAATGTTTAACCTAAAAAAGAAAAAGATTATTATTTTGCTCTCTCTTCAGGGTTGGAAGAAGACAAATAAGTAGTGTTGTGAGGACTTTAGTAATGGAAGCAAGGTGAAGGTATATTTTCATGATTGTGCTACTGCAGAAGTAGGACTATGACTTAACATAGAAGTGGCAGCATGGAGAGAAGTCATGTGATAAAGTCAGCTTTTGGAAGGAGGTGGGACTACTACATCCTCTTTTCTAAGCTAAGCTGCACTTATTCCTAATGGCTAGAAATAGACCCAAGTGCCAGGGATGTAAGCAAATGAGGTTTTCATTTCAACTCATTCTGGAATTTTGTTGATATTCTCTTTATTTTAACTTGTATCTTTAAAACATAGCAAACGAGACAGGGAAAAATGTATATATTGTGAATCTACTACTGAAACTACACGGTCTCCCATAAAATTTTTGTCTGTTTGTGTTAGGAGGACTTACCAGACAGGAGCAGTGCCTGAGGAATCAGAAGCACGATGGTGATCACTTGATGTTTTCAAAAATTTTCCCTGTGAACCCTTTGTGCATTTTGAGGGGAAGAGGTGTACACTTACTCTTTTTGATAAAGATGATGAGTTACAGTTTTTTCTTTACATCCTAAAATGTCATGGGGAATGAAATGTGTGAGGAAAGATACCCACTGAGATAGTGTTGTAAAGCTGCACTTTACCATTGAATAGTGAAACTGTTAGCGTATGACATTCCTCTCTACCTCCCTTCAATTCTTTTGGGATATTTGAGAAATACAGCTGGTGAATTTTTCCCCGTAGACATACATAGTTTTTGGAAGCTTAACAGTGTGAAAAAGGTATTGCAGTTTTTTGCAAAGAAGCATGAATTCTTTCTTGAAGGATACGCAATGGCTTTTAGTAGAAATGTTTTCCCATTCAGAGTCCTTATGGAGTATTAATATTTCCTTTTCATAACAAGTGATGTAGACTTGTTTAGTAAGGAGTAGGGATAATATGGGAGGTTAACATTCTGAAACTTCAACAATGAACATGATTGAAAATATCTGTTTGTTCCCTATCCACTTATCCTTTTCATAATATTACTTTGCAGTTAAGGGACACCTCCCTCCCCAGTGCTGCTTCCTATCCCCAACCATCTGGAAGATGGAGAAAAATATTTTGGCTGGTAAATTGTATTGTGACAGTTGCACTGATATCCAGAGGGGCTACAGTTTTATAGGATCAATGTCCCATGCAAAGGTTTTCCATCATATCACTGTGGTGTTTTTCGTTATAGAGAAGTAGTAAGATTTTTTTTGTGTCTTATTTTGCGAACAATTTGTGGAGCCATTTGAAACCTTCTGGAGACGTGTGTGTTCTGCTATTTGAAGGTGTCCCATTATCCTGAAGTGTGGTAGTGGGAATTGAAATGTTAGGAAATTTTGTGTAGCAAGAACAGAGAATGAGACTGTCTTTGGATGTATGCTACTTGGGATCCTATTCAGCTTTCTGGCACACGAAAAGGGGATTGTCTACAGTTACCCTAGTATATCATCAGTAGACAGAGATGTTAATTACATTGCTATGACGCATCATAACAGCTTTGACAGATAATAGACTACTTTCCCTTCTTTTCTGAAGAGGCTGGTGAAAGTGTTATGAGATTGTCCTGAACTGCGCTTTACTTCCTGTAAAACTGTAACAACTGTGATGTTCGTCAGTTGATGACTTTTTTTATCAGGTTAGAGATTCACTCATTCTTTAAACGTTCCTGTATTGATGGAAAACAGTCCAATGAGTATTTAAGGGCAACATATTAGACAAAGCAGGGAGAGGAAGGAAGGAAGATAAGGTCATCTGCTATTCTACCTGAATACATTTCATTTAACAAAACCGAGAGACTGAGGTTTCTACTGAAGGTATGGATTTGAAATCTGTGTAAACTTACTGGTCAGCTCAGAAGCAGTATTTTTTACAGATAGCAAAGTCTTAATACTCATAAGTACAGTTTCCATAAGCATCTTAAAATATGAGTTATAGGATTGTTTTTGCCAAGTTTTCTTTTGTTTTGCTAAGAGATACATGACCTGGCCAAGAACAATCACACAGAGTTATCCATGTATCTCTGAGGTAAACTTTGTTGTTTTTCAGGTAGCATCTGAATGTATAAAGTGAAATGTACAGCAATAAATATGACTCTAAGCTTAAATTCAATGTCTTTTTGACAAAATCAGTACACTGGGATTTGCTTTATGGTGAGCTGTAATATTTAATCTCTGTAAATATACGCTCTTTTCTAGAAGATGTACTTCTGAGCAAGTTGTTAATTTTGTGACTAGCACCTAATATTGATTGGCTTGATCTGAAATGGTGGAATTAAAGGACAATCAGTACTATTTATGGCTTTATGTTGATCACTGTCTATCATAGTTCCATCATTAGACAAACCATCTGTTTTATTTTTAATAACTTTTCAGTAAGACCACATTTGTTATTCTATTTCTGCAGTGCTTCTTTTAAATTTCCAACAGTAGAATCTCTGTAAAATTACTTTCTGGAATTGCCAGTAGTAGACACTATCTACAGAAATCACTGCCTGAAGGGTGCTGGTTATATTACTTTATGCTTAGACTTTTGTTGTGTGTGGCTTCTTACTGAGTGACACATTTGTCAGACTATGACATTTTAACATTAGCTGGTAGGTTGAGTTTCTTCTGTGGAAAGAGCATAGATCTTAGTAAGTGTGTGTATAGTGGTGAGTATATTCACTTTTTAGATGCCAGACTGGCAGAAGCTTGTATGTGGATATTTCTTGCTTAGTCACAGGGAAAATGCAATATTCAAAATGGTGGTGCCTAGGCTGACGTGATCTGCCTGTATGCCTCAACAGTGAAGCAGGACTGTGGACAAAGGGGAATGTGTATCAGGTCCCAGTGTCTGATGATGTTGTCCTTCTCCTGTGTGAGGGCTGCTGGCAGTGTTATCATGCAGTATTTGCAAATCTGTGCTCTTAAAAAGTTAACTGATGTCCCAATTCAGTTCAGGTTCGGATGTGCTGGTTAGGCATCAGTTAAAAAGCTGTACTTATGACCTGTAGCCAGGACTAATAGCAGAGTGAAGATAAAAATTACCAGGTTACTAGTTAATCTATTTAAATTTCTTCAGGTTCTTAACTTGCAGTTTTTAATATGTGAAAAAAAATGTATTTTTAAAACTCCTGCTTCAGTGAACTATGTACTTAACAGCTTCAAGAAATTGCTTTGCTGATAATCACAGGTTGAACATGTGTGATCAAAGTCTGAGGAGCTTGCTGGAAAAAGCGTGCTGTACATCTTTATGTGTTCAACCTATCCAGCAGCAGGAGAACGCAAAGCTCTATCACTCCATTTACTCAGCTTCCTTAGCAGTGTGCTGTAGACTTCCAAGCCATAATCCTCTGCTGACAGACACACAGACCTTGTGCCAGAAGAATATGAAATCATATAATGAGTTTGTGGCATAATGTGCAAGGACAAGAGTCTGGAAATAGCACTCCTTCAGCCTTCTTAGATGTTGCAGTTCCTCTCTCCTGCAAGTTTCTGATAATGTTACATTACGTGCATGCGTGAATAGTTTGACAATAGGAAAAGAGCCAACATTTCAGGAAGCAGACGTTTCTTCTCTAGATCTCTCATAGAGTATGTAAAAAGCATGTGAAGTATTAAACGCTGCTTCTTTCCACAGTACAAGCTTCTTGTTGGTCACTGTCTTTATTCTTGCAAAACCTATGTGAAATAATAAAGCATTAGTATGAAATACAGTAAGAAACAAAGGAACACAGAAGATGACATCCTTATGTCTCTGCAGTAAAAGCATGATGAAGGTAGTGAGTGAACCCAGATCTTCTGAGTCGTCATTCAGTATACCTAGACCCTTGGGCAAATTCATAGTGGCTACAGTTTTGCCAGGTAAGGTGTTATACTATTTATTAAAAAAGTTCTTTATTTAAAATTATTTAAAAAAAATTATTTTAAAAAAATCCATGATTGCTAGTGCACCTAACACACAGAGATGTCTGCATTTGTCTGTCTTTTCATCTTTCCTTTGCTTGAGTCTCAAAATCTTGAAGAACTCCTGGGGACATTTGATGAAAAATGTTATTATAAGCAGGTAAGATATCTACTATTTACATGATACTCATAAGTAATTAATATTCACTGCAGAATTGCTAATTCAGAAACCTACAATGAAGCTGAAGTGATATTTATTTAAAGGTGAATCATAGTGTCATGATGCTCTTCTGATGTCTGATACATTACTGGCCACAGAAGAGGTTTGCTGGTGGTGGTCTCTAGAACATCAGCATTTGATACAAAGAAATCAAAATGCTAGAGATGCTCACAATTGAAAGAAAACCTTTTTGCCATTGACTGATATATGTAAAAAACTAATTTCCAAGCTAGAGGAAACATTGGAGAAATTTCACTTGATAAATTCAGGAAATCTTTTCTATTAGTTTGTGGCTCTTCATCAAAATAGCATAATGAATAAAGTTCCCTGTAGATCATGCTGTTAAAAAAGTAGAGTTCTAACTCTGACAAATGATTTAAGATGTTAACCTAGTGCTGAGCATATTACAGTTTGGGTGTGCTGAGTGATATTAGGTGATAGGTTAAGCAAATGTTTCAACTAGTTAAACTAGTGAGAAGGCTCCTCTGTTCTGATGACAGACACAGAAATGATTCAGCAAACTGTGAATTAAATAAATCTTGGCATTTCAAAGAGCATACAGTTGATTTCTAGTGCACATAAATGGCTAAGTTACAGTATTTTCTCCATTGTATGAGTTCTTTCAGAGCTAGGATGAAAGGTAGAGAAGAGGTACCCTGTTCATATGCATTGGCACATGAATAATAGTACTAGAAGGAAGTAAATAGTGGGGATGAAGTTTGGATGCAGAAACTAATTGTTCTTCGTTGGAAATCTTGAGATAGGTTGGGCTACAGGAAAAATTAAATCCAAATGCTAATCAATCAGAGTCATCTAACCAACCAAATGCCCTTTATGAGTGGGCAATGGGAAATGTAGGCAGCCTGACAGATTTCGAATCAGATGTATCTGAGGCCCTGGAAGTGAAAGTAGTGGGAAATGACAGGATTTCAGTTATTTGGGTGTCAATAATAGCCAAATCATGATACTGGTTTAATCAAATGGTCTGGCAAAAGTATTTTATATTCTGAAAGAAAACTGTTTGTGAAAGAGATGGGAGGTTTTTTAAGAAAGTTGAGGTACTATGCAAAATGAAGAACCTGCACAGACTGTGAAGTAAGAGACTTCAGTGATGTTTATGGCTGTCTCTCACCTGCATAAGTCCTGCTGCAGTGGGGCACTGTAGAAAGGGAAAAGAGGTGAAGCAAAGAAACCAAAGCCAAAAGGCTTTAGAAAATATTGTCATTCAGAAACTTTAACTATTTTTTAACTACATTTGAAGATGTAGAAGTACTCATTCAGAGGACGTCATCCTCAATAGGAATACACTTGAAAGTGAAGCCTTGAGTTAAGAAAGTTTGTGTTCTACTTCCTTAATGTGACTTATTTTATTTGTTCAAACAAAATGTTTAATTATCTGAAGAAAAATGTCCTATCAGTTATTTAACACTGATAGCAAGCTTAATAAATTCCTTCAAGTGATGTTTTCTGAAGAAGGGAATTAATTATTTTCCCTTTATTTAAAACTATTTCTGTGATCAAAACAATGCTAAACCTAATTGTACTTGAAAAAGATGCATTTCAACAATGGTAAGGAAGATTAAAATACGTGATGAATGTGAAAGCAGTTTGACTAGAAGTTCTCTAAACTGATAAATTCCAAACCAATGCTGATTCTTTTGCTTCATTTCCACTTGTCCTTGAAAAATATGAAGTTGCTGTATTAATTCATCACCTAGTTTTGTTCAGATTGATTAGGTAATAACAACTTTGCATCCTACTGGTGCATTATTTAGACCCTCTGTAAATAAGTAATTCATCTCACTTGAAGACTTCTGGTTTAGGAACTGAATACTGGCAGAATACAGATCTATTTTTTTACAGTCTTTTCAAACCACAATATTTTAATCAGAACTGTGATGTTGATAATATCTAGAAAGGGTTTAGTTTTCACGTGTTGTGATGGTTTACTTTTGGTTGCATGTGACACAACTAAAGTAGTTCCTCATAGAATCATAATAGCAAGATGGCTTAGTTCACCAGGTCAAAGGAAGTTTTAAACTCTGCTGGTACTTGGTTTTAAAGCTTTAAACTTGGGGAATGAAATAAGAGATTGAAGATAGGGATTGTTGCTCTGATGGGGCTGGATTTAAAATATTCTGCTTATATAGGCACTTGTTCCTGTCTCCATATCTTGCTACTACCAGCCACAAGCAAGATATAAACACTTCACAGGGTTCCCAAACTTGACAGTAATCTTTTGGCCTTATCTTTTGGAGATCTACTGTAAAACTGAAACACAGATTAAACTTTTTTTTTTAATGACAAGATTTGGCTTGCGCAGCCTTGGCATGGGTACAGGAGAAAGTAAACACTCTAGAAATCAGGCCTGCTCAGAGGTATTAGATGATAGTATCACATGCAAAAGTTACTCTAGTTCTACTTGGACCATACGTACTGTAATATCCTGTAGTTCAGTAGTGAAGTGATGCCTTTGCTAACCACAGGACACAAGCTTGCTCTTGCTTTTACAGGATCTCAGAGCTGAGGCTTGCTGTCTCTGAAGCTGTCAGGCTTGCTCTGAGTTTGTCTTGACCTATCTGGAGCTTTGTTTGTGACTTGATTTAGCTGTAATGTTAATTTTTCTTCTGACTTCATAGGTGAATACGGCCAGTTATTTTACTTTCCTTATCTTTGTATGGTACAACCATAATCTTATAGAGATAGTAAGAAGTTGTTATTCTGTGTAGCATGAGACATTTATCACTGGCATAACAGTACAGTTTAGAGATATGCAGGGCTGCCGTGATAGCAGAGGCCTTAAGAAGTGGGGAGACTGAGGGTAGTGTAGAGAAGTACAGACAGGTGATGATAAGACATGGGGCATAGACTGGCACTGCTTATGGCTACAAACAACTCACCCAGTGGTGAGCTAAAATGAAACCTGCAGCTGGACAAAATGGCTTTGAAGGGTAACAAAGAAATAGCATCTTATGGATGTAAAATGTAGTTAATATGACTGTAACATGTAATTTCTGAACAGTAAAGAAAAAGATGTAAAAAAATTCTTAGCAAACATGTAGAAGTGACTCCAAGTGGATTCTAGCTGAAGAAGAAGTCATCATATTTGTGTAAGTCGTGAAAATGATGTTACTACATGTGAAGTACACCAGATGCTGACATGTTGGCATAGCCCCCCAACCCCCATCAGACTGAAGTGTCCAACTTTCAGACACAGAGAAGCAGGGGAAGGGTAAGCATAACACTAGGAAAAGAGTGCAAGCTATAAGGGGTGTGTGTGTTTAGCAATTTCAGTCAAGTGATTTCTGAAGTTATGACAGTGTGCTATTTTATTTAACTTCATGGCAGCACTGATTACATACAAGTCTGATTTGGTACCCGAAACTGCAGGAGGGATGAACCAACAGGAAGAAAACAAGCAACTCTATTCGTCAAAAAGTCTTTGGTTTGAGCAGGATTCTACTTATGGGGTTAAAATTGCTTTTGCTCTTAATTTTGGTACTATTGTCTTTTGTACTCTAAGTTGTTCAATGACATCACTGACTGCTTTTCCACCTTTGAGTGTCTCTGTGAAGATAACTGTTAAAAGTCACTCTCATTGTTCTTGAGGGCTGGAATCCCTTTTCAGCACAGTTCAGTGCTCTTAAGGGAGCAAAAATGACTTGACAGAAGCACTTTTTAAAAGATGTCAGTTTCTGACTGCTCCTTACTTCCAAATACTGAGAAAACAGCCTGGTATCTAAACAGCAGCAGCCGCCTCACTTTTTGTGAGAAGGTTCTTCATAGCTTTCCAGAGTTTATACTAGTGTAATTATTAAACATGGGGAAGAACTGAAAGGCTGATGAACCTTTTTTTTTTTTTTTAAAAAAAAAGTGCCTGTATATTTCAGATTACATACACAATACAATTTTTAGAAGACTGCAGGTTCAAGTGACAAAACCCAAAAGCTTAGTTTAAACATCTGGGGTGATACGAATGCCAATAATTTCTTTACTGCTTGTCCTGCTCTCCATTTTCTACCTTTTTTTCTACCAAGTCATGATAAAATACGCAGAAAACATTGACCTCTGCACAGGATTGGAAGAATTCTAGGCAAGCGTCAGAAAGCTCTTTTGGATTGAGCATGGTAACAGCGCTGTGTATTTAGCCACCACTATGGTGGTGACTCCCACTGTTATGTTGTGATAGAGTGCAGTAGTCAGTCCTTGAATCCTAAGTTTCAGGTCCTCGTTGTTAACATTACACCAGAGTTACTCAGTAACTCTTTACTACCAGTTTGTTCCATTGTTTTGTAGTCGCAAAACCTCAAAATAAGAGATCTCATATATATATGTATACACACACATATATAAATCTAAATAAATATGTAGAAAAGATATATTTCACACAAAGGACTTGAATTTTTTCCCTTTGAGTATGTGTGTGATAGACCTTGCATTTATGTTATCACACAGTCTTTTTACTCAGATCCTTCATTTTGTTTACACTTCAGGACAGACAGTTTTTAGAGAAGAAACTGGAATACTGTCATGGAGGTGACTGATGTGTGTGGTTCTTATTGGTTGTCACAGCTAAAGAGCATGTCTGGAGCAAGACGAAGAAATGTAGGAATAAGAAAGGACAGATATGTAAAGGTAACAGTTCTGCATTTGAGAAATGCAAAGATAGATATCCCTCATACTTTTGAGGTTCTTTGTGACATCGGACAAAGGACTGAGACCAGAAGTGGCCCAGATAGTAACTCACTGTGTATTTCTCATTCCTACATGCCTGACTTTTCATCCTGGAGGTTCATTCACTGGAGAGCTATCGGGATCTGATATTTAGAACAAGGTGATAATTATTTA
>Ga0181612_146570_pt1 | contig 21563 bp, 10 predicted proteins | sample HoacroProtozoa21_FD_119630 | JGI IMG/M metagenome (GOLD analysis project Ga0181612, IMG submission 119630) | Hoatzin crop microbial communities from Cojedes, Venezuel. Combined Assembly of Gp0051906, Gp0051904, Gp0051908
AAAACAACACACAAAAAAACCTGAAAAACTTGTGTCATTTAAGACATGGTCTAACTGTGTTGGTTGAACTCCTCTGGAGCTTACTCCAGGCAGGATCTAGGGATCCCACCAACATTTACATTGCCATAGTAGTAGTGATGCTCTAGGGAAGACAAAGCGTTGGGTCAGTTGTTGTTCGTTCAAGGAAGGAGTCAGTAGTAAGTTTTAAAAGCATTGTGAAGGTAAAAAAATGGGGATTTATCTCTTGAAAAATGAAGCTGGGAAGGAGATTGAAAGAACTTTTCAGGTTTCATTTTAGTATATTGCCTGATTTCCTTCTGTGAGAATCAATGAAAACCAGTGAAAAGCGGATTTGTGAGCTCCTCATACCAGAGTTTATCATATTGAGCAAGAACAAACTTCATCCAGATTTTTAATTTCAGACAGTGATGCCTGCAAAATACATTTGATGATACAGTTATGATCAGATTGAATCAGAAGTCTAAATAATAGGAAAATGGGCCAGAGTCAAAGCAGTACTCAAGGCATAGGGCTGTGAAATCTTTTGTCACTGGTGGAAAATGCTGGCTGTAGAGATACTGCATGAGTTTTGAAGAGCCATTTAGCATTGATCGTGCTCACCCTTGTAGAAGATAGTCAGCTGAGCTGAAGTGCCTTGGGAAATGGTGCAACAAAGAAAGTAGTTGTAGGGAATACACTGCCCAAAAGAAAAAAAATTGCCTTCATATAGGGTTGAAGCATGAGCACATGATACAGTTACCTGCAGATGCAGAAGTTTATTTGTTGTGTTAAAATACTCAAGAACATTTTGAGAATAGTGAGCAGTGTTCTATGACTGGCAAACGGAGATCTTGCTGTCATTCTTGCAAGACTGATTACCTTGTGTTGGGAAGAGAAGAAAATCCAGTCCCCTTCCGATCTGTTTAGGTGACAGAAGAGAGAGAAAAACTGAAGAATGAACGAGAAGCACGGCAGAAGAAGCTTTACTATCTCAAGACTGAATTGGATAGGCTTCGTAAACAGCAAGGTACAGTGCATCCCCCCCCACCCCCTGGTTTTTTTTTTTCCTCTGGGATGTGTCACAAGTCCTAGTACCTACTAGGAGAAGTGAAGACCAAAATAGTAATAGTCTATAGTTTAAAACTAGTATTTTCATACTTGGGGCAATGCAGAATTCTTGAGAGAGCAGTGACCTAATTACTGCATTAACATTAATTATGTCAAAATTTTGGCTGTAACACTGAAGCAAACAGTTGCTCTTGCATCTTCTTCAGCAGCTTGATAAATTAATTGCACTGTGCATTTTAGTCCTTCTTTAGAAGAAGTGAGAAATAGTAACTCAAGACATGTCATTGTGTCTTTCAATTTTTCATGAATTGTTTTTGGAGAAGGAAAAGTCCTCTCTAGACAGAGCTAACTTTTTTATTTTAAAAACTTTTGTTTGGTCCAAGTAAGTAATTTCCCTTACCTTTGGAAAATTATACTTTCAGGTTAGAATGTACGATTAACTTTTGCTTGTTTGGTCACACTGGAAAATAGTGATTATTAAACTGATTCTCTTAAGCGTGTATATTAAGGCAGTCCTTAGAGGTGGATCGTGCAGGTTTAGTGATGCTGTACCTGAGAATCAGTTCGATCTTTACAACTTCCTAGTCAAGATTTAGCTGTAATATTTTATATTAGTATTTTACTTGTGGCTCAATAGCTGTACAGATCTTAAGACAATTTTCCTGTTGTATTTCCAACTCTTCTACTTCCTTGATTGGCTCAGGAGAGATGTTGAGGAAGAAACGTCGTGAGAAGGATGGACACAAAGATCCCTTGCTGGTTGAAGTGAACAGACTACAAGAGAATATTATGAAGGAGATTTCAGAGCTGCATAAAGAATCTGATGCAGCTGACAAGAAGCAGTCTGAGCTTGACAAAGTAGCACAAATCCTTGGGATTAACATATTTGAAAAACCCCGAAAACCATCCGTGGAAACCAAAGAGTCTTTGGAAAAGAACACCAAGTCAGAAAATGCAAAAGGTCTGGAGAAAACATCTTCCACCAACAAGGTAAAGTCTTCTGGCTTGTGTGCTAATGATTTTCCCACTAAGAGAAGAGGGCACTGGGGAGACAGCTGCTCCCAAACATTTACTAGAGGATCAGTTGATGTCATCACATCTCATATGCTCGTTTTGATGGTTCATGCAGGTGAGATTCAATGTATCAGTGTTTATAATTTCCCCCAGGGTTTGTGCAATTCAGCACCCAGCTGGTTTTGCTGACGTCTTGGTTGGACTGAACAATCATGAGTGCTTGTAGCGGTCCGGTCTCAATGCCATACCAGGAGGACAGACTTTTTTTCTCTACAACGTTTCTGACATGGCCTGTCAGGGAGGAGTGTTTTTAGCAGCAGAGCTCTCTGCAAGTTTGGAGCATGTTAGTCTTCTCACGGGGTGATGACATTAACAAAAATCGCAAGACTTACATATGATTGTCAGCTTAACATGATTATTATGTACATGCTATGTGTTCTCTCTTAACAAATGTCAGTATGCATCAGTACAGTCTCTCTGACATGGTCTACACTACTGAATGCTGAATATACCAAAACAGGCTTATCACGTTCCAGAAGACAGTTTTTACTTTGGAAGTAGTATGTGATAGTAACATCTGAAAGGTTATGCATGTATTCATGAGATTAATTATCCTGCTTTTCAGATGTTTATTCAAATATGTAACAGAAATAGTTGATAGGAGATGGTAGATGCTTTTTGTGTAGACTTTACTGTGGTTTTTTTTCAGAGAGGAAAATGTTAGTAGGGTAAGAGGTTTTTCCTACAAGGTGACTCAAATCTGTGTATCCTGTACACTTTTCCTTATGCTTCATCCTGGTCTGGTTCAAAGAATTCATTAGATGTATTTCATTTTAAGGCTTGCTTTTGTGTTTTGTTTTTGCTGTTTCTTGAAATGTCACTGAAGTTGAGCATCCACTTACTTTTACAAATCATTTGCTTCAGTTACCACATCGTAAAACTGAAGTAGGCAACAATGTCTGGTATATTCCACATTGCATTAAGTTATAGTGCTTTCTTTTCTTGAGATATGGCATGTGTGAATACATTTTTCATTATTTTAACTTTTATTGTTTGTATTGTCCAAACCCATGATGACTTGATCCGCTTTTCATAGTTCCGTATTTTAACATGGAAAATTCTGAGTTCTGTCTAGGAACATTTAATATTTTCAGATATGTGTAGGCACATAGGACACTGCCTTTAGTCTCTGAGATTCACCTTGTAATTCTGATTGTTAACTTTTTTTAAATGAAAATAAAGACAGTGCAGGCCTTTTGACACTGAGATCAGTTGACTGCCAACCTAAGGGCAAAAACGTATGCCTTTCTGCTTAATTGCAAGCTACTTTGGTCCCTTGCTGCTGAACCTGTGTCTGTGTGTTGTGTTGTCATTGCAGAGGTGAAACTAGCCTTGTACTAAACAGACAGATCATCCCTTCTGGGCTCTAAATAGCAGCAAATTATAAAGGCATATTTGAGCTGGGCTCAAGCACAAACTGGGGTTAAGAGTTGGCTGTCACGTATCTATGTGGGAGGTACTTTTAAAGTTCTGATTGAGATAGATTTTTTTATAGGCTATATTGGGTGGGTGTATGTCTCTAAATAACGTAAGCAATGACACTTCTCAGAGATCGTGAACGTCCTTCCATGCACTTCCTGCAGATCATAAGTTGATCTTCTCGTTGTTTCAGAGAATGTCAACTTCGCTATGTTCTTGCAGACAGAATATATGCAGATATTCACTGGGTCACTTCCTACTCTGCTACCAAGAACTAGATTGTATAGGGATGTGGATATCTGTGGGGTGCATAGGGTGTCTCTTCATTGTTTGACTTACAATGTATGTTGTGTGGGGTGATGTTAATAGGAGAGAATCTATCCCCATTTATCAAAAACAATTTCAAGGCAGATGTTATTTAACAACTTTGAATCTGCTTAAGTAAATTTGCTCAACACCAGCAGTGAACAACTTGGAAATCATGCAGCCAGTTTGGATCTGCTAAGTTAACATGCTGTTCTTTCCAGACTGCCATGCAGATTAGAAAGATAACATAATGGGGTTTCAGCCATTGAAAATGTAACTGAAAACTCAAAATAGATCTAGTACTATCATAATCTAGATTAGCAGGGCTCATTCATGATATATTTCCGGGATTATGTTTTGCTGCTCTGCGGTGTTAGTTTAGTATTAATTTTGGCTAGAGTCCTGAAATGTCTGTGTATCACTGTATGGCGTCTTTCTGTACAAATCAATGTAAGTGCAAATATCACATGCTTGAAACACAAAGTGCTTCACCTTATATACTTAGGTAATTAACAAAACATCGTATTTCGTTTACTGCTAAGCAACGAGTCTTCTGGAGAATTCAGGAACTCTGAGATAATCTGATAAAGCTGATTGAGTAAAATACTTTAGTCAACTAATTCTTACTTCCTTTTTCATTCTGCTTTTATCCAAGCTACTGCTTTTACAGTAACTCTTGAATGCTTCTAAGGGAACCATTTTAGGTCTTCCAGGCACTTTGGCTAGTATGGTAAATTGGAACTATTCAGATCTTTATGTGAAACCCATTAAGTGGGAAGGGTGCATGCCATAGGGAATGTGTTCATTTGGTTCCTTGATTACCTACAACCATCCAGCCATTACATCTGGGAGCCTTATTGGAAGCTCTTCACTGCGGCTGCACAGCATCTTAGTCGGCAATACCAGCTCTCTGAAACAGTGGAATTAGCCTGGGCGCTGAAAAGCAGGTGATACATTTTTTTTTTTTTTTTTGGTGTGTGTGGCTTCTGCTGGAGGCAGGTTCTGAGTTCTAGAGCATTATGTCTGTCCCACCTTGTCTTAGAGAAGTGTTTCCTTTTGTTCAATTTAGGAATCAAAAACTACTAATGAAAAATCCAGAGGTAGAAGCCCGAAGCCAGCAGAATCCTCTTCACAGTCCTCCAAACATCCTTTCCAGTTGGCCAATATTTATGAGTATTATGATGCAGGGAACCACTGGTGCAAAGACTGCAATACGATCTGCGGGACCATGTTTGACTTTTTCACACACATGCATAATAAGAAACACAGACAGGTATGTTGCAGGCTTCATTCACTAAGTGCATTTCATATTGCTGTAAATATTAACACTAAAACATACATCACAGAACTACATTTTACAAGAGAACCTGAAGTAATAATGAACCCAAGAACTTGGTTATCAAATTCTTTTTCCCTGATATTGGACTTGAGCAGTTTGTACAGCTACCAGTGTGTTCTGACTAGTGTAAATGGGCCCTGTGTTCAGTTCACTCGGGAACTAGCGTTTGATATTTCTGTTTCATTTGTTTACCTGTTCTCTGCTATCATTTACATTTTACCCTTTTCACAGGTTGTTTTCTCATTATAAATTGCAAAATGGGAGGGGTAATAGAGGAAAACATAGTTCCTGTAAATACTTGCACGTTGATTTTAATATTCACTGTTCTGAAAGGATGTTAAAAAGGAAAGAGACAAGTGTACTTGCCTTGCTAGTGTAATATATGAGCCTGTATACCTCTGTCACTGTGCAAATAGACCCTGGATCCTTACAACAGACCTTGGGCTTCGAAGACCCAGAGTGAGACCAAACAAGACTCCATAAAACGCATCGATAAGATAACTGTTCCTGCCAAAGGTACGTTAATTTTTTTTATCTTGGGTATTGTCTCCCTCCAGCAGATTCTAGTTGCTCAGAGAAACGAATTTCAAAACTTCACCTTGTTACGGGAGCACATGTAGATACTGTATTATTAGGTAAAGAACAAATTATTTAATTTCCTGGTTGCTCTTGTGGAAAAGGTCATGAAGCAAGAGTATAGGAAAACATAGTTTTGTTCTTTCTCTTCTTTTTAGTTTTTTATTTTGAATATCAGGTGACTTTTTCTTTCTCCTGTGTAGTTCTGAAGTGATTTTTGCTAACAGATTAGAATTCAGAACATGACCACAAAAGCTTGCTGTGTCTGGGAGGATCTTGTGCAGTACTCCACACAGTCTTGCAACAGACTCCTCCAGTCAATACATTTTTAGTAGAGGTGTCCCTGAAAAATCACCAATGAGTACTTGGTAGAGTGTGGATACAGAGAATCTGGGAAAGCAATGTGGAAAGGGCTGCAAGTGATTTGAAAATTAATAGATCTAAAATAGTAATGTCTAAATAGGCCTGCCAGTGATCAATCACAGTTTATTAATCTGTTTCATACTTCTAGTAGTGCCCACTAAAGGAGAATCTGTAGTGTGTTAGATGATGAACTGCAGCTGGTTCTGTAGGCACAAGGATGCAGTCCTGCTCAACTTCAGTGAAAATACTTGTGTTCTTTTTAGAAACCAGGTGTTTAGTATTTTGAGCAGACTGTACCACAAAGATGGAAAATAGATTAAGACTGTAGGAAATGTGAACCTACTTGAATAGGAGATAGCCTTAATACGACGGAGAGCACTGAAATAATTTTTTGAATCATAGTAATCCAGCTGCTTCGCTTCACGTTTGCTCCTGCTAGTGATGTTTCCCATACTGTAAGTGTAAGGAGAGCAGCATTAACTGTTCCAAAAGGAACGTTGCTGGAGGTTTTGCTGTTGTTTTTTGATATGTTTATCTGGCTTTGTTAAGAGCTTGGCATTTAGTAAGTTTTGTTTCTCTGATCATTTTCTTCGGCCTTTTCAGGCTCTGAGTTTCTGATTCCCATCGCTGGATATTATTGCCAGCTCTGTCATGAATTTTTTGGAGATCAAATCTCAGCAGAGCAGCATGTGAAAAGTCATCCCCACAATGAGAAATATAAGGTTGGTAACTGGTGTACCAGGAGTGAGTCATTCCTTGTGTTAGCTTCTATTTGTTCTGTCTTCCTTTCCTAAAGAATGACATTTGACTCCTTGGAGTATATGTATTTAGTTATCTTCACTACGTTCTGCTGAACTAAATAAGCAGGACTTTCCAGTACATAGAGGCTAATCTTTCATCTACATGAGGCTGAAATGGTGTTTTAGTCCCAGTGTTGATTTTCAAGCTCTTCTGTAAAGCGACAGCACTGCTGCAAGCCACCACTCAATTCACATTAATCTACAGAATGTGGAGTTTGTAGCGTCTCAGCAGGAAGAAGTTCTCTGCTCGCTTAGCATTGAGATGGTACTTACTGAACCAGTCAAAACTGTTACAGAGCTAAATTTATTTATTTATTTTTCCTAGAAACAGTGGCTAAAATTGTGCCATTTATTTCCACAGAAATACATAGATGAAAACCCACTCTATGAAGAGAGGAGAAATCTAGACCGTCAGGCTGGATTGGCTGTAGTTCTGGAAACAGAGCGCAGGCGGCAGAGTGAGCTGAAACGGAAACTAGTTGAGAAACAGAAAGAAGAGAAGGATGAGAAGAAACCAAAAATAATAAAGAAAGAGGAAGCACAGAGCATCCCAGAGCTTGGAGAAGGGACTAGTGAAACTCAAGGCAAAATAGATTCTTCTGGGCGAAAAATGGGTATCAAGCTTAAGCTGAAAAAGGAAGATAAGGAGGAGAAAAAAGAAGAAAAGAAAGAGGACTCTAAAAAGGAATCACTAAGTCAGACTTCCTTTGGGAAATTCAGCTGGAAAAAGACTGAGAGAGAGGATAAAACCCCAGGAGGAGCTATTGCAAAGGAGGAGAGTACAGAAGGAAATAAAGAGGAGAACAAGTGTCAGTCTGGGAAACCCCATGTCAAGCCCATTGAAATCAAGCTGTCTGGGAAGACTGTTATTCCACACACTAGCCCATGGACACCAGTTGTTGCCACACCAACATCAGCAAAAATTCTACCCAATCTACCAGTCCCAACCATGATTTTCAGGAAGTCTACTACCGCAACAGTTAGCAAACCAGCACCTTTGAACACCTTTTTATCCATAAAATCCTCTGGAGCTACCACCAAACCACTGCCTGTGGTAAAAGAAACCAATGCAGATCTTCTGCTGCCTCCGGATATCATCTCAAAAGCTTTTGGAGGAGAAGAAGTAATTTTAAAAGGGGCAGAGGAGGATTTGAAAGCAGCAGAGAAAAGTGAGTCTTCTCAGATATCTGATATACCACCTCCACCCCCTCCTCCACCAGAAGTCCAGCAGACAACTGCCATCCCTGCAGATGAAGTAGCTCCAGGTGTGTCTGAAATTGAACAGACAATGCTGGCAATGCCTGTGAGACCCCCTCCACCACTTTCAACTGCTTTCAGTGAACAGGCAAAAAAGGTAGAGAAACGAAACTCTTGCTTGGCCACAGCCAATGCTAAAGATCTCTATGATATTTTCTACAGTAGTGGTGGAAAGGGTTCAACTGACAGCAAGCTTGCAAGTTCTGCATTTCCAAATGGAGAAAATTCTAACCTAACAAAATCTGCAGATTTATGTGCAAACCCTGGAACAAATAATAGCTCGTCGTCCTTGAAAGAGGATTCTCAGAATGTGGCTACTGAAGTTAGCCAAGTTCACTCAGCTGAGAGAAGCTCAGAACTGGAAAAAAAAGATGTTCAGGAGACTTTAATACTGCATACTGAGATGAGATCTGACATTCAAAATGGTATTCAGAAAGACGTAGGTCAAAAATTTCAGACTCCTCTTTCAACAGATGTTCGGACTAAATTGAAAGAAGAATCCTCACGGTATAATAATCAAGTAACGGGGAGTTGGGCTCTTGGAAAGAATCAGGCTGAAATGAACAAGAAACCACTTCAGACTCAGCTATCAGAAATATCAGTCACAGAATTGCCAGAAACAAAAACTGCTTCTGGTATCCAGATGCCTGCAGAAATTAGACGTGTGGACACAGGAGGCAGAAAGCAGATAGGCAGTCAGGAATTCTGTGGTCTACAGAAAACAGAGGTCCAAGAGAAAGTTGGACAGGAAGATGCAAATAAAACTGCAGTCACTAACGCAAATGTTCCTGGTACTTTGGAGAAAGATGTGGAGGTGAAAGACTGGGAAGTAAAAGTGGTAAAGAGTGAGCTTAGCTTACACCCAAAGACTTTGTCACCTGAAACACAGAATGAAATTCTAAATTTGGGAGATTCCCATTTGGTAGAGGAAAAGTTAAGTGATAACTGTAGAACTCAGTCAGAAACTGATAGTCCAGACTTGCTTTGTGATTCTGAAAACACTTTGAAAGAAAAAGCTTTAGTAGCAGTAATGACAGAACAGAATTCTATTGATGCCTCCTTAAAAGATGTAAAACTGAAAAGTGTAGCTTTGGAAGTATCTCAGCAGGGAGTCCTTGTCGAAGCTCCTCGAATTTCAGAAACCCAAAATAAGATTTCAGAATTGACAAGAAGTCCTGGTGAATGGGACACTTCCAGAACTAGTAATGGAGAAGAACAGGCCATCACGACCGGTTCTTGTTCTGAAAGTGGGTGGGATCTATCAAATACCCCAAATGTAGAAATAAAAACTGGTTCTAATGAAGTCAGTGCTTCAGAACTGTCAGAGGTACAGCCAGACACATGTCTTGCCAACAGTAAAACTAGAAGTAGTATATTAGAAGCCCAAGAAAAAGTTCGACCTGAACCTTCGGGCCATGCAGTATTAGATAACCAAACCCAAAGGCAGGAAGTTGCATGGTTAGTCAACGCCCGCTCTGCGAGCATTGTTGAACTCAGATCCAGTGTAGAATTAGTAGTTGAAATTGAAAAAAAATCATTAGGACACACTGGATCTGATTCAACATTAAATACTGTTTTTATCAAGAGAGATGCGAAAGAAGTAGGGACTGGAGGCTTTTCTAGGGCTTGCTCTGATACTGTCCAAGAGTCAGTAGTTGCTTTATCAGCAGATTTCCATAGGGAGCATCATTCAGAAGAAGCTGTCCGCTCCCCAGAAACAAAGCATGAGGTTATAAGAACCTCAGCAGCCAGTGACTTTCATCTGAATACCACTCACTCAGGGTTGAACACTGAGCAATCTGAAAGTCTCTCTGCAAATGTTTGTGTGAATAACAAGAAAGTTTCTTTGACATCAGAAGGTGTGAAACACAATGAGACTTCCTCCCAGAAAGCAGTGCTCGAGTTCCAAAGCACTGATTTCAGTTTGGGAGATACTAAGGTAAAACATGAATGCTTCAGTATCCTTACAGCAGGACTTTCAAATGAGAATACAGAAGAAGTCTCAAAACTAGAAACTGTTGCATCCATTAGACGGGAGTCTGGTAAACTGAAGAAGCTGGGCATTGAAAAAACAGTGACTGAAACAGAGGTTGCTGATTGTGCTGCGTTGACTTCTGGTGGTCGGGAAGATAAATTTTGCACACGGATTTCTCCAACTTCTGTGCCGCAGCTTGGATTGAAGTCCTCAAATAGTGACACTACAGAAGTGGTCATGCCAGTTCTAGAAATGCAGGGCATTTCTCCCGTGTCTGAGATCCTTTTGCAAGTGGAGGAGCGCAAAGGTGGCGCTGCCGAAATGCCGTCACTGAGTTGCGATGGAGGCAGCACAGAAAGTCAGGCTTATGGGTGCATGGAAACTTTCCGTCCTGGGCTCAGAGAAACACACGGAAAGGAAGATGGCTCAGGAGGTAAGGGAGTATGCACCATGCAGAGCAAGAAGACTGAGCAAACAGAAACTGCTGACAGTAGTTTGGAAACTACAACAAATTCAGGAATCGCTGAAAGCTTAGCAGAAAGCCCAGTGGGTTGAAGTGAACCCAGCCAGTCCCAATATTTGAGGAACCAGAGCTGGGATTATGTATATGTTTTTTGTTTGGTTGGGTTTTTTTTGTTGTTCCAGTTGAGGATTCTGGGTGTATTTTGCATCCTGTGGTAGGACTTGACTAAAGTGAAACTTACATCATCGGAAACCAGACACATACTTTATTCTGTACATAATTAATTGTGTAAAATGTTTTTTCATGTGAATTTTTTTGCCAATTTCTTTTCTACACTCTGCTATTAAAATGGAATCTCTCGTTTATGATGCGTGCGTCTTTGTTGTTTATTTTGGGGGCTTTTATTCTTTGACCATTTTTGGACGATTTCCAGCTCACCCTGTTTGTGTCAGCACCGCAAGTAGCCCAGTCACTGGGACAAGCTCAAGAACGGCAATTTAGAAATGGAGACTTGCAGAAGAGCAAAGACTGAAAACTTCTTTAAACTGTAATGCATGGTTTTGTTTACTTTCATTGTTTGAAATGCAAGAATGTGATTAGAGTTGATTTTTTTTGTTTGTTTATCTGTCTCTGTGATTTGTAATTACTGTTGTATTACACCTGTACTTAAGCTGTTTCATTGTATTGTATAAGCACATGTATGGATGCCACATCACTAAGCAAGGGGAGAAAATCTGTCCGACTGGCTTTTGGAAACGAAGACTAATCGGTAAGGCTCCGTGGCCTGACACCTGGAGCAGACATATTGAGGTCACTTACATGATTTGAAATGGGCTTTCTTTCATTGTATTGTGATCCAGTAACTATTTGTGTTAAATCATTTAGCAGCTGACCAGCTCTGAAGAAGCAGAAGATCAGAACCCTGGTGTCAGGAATTGGACTCGCTTCATGTGATACAGACACATGCATGCCTACCCTGAATGGTCCTTGAGCTATCAAAAGCTCTAACGTGATGGTTCTCATTTGTATAGCGTGTTAAAGACTAAAGTATTAAATGTGTTTGCTTGGATAAAAATAACATTTTTATTTGTAAATTGTTTAAAAAATAAACATATGGTGGTCAACAAGACTTTCTTCTTGATTTCCTTTTTTTTTAACTCCAGGAAAATGTTTTATTTGAATTAGTTGCTAACTCTTGTAGTAGTTGGGAAAATTGAGAAACTGTAGATGATGAAGACATTTAACAGTTAGCCTGCTCAGTAAAAAACTGATTTATTCCCAGCTGAAGTCAATGGAAGAACTCCTGTCAACATCGTCAGTGTAAGTTTGTTTAAAGTCCTGAGCCCTATATAAACATCAAGGTGGGGGGTTGGCAGCAGAACCTAAACAGTTCCTATTTCTGTAATCACTACCAGCATGTGGACCTGTGGGGGGGAGGGGAAATCACCATTTTTCTTCCATTTCCATGACTACGTGTGAAGAAGGTATGAAACATTTTTCAGAGTCATTATGGTGGTTTTCATATTAGAAATGAAATCTAAGCTGAATTTGGAAATTTAATGTAAGTGGTCAAGTCACCAAAACCAAAAAGGTAATTAAGAGGGAAGAGGGTTTTGAGATAGGCTCTGTGAGCTGTTTTGGTGATGTTAAGCAGTTACTGCGTTGAATATAAGACGTCTTTATTAGTATCATTGCCTACTTTCTTTAAATAACCATTTGTTGTTAAAACCAAAGAATGAAATGTTTGACATGCTTTGATATTTTTGAAATTGAGTTGGATAATTTGTAGAGATTGCTTAAATCCTGGTTTATAAAAAAAAATCTTTACAGTTGTTTCTGTTTTCTTTTGTAATTTTTTAATTATTATTATCTGAGTTTATTTGTTTACATTTCACAGCTGCTTCCCCCCCTCCATTTTCTCTCCACTTTCTTCAGTGAAGTGCCTGGTCCCTTGTAAATCCACAGAGGAAGAGGGGAACCAATTTTCTTGCCTGCCCTGTATTGCGGGATAGTGGAGGGCAAGGAGATGTTGAAGGGAAGGCTGAATTTTTGCATGGTTCTGCGTTTCAGATGGTGCTGATTTGGAACACAGACATGCTTTCTGGTTAGTTTCCTTTTGCAGATTTGTGTTCGTGAAGGTCTTGGTGCATGCAACAGCAAACAGTCATTCAGACAATCGTCTTCTTCAGACAACCTTACTCAATGTTGTGTTACCTGTGTGAGACATACTCTTGATTAACTTTATTTTGGAGGAAAGGACATCAATATAAATTCAGTATCCTAGTTGTCTGCTCTCCTACAGTTGCTGCTACAAGTAGTGGTGGTGTTCAGTGCAGAACCTGGGTGGCCACAAATGGAGAACAGCTACCACCAAGGGAAAGCCAAGAGCTTTGCAAATGAGAAACTGAGAACTATTACCCTGTATTTGTCTTCAGCTTTCCAGAAGCTGAACCTTCCTATGGTTCAAATCAAATAGTACTTCTCTTCATGCCCTTTTGTCAAATAACTGTTCTTCTATCCCAGAGTGGAGTAGGGCTCTCTATCCCGCACTGGGAGAAAGATCACTTTTGGTCTTTTTTGAGGTAGGAGCAAAAGGAACCCCTGGAACTGCTGGAATGGACAAGAACAAAACTGATGGTGTAGATGATGACAGCTAGGCAGATTCACAGACAGATGCTTTAACACTATCTTGCAATTTCATGAAATGACATATATTTTTATTTATGTATGCTTTTTTTTTTTTTTTTGCTGTGGTTTCCAGAGGCATGCAGTAAATGATTTATCCACTGTACTGGTCCCCTGTGCTGGCAGAGCTGTAGCATAGTGCACTGACTGGGAAGCCTTAAGTTCTAGGCTGGCCTTGGACTCTTGACTCCAGATCCTCAGGAGGAGGGGTGAGTTAATGGAGGGGATTTACTTTTGTGTTTGAATGGTGCAATGCAGCATTACCTCTCCTTCCCAACCTAGTTCACTAAAAGCTGCATAGGGCATAAGAAGTTACCTTTCTCCTGATTTTTAGAAAGCTGCTGATAGGGAGGAAATAAGCCTAGTTTGAATGTTTCTTTCTTTACATTACTTCAAGCCAGACACAAATAACTAGTAAATTCAAAGGACAATGGATTAACTCCAAGCCATCATTTGATGCTGCAACCTTTAGTTTGCCATGATGGAGTCTGGAAGAAAGGGCTTTCTCCTGGATGAAGTTTGTCACAAAAACCAAGCTTTATTAAGAGACAGTGGAAGAAAAGCCATGGAAAAGCTGCTGGTGTTCTGTCAGTCTACCGTAAGTCCAGGTGGGTTTTTTTAATACTTCTTTCTTTTAAATCTGTGGCTGCATTTGGAAAGGAGAAGCAGCCTTCAAACGTTTACAATTGGCAGAAAACTTCTAAGGTAATGTTTTGGACAAAATACAGTAAATCTTTTTCCTGGGGTATCTCTTGGGCAGGTAAATCTTGCTTCTAGCTTGCTGGAATCTTGTGTTTGACAAAAGTTTTAACTAAGCAGTAGATAGGCTTTGGGGGGAGATTGTTTATTTTAGACTTTTAAATGGCATGTGAGCAGGGGAGAAATGTATCAACCAGCATTCTGTTATTAATTTCTTCCAAATGCATTTGTGTCTTAGTGGTAAAAAGTACAAGCAGTAGATTAAGATACAAGGTCTCTGCCATTTTTTAATTCTTGCCAAAAGTGGAAATAAATGCCAAATTCTTAGCTGAGGGAAGCTACGCAAAGATCTTAAATTTTGCCCGTGGAAACAGACAGTAGGAAAAGTGGGTAAAGACAGATTTTTTTATTTTTTTAGCCTGGTAAACCCACAGAAATAGCAAGTGAAAGTAAGTGATGATTCCAGAAGTCTCTTTAAAAAAACAAACCCACAACCACCCACCAAACTAGTGCATCCCAAAACATGATAAAACCACATTCCTTTAGTGCAAAGGGCAAGAGAAATCGCAGGAGACAGGTTTTTATGTGGCACGATGTGATACTGTGTTGGTTTATTACTCTCTCAGAACATTACAGAAAGGTAAAGGGAGCAAAATCATTCTCTGAGGCAGAATTCAGTCCTCTTCTGCGTGCCGCACAGAGTAAGCGCAAACAGCCTACGTGCCACCACTGTGGGAGTGCAGAACAGCCATTGCGCTGATTTTACTTGACTCCTCTGCCTCTATCTAGCATGAAGAAGGAGAGAGAGATGCAGGTTATGGTTGCTAGACCATCCTTTCCGTTAGCTATTTTCAGCCAGTATGGATGTATTCCTTGCTGTAAGCAACTTGAGCAGCATAACACAACTGCAGACTGTTACATTCTGCCTTCGAGCAGAAATGCGAGGCTCCATATTTAGTATTAGTTTCAGGGTTTTGCTTTGCGATCCCACCTCCACCTCTTCTTGGGCTGTCCTGTTGCTTGCAGTGAGAAGGCTCATTACCATATGTTAGCAGTTCTAGGCTCTGGTAAAACGAGTCAAGCTGCTGTAATAATTCCCATGAAGCTGTACAACATCTGGGGCTGCAGATAGCAGAGCCATCAGAATTGCTCAGGCGGGTGGTGGAGAAAGGCTGAGTAGCTGCAGCAAATAAAACCTGTATCAGAGCTGCTTCAAGGAAAGCGATGTTCTCTTTTACCCGTAGGCCAGCTGAAGAATCTGCAGTTTATGGACAGGAAAGCACGTACACAAGGTAATGTTTTCAATTCTTAATCAAATATAATTTTTTTTCAAGAAACTGCTTTTGTGGGGGAGCTTTAGCCAGAGCCTAAGCAACCTGAAATTGGTATCAATCACTTGGGATAGACAGGGTGGTATTTGCAAACTTTAGATGAATGTAGAAGAAACCTAACGCTTCAGGAGCTATAGTACCTGTGAAGACTATGAAAAGCCCTGTAACGGATATGTGGTGAAGAAATGATAGAGATGATCTTCACATCAGTCCTCACATTAGGCTGTGTTCATCTCCTGTCAGATATGAAAAAAAAAACCCAAATTAAAGCTAAATGCCAAATAATTAGATGAGAGATGGACTCCTGTAGCTATGCACCTGAAAGATGGGTATTTAGAAATACCTGATTAGTGAGGGCGGGGAAAAAAACAAAGTCCATTAGCAAAGGAGTATCAGTCACTGTTTATTCTCATAAGAACTGAAGGCTTAATGCAATGAAACCCATTTAATATAATGCTTCCCAGGTACTGTTTAAACTTCATGTCTTCTGCCAGTTAGTTTCACAGATTATACTGCTTTACCAAGTTTATGAGAGAGGTTCAAAACCATTATATCTTGATTGTGTCTCTAGCCATATCATCCAAGATAGGATTGCAAAAGTAATTGGCACTTGTATTTCATGCATTCAATGCAATGGATTCAGTTTGTCCAGGAGAAAAAAAATCCCGTATCTGTATTTGCTACAGTAATTTATAATTCATGTTTGATCTGTCTGGCATTTGATATAAGATACATAAGCCTGCTTCAAGCTAGCTACAATGGCTGCAGAAGAGCTATCATCCAAGACACTAAATGACCTGTAATTATTCCTCTGAGAGTTGAATTTTTGTTTCAGAGCCCAAGAAAGGCTTACAGGTTGAAAGTTTATTTCAAGTTTGTAGGATGAAATCCTTTGCTTTATAAGGTTAGCACTCTAGACCAAAGCATCAGATCTATGGCTTTTAGTTATCCTAGTTCTTACAAACCTCTGCTCCTAGTGCACTACGTACATTCATAGTATATTCAACTACAGCTGTTTTCATTCTGTATTAAGCTTGCCAGATTTCTTCCAGGCTACATCAGAAGCCTTTGGTATTGAAAGCTTCTGGTGCAGAGGGGAAGATAATTAAAAGGGCCTCAGATTTGGGAATGTAACAGTCAAACCCACCAGATGCTCAGCAAGCAGGTTTTTAGGATGAAAGTTGAGTTTGCTGTAACAAGCCCATTCTCTTTGCTGGCTTTTGGTTCATTTCCACAGGAGCTAAGAAAATGTTATCTGGAACTGCTGGACTTCTGAGAAGGTGGGTGCAGATTTGCATGACTGTAATGGTATCTCTTTCTCTTCTTTTTGGTATGAGGGCACATTCTTTTCATTATTATTAATATGATTAATCAGTAAGGCTTTTTCTGTATTCTTAATGGTTAAACACGCAGTTCATGGGTATGTCTGTAATGTAAGTTCTTTTGCCAGCATCCAAGAAGACCGTGTATGTGTGGTGCTTCCTTTCTCTTGATTAAATGGTATTATTTAAAAAACAAACATTAAACTTTTATGAAATAACACTGGATCCTGAGTGCTCTTTGTTTAAAAATTATTCCCTAAAGAGGACTGAAAAAGTGTGGGTTACTTCAAGGTATTAATAGTGGCAAGAGAGGACGCTGAATTCTGAAGCTTATTGATTCATGGGGCCTTTATGGCCCTACTGTAATGTAGTTTCTGTATCTCTGGGAAGAGCTGCTTAAAATAGGGAAAAAGTGGTTTAAAACTCCTGTCTCTATTTAATCTGGAATCTTCCAGCTGTTTTTAACCTCAGCTACCCATGGTAAATTATTCATGCAGAGTTTTTTGTCATATGTTCACAGAAGTCCATCATTAACTATTTTTTCATTTACTTCACCTGGGGGAGATGGTGCTGTGTTTCACCAACAAAAATGTCCTGATAGCAGCTTCCAAGCATGTGGAAAAAAAAAAAGAGACAAAGAACAGATAGCCTGCTTTTTTTTCCGCTTTACAGTATGTAGATAGGCTCATCCTGCTTTATATGTGATGAAAAAAACACAAACTAGTTTGTTGCTGCTGCTCAGGGAAGGAGAGCACTTTAGAAATACTTTCCCCACACAAGATCCACACAATGCTAATGTTTCCTAGTAGCAGTGCCTGGTCAGTCTTACCCATCTGTATAATCTTAAGTGTTGAAATGTCAGCTCTCAGCTTGCTGTTGTGTTACAGATCAGCCTTCCCTTTCTCCTTCATTAATTTGCTACTGCGGAGGCTGACTGGTAAACTAATTACGGTAGCACTGATATCTGTTGGCTAACAGAGGTGTAATCCAGGGATGGTTCGAACACCCTGTCTAGAAGAGGCTGCCTGTACTTTCATCCCTTTCTTCAGTAACCAAAGCAGCAGAGTAGCAGAGATCCGGCTACTACAGAAAATAAAATAAGCATGTATTTTTGCCAATAAGGTATTTAGGAACATGGTACAGTATAGCTAGTGAAAAAATCAACTGCCACACAAAGGCTGCATTTTAACCTTGTTCTTCAGTAAAAATTACCTCCTGCGTGCAGTAGGAGAGAAGTGTTGGTTGGAGTTACTAAACATGGTAGCTTGACAGAGGTGAAGCTGCCTGCAGCTCCATGTCCCTGGGTCTAGCCCAAGGCAAGGCTGAGTGTATACTCTCAGTAGATACGTACAAACGTGTATGTGTATACATGTGGCCAGCCACACAGATACACATATAAAACCAGAAAATGGCACTTCTGCAAATGGAAACAGGACCAACAGCATCATGCTGTTCCCCTCTCTGGAATGAAGGTCCTTAGTGGAACACACCAACAGACATACAACAATGGTCCTTCCAGTAACAGGCCTTAGATGCTCCTTTATCCAGTATCTGGCCCCTGATCCTTGTTCTTTCCAGCTGCAGACACCTGGTCACACAAGCCCCTGAGGTCTACTTCCCCACTCAGGTTGCTGGTACTCAGACCCCCTTGCAGCCACAAACACCGCTGCCCACAGGCTGTCGGTCCCTTCAGTCACTGGCCTTGGGCAGTCCACCCCGTAGCTGGCCCTGGTGCCCTCTCGTCTGTAATCCTCTCAGGTGGAACCTGACAGCTCAGCAGTAAGGACTGAAGAAAGCCCAGAGAGCTGAAAGCAGTCAGAGGCTGGAAGAGTATTAGCAGAAGTGTCATATGTGCTTGTCCTGCTCTTGATCTTACCATGGTATCTGGTTTTAGCTGATACTACCAACAGGGTATTTGACTAACCAGAGCGTGGTCTGAGCCAGAACTGACACTTCTAGATACCTGGCAAATACAGCGGTATATCTGGCAGGCAGTGGGCTTTTATCTGCAACACGGTGGCTGGATTCTTCTGCACTCAGGCACTCTGGAAAAGCTGCAACATCCTCAGAGAAATCGGTAAAAAATATGATTTTGATACAAAGGTGATTAGCACCACTTTTACAGGTACACTCTGCACCTTGTAACACTCGAGTTTGTTTCATGCTGTTCCACAAGTGCAGATTTCAAGGTGCCTCTGTCATGCGGATATTTGACAACCACAGAGCAAACAGGCAAGACCTGGGGTGGGGTGGTGTAAATACTGTGAAAATAATTTGGCTGGAATGAAATAACGTCGCCTTAAGGTGGTCTCTTTGGCTAGGTTTCCTGTGGAAGTGAGGTTTAAACCATGCGAGTGTGTATCTTCCAACTCAGTGACCCATTCCAGGCAGTTCAACAAGTCTCCTCCACAATGGCAGCAGGTCCTGGTGCAAAGCTGAAGGAGGGGCTGCCATGTCAGCTCACGCTTTACTAGATGTGAGAGATCGACCGGGCGGAAGTCCTTTATCTTCAGTCAAAGCTTACATCGTCCTGGACACCAAAACCAATCAATCACAAAAGGCAAATACACAGGAAGCCAATTTTCTTTGTTAAATGACAACTGGCATCAGAGCAGCGGAGCACCTCACACCTCTCACAGTAAATGTTTCTGTTTGCTGCGCAGCCTCAGGCCAGGCAAAGGCTGCCGACTTGTATGTCACACCCTGAGAGCACTTGACCAAGATCCGCCCTATGCATCCACATCCCTCCAGGACCAAGGGGGCTGGAAGGGGTTTACAGCAGTCCAATGGATAGGACAGCAGCAGCCTGGGCTGGTTTGGTTCTTCCCATAGGGGAAATTGGTATTACAAGGCTTTTCCAGCACTGGCACAGGGTAGGGGAGTCGTGTGTGGCTCCAGCCAGGGCGCTGCAGTGAAGCTGCCTGAGGACCACATGGACTCCCAGAGCTACAGCGAGCGAGGGTGGGGAGAGAAGGAGCCATAACAAACCCAGCCAGGGAGAGAACAAACACGAGGAGAGCTGAGCTCAGTTCTGCAGCTTGAAAAGCCTTCTGCAGAGCCTTTGGTAGCCCATGGAAATCGGCTGCCCCAGGTACATCCCTGGTGTGAGCTGACAGCCTGAGTGGCTCCTACTCCCAGAAGTAACCGTACTGCAAAGCCATGGATCTCACTTGTATGCAAAACAAAACCTAACTGTACAGTGCCCAGGTGAATTTCTTCTAGAGGGGCCAGGAGGCTGCACAGTTGCCATTCACACCTCCCATGCCTCCAAAATTTGGGTAGTGAAAAACCCTACGTAGCTAGGAAAAAAAAAATCACAACTGACAAGGCACTGAATGACAAAGCAATGCTCTCTTCCCTGTCCTCAGGTGAAATTTTAGCTGCCTGCTCCAGCTTAGCATCGCACCTCCGACTGTTCTTCTCCCCAGCCACAAGATCCATATGGTTTTCTAGAAACCACTGGTTCCCACAGCACAGAAATTAAAATAAGGCAGTTGTGGAGCTGAGCGATACAGCCTGGAGAGGATGCCTTCCGTCTTGTCCCTGCTCTGCAGTACTGCCACGACTGAGCCCAAAGAGAAATAAGCAAAAGGCAGATGTCGTTAGCTGAGCACCAAGATGAACACAACCCTTCTCCTGTGCCTGCACTTAACTGAATAATCTGAGTAGTGTCAATATAGAGTTTACCTGCAGTAAATGTAGGAGATGACAGCAAAGTGTTTCCATGAAATTAGCACAAAATGCTTGCTTCTCAACGTGCAGGTTCATGAGCGGACACAGGAGGAGTCTCCATATGAGAAAGTGAATTGTTTCATGTACTGCTTGCTGTGACGAATGCTTTTAAACCCTATATTTAATCCTTGTCTGTTAGCAAGAAAAAAAGCAAGGTTCACAAATAAGGGCTAAACGTTGCCATGACCAGAAGCAGCAGCAACTGAGGAGCAGGGGCAGACTACAGACACACTGCCCTGCTTTGTACGCTCCCAGCTGTGCAAGCAAGCTGAACGCAACCGTTACATCAAAAAAAGTGTCACAAGCCTTCAGATGCTGTGTTGAATTTGGGAGAAAAAAAAACAGTTCCCCCAAAACCCCAACTTAGACTACCCACCCACGCAAGGCTCCCAGGCAGAACACCTGGGATGCTTTGAATAAATCCAAAATGAGCGGACTAAAGGAAAAGCAGGACGTTCTTACAGCCAAGTTTAGCCCAGCAGTGATACGGCATCTTGCCAGGAGCCTTAATCTGTTTCTCTTTTTTAAAAAATTGAAATAGCCTACGGCTACTCTTTATTAACTGCTATACAACTAGATGCAAATACACAAAGAAACAGGAATGCCCATATTATTCCTTTCACGTTAAGTTTTCAGTCTTTAGGAGGTAATTTTCCCCGAAATTTGTGGATTGACCTGTCTTTAATAGCAGAACCGGTGACTGAGCTCTCTGTGAAGAGTTTCTTCTTTCTTCTTTCTAGCCCTTTGAGGTACTGTTTCTTTGTCCTCCTACCTACCTTGAGGCTACAAGATCCCTCCTTACTTGACCGCAGCTTTTTTTCTTTATGCCTGCCAAGGGCAGTTTCATGAAGTACAGGTGGCCAGGACTCCTCTGCTGGCACATCAACTCACTGTGGCTGACGGACTGGGATTATTTTTGGCATGAGGGCTTCTGACTTTCTCTGGCACGGCCTAGTCGTTACGACACACTCTGCTCTCTTACCCATGCTTCCTTTTTAGTACCGATGTGCTTTCCGTGGGACTGCTGCGTCCCAGGCAACAACGCAATGCTGTCTAAGAGAACTAGAAAGAGCAAGCAAAATGATGCCCTATAATCCTCTAGTGCTGTGTTCAGATTTGGGCCCCCCACTACAAGAGGAACATTGGGGTGCTGG
>Ga0181612_143467_pt1 | contig 21558 bp, 12 predicted proteins | sample HoacroProtozoa21_FD_119630 | JGI IMG/M metagenome (GOLD analysis project Ga0181612, IMG submission 119630) | Hoatzin crop microbial communities from Cojedes, Venezuel. Combined Assembly of Gp0051906, Gp0051904, Gp0051908
GGCTGGCCGTGTTCTCGCCGGGGCCGCCTGGGGACGGACGGAGGGAGGGGGCGTGGGCGCGCAGCACGCCGGGTGTCCGCGGCCTGGGTTCCGCGGGCAGCTCGCTGCCCCTTGGGAGGCCGCGGCGGCGAGCTGCGCGCTCGGCCGGTTGCCGGGAGTAGCTATAGAAACGTGGGGCGGGGGGTTCCTTTCATCCCTCTGTTTTACCTTTGTGCCTGGCAGCGTACGGCGGTGAGGCGGGTCGCGAACGGTCGCCTCCTTTTTAAATTCGCTTGGGTTCTGTTTTCTCCCTCGCCCACCAGCGATGCCAGTAAGCGCGCTGGTTCGCTACGGTTTTTTGCTACGTACCTTTCATTCTTCATGATTTTGTATCTAAGTATCGGGATGGTCCTTGACCCGTAAATTTGGGCTAGCAATAATTTTGTGTCTACTGTTTAGTTTCCTAGCTAAGTAATTGTCCTGCTGGTTGTAACCATTTTTCTGTTTCTTACTTGAAGAAGATCAAGATAACATTGATTTAATGGCGGACCTTGAAATTCAGAATACCTCTGTTTTGTGATTTGTTAAAATGAACTTGCTTAGCACTGTGATAAGTTAATGAGAGAGCATTTACTGTTACCATTTCTCCATCAGTTAAACCTCTCGATGGAGAGGGTACCTACGAAATTTGTACAAAAGTTCCCTGACAAACTGCACCAAAGACACGTCTCAGAAGAGAAGTATTTTAATTCTACAGTTTTTTGTGACAGAGCATCGTCTCTCTTGCAGTCAAGGCTTAGCAGTGTGCTCTGTCTTAAAGGCCAGTTCTGAATGAAATTCATATGCTTGCTTAAGTTATCTTGAAATTTTGTCGTGTAGGAGAGCTGGACGTCATGCAGTGTTGCAAGTGGGAACAAGATGCTGCTTTTGCCTTTCCTCTTTTTGCAGTATTTTATGAAATCGGCTAGTTATTTTTTCTTTTTTTTCCTTCATTCCGGGTTCTGGCTCCGAATGTCTTCATGTTGACCTCAGCATCTCAGTTTATCCCAGTTAGTGCGCAGGGCACACTGTCCTGCCTCTTTAGGTAAGGAGAGCACAGAGAGTGTCTGTAACTTTACATTTTGGATTTCAAGAATGGCACATGTGGAGTCTCATCAGTAAAGAAACTGAAACAAATGTGTAGCAAGTCACGAACATGAGGGTTTTTAGGCAGCTTGTTCTGTCATTTGCAGTGTGCCTCCAGGAGGTGGGTGGTCACTGACTGATTGGCAAAACTGTATTCGCAGGTCCACTATCGGAGAGGCAGAAATTGTCTTGATAATAGAGATAAATGGAGTTTCTTAAGAATGAGCTATTGCATCAAGTGAATATGTGAAAAATGAAAGACTGAGCGGTTTCGTTAGTAATTTTATGTAGGGCTTTTAGTAGCAAAATGCGAGCATCTATTCATTAGAGTTAGTTAATGTGAATTTTAGGTTTTTTTCTCTGATAGTTTAAAAAAATGTGCAGGAAACTTATTTATTCTGTGGCATATCCATTTCTCTCCAGGGAAATGCTCCTAGCTTATAAAAGTTGTATGTGGCTCAGGCAAAGACATATACAATGAAGGTAGGCTGGGAGGAGGGAAGAAGTGTAACTATCCTGCATTGCTCAGAAGACAGCAGGAAAAGAATAAGTTAAGATGAAGTAGGAGGAACTATAGGGAATGGTGAATTAGAAGGAGAAATGGGAGAATGGATGACTGGGGTGAAAAGATAGGAGTCTGGTAGCCTTACTGTTGTTTTGTTTTGTTTTTTCTACCATGCATCCTAGAATATCGGTAAACTGTACACTCATATGGATTATGTGGTCTCTTTGTATAAAAGCTGTTTTGTGGTAGGGTCCTGCTAGCAGGTTGGTGGGGTCTCCCTCCTGGGCTAAATTTATTATTGTGGCATTTTCCCGTACCTCTGGGATTGTTTCATTAAGTTGAAGAAGCCCTTCATGCCTCTAAGTTTCAGTTTTTTTTCATCTGGGTGCCTAGAGGTCTGTATGCAAGATTGAGATGGGGAAATCCAAAATTTATTTCGCTTTTCTTTTTTCTCTGTTTCCCACTCATGTGGACACTCCTCGTAGCTCAGAGATATACCCTCTTCCTCGTGGCTCATATCAAGGCTGAGGAGCATGGAGAGCCAGGGACAGACCAGAGTGTTGACCGGGGAGGAGTAGGAAGTGGTCTTGCAGAAGTGTTCCGTTGGTGAGAGTATGGTTGGGAAGAATGACTTTCGCAGAGGCAGTGCTGAGTGGTGGGGAAGCCTTGGCAGAGGAGTCAGAACTGCAGTGTAGCAGAGGGTCAGGACACTGGGAGAATGTGTGTTAAGAGCTGCATTTGGAGGGCCTTTCAGCTCCATCCTCTCTCTCTCTCCCTTAAATTTCAGTTTCATTGATTAATGTTGTGTCTATACGACCTGTATTTTCTGTAGCATCCACCTGCCTCACTGTCTTGGACATACCTACTCTTAAATATTTCTCTGAAGTAAGGAAGATCTGTTATCCCCGTTCTTACAGTTGGGGAAGTGAGATGTGGTGTCTAAATGCATAAACACAACTACAGGCTGCCGCAAGGTAAGATAGGGATGTGACCTTGCAGCTTCTCAGCTGCTCTGCTGTAACTTCCTATGTGCAGTGTTCTTGCTTTGCGGTAAATGGAAGGCAGCTCTCTTCACAACTCCGCTGCTTCGTGTCTATCACAGGCAGTTGCAGTAACAGTAGCTAGATGGCAATGAGTTCAGGTCTTGACCTGTTTTGCAGCGACTTGTTCATATATCCATTTCTTAAATTAAGTACATCCTAGAAATCAGTTGTGAAGTAAGCGTAAGTCATCCTCCATCAAAAAAAGTAACTGTTTCCTTCAGGCTCTTTCTTCTTACAGCACCTCAGGTTGAATCTCCTGATGTTGCTGTGTGTTGTGTGGGGTTTTCTTTTGGGGTGGTGTGGGTGTGTTTGTTTTTTTTAAAGGAATATTCAGATTGTGCTGAGCAGAGAGGAAAATAGAATGGAGTAGAGTATTTCCATTGGAAGGGACCTACAACGATCATCTAGTCCAACTGCCTGACCACTTTAGGACAGATTCAGAATTAGCAGAAGGGACCAGTGTGCAGGTATTCCGTTCTGCAGCGGTTGTAATCATTGAAAAGACACAGTGGTAGAGAGAGCTCAGAAGAGGTATACATTAAATAAGAGAAACAATACCCCAAACTCCACATCCAAAGGAAAACTAAATTGCCAGTTAGCCTTCCAGAATATAGGGTGTGATTAACCTTAACCCTTTTCTCCTCCCTAGCCCCTTCACCCTGCCCCCAAAACTAACCAACCGACAACAAAAAAATAAATCCAGGATGTACAAAACTTGTATATTCTTCTGCTGCTATGGAACCCTAACTTTGTCTTGTTTGGTCGGTTCTTCTGAGACACTGTTTTACTTCACTGTGTACTGAAAGTATTGTTGTCACTGCAAAGCTACGGGAATTCCAGGTGGCGTGGACAGAGGTGTCTCCTGTACCTCTGTAGGGAAGAGACAGAACTGCTAAAGTCGGGCAGGTGTGATCAGCAGGGGTGATGTACGACGGGGCAAGCAGCTTTAAGTAATGCCATCGTTGTGTAGTACAACTAGCAGTTGAAGAGTGTGCATGAACTGCTGCTGTCTGCTTAAGAAAGCCTTTCCTCATCAGACCATGCCCACTGGGCAGAGTTGAGATTATTGGGGAATGTGTTGTGTACCTTCGCCTTGTCTCTATAATGTGGTAATTTTAGCTACCCTTGACATCTTGCAAGGGAGTTGGATGCAGATTAGTCCAGAGTTAGGCATTAATGAAGTTTTGGGCACTTACATATGTAAGAAGCAACCTTTTGGGGCTTTTTCCCCCAGTTCTATTGTATTTATAAAAGTAATTTCAGAGCATTTAAGAGGGTTGGAGCAAGAGGAAAAAATTGAGAGTGAAGAAGAGAAACCTAACAATGAGAAATAAAATAACAGTATATTTAGGTACCTGGGGGAGAGAATATGAAGGAGGAGTGCCATCCTTTTGCAGTAAGGAGAAAAAGAGAGATGGAGGAGGTAAGCAGAGAAAATGTAAAGGATCAGATGGTCGAAAAAAGGTAGTACAAACTAATAGAACAAAGGTGGATATACTGCAGAGTGTCTGTACAAAGGATTAAGGACACATTTATGTGCAAACAGTTGGTGAAAAATTCTCTAATCTGAAATTGGTGAGCAAGAGAGACATCATCCTGGAGTCCATGATGACTTTCTTCCTTTTCGGAATGGCAAATCATAATTTGTTTGCAAGAAACCGGTGATACATTCAAAATGTTGTCTAGAGCTATGTAGGTCCCCAAAGAATGGATGTTAAAATGCTACAGCCATTCTTTGAAGCTGCCTCTGTTGCAGTGTTAAGTACGTGAAGCAACTTTTTTGTGCTTCATCTGCTTGGTTATGTCATCACTTCCCTTCGTGCCTTGACTCTTTACAGAAGCTCGGTTTCAATGTTAAGCGTTTTTAGGTTCCTAGTTTCTTTCTTGAGGGAAACATTTTCTGTCCTTGTTACTGGTCTTGAGCGCTTAGAAAGGAAGTCTGTTTCCATTACCTATTTAATAGTTGTATTTTCTGTCCAGCTAATGATTCTTCAAGAAATTGTTATTGAGCTTTCAAAAACCCTTAAGCCATATATATTAATGGGTACAGCAGTAGTGTTAGCTAATCTGTTCTCCTGGCTTTGGTGGAGTGCAAGTCTCGTGTTGGAGTTTTGCATGGGGCTTTTGTGCCATCGTGGGAGTTGCAGTTGCTGAAAGACTCCTTTGTACGCAGAGAAATACTGATCGTGGTTAATCTGTATGGGAGCAGATGCTTTGATGTAACCTTTGTCTGTGTGCCAACAGTAGCACGTGTAGTTTTGAAGACCCAGTGATGGTGAGATCTTGGTCAAATCCTGTATTTTTCACCTTTGGGAAGAAATTATGGCAGGAATTGAATTAGTTGTGTATGTTCTGACCTTAGCTGTGGAGACGCTTTACACTTACAGATGCATTTGATTTTTCATGTGATCTGGTGGTTTTATTTCTCCTTCTTTTAGAGGAAATCAAGGATCATGCTAAATTTGCTTGATATTGCAGCTTGGTAGCTGCAAAACTTGTTTGATGGTAATATGTATGTCTGCCCTTCGTGCCATCACATTTTTGCACTCAGACATATGCCTGCGGCACATGTTCATGTCTTTCATCAATATGCTCTGTGAATGTTAGTTTGCGGCTTCCTGGCTCCAGACTGACTTATGCTCGGGTTCTTGTGCTGCTGTTTACTGCTGCTGGTTAGAAGCTATTTTGAGCAAAGCAGAGGCCCTCTGATTCGGCCGTTTATAACCTCAGTGATTTTATCTGTATAAATTAATTTCTGAAATTCTATGTAGATAAGTCCTTAATTTCATGGCAAGTGACTGAGATTTCACTGTTTTGTCTTTTGTTGTTTTTTTTAATTATTATTCCACGCTTCTTGAGGTTCTGCACAAGTTACTACAGTAGCAGCGGTGTTATGACTTTCGATTCTCGCTAAATCTCCTACTATACAACACTGTACTAAAGGATGCTTTCTGTGCGGTGTTATGGGAGGACGAAATTTGGCATCGAAAGCCAAGTGTTGCTTTAACTACAAAAGAAAGCAAAATTTGTATTTGCTGATGGTTCTGAGAATAATTCAGTTTGCAGAACTGCAGACGTCTGTGTATGTGTGTATACTTATGTATAATGGAGTTGAAGAAGCAAGTATAGAAGAGTCTGAATTTTTGAGAGAGTTTGTACTAGTAGAAAGATTTATGCCTTCTTTTTATGGCAAGAGTAAATGGACTGCTAATAAATAAAAATACAAAGGGATATGCATGACAAAGAAAGATGAACTGAAACTATAAACGGTGCCGTTATGATCCGCTCTCTTAAAAGCTTGACTTGACGTAGGGAGGTGCTAATTAAGTAAGGTAGCTCTTTGTAGTGAGTCTTTGCTTCAGTGAGAAAATCACTGCTTGTTTTTGCCATCTGACTAGACAGAAATATTTTTAGGTGAGATTTCTTGAATGCATTAAAGAAAAGAAAGCAAAAGAAAAGAAAATGCATATCCCTATCTTAATATAGTAACAAGTATGCAGGGCAATGAATAATTGATTTAATAACTTCTGATTGTTCTGCAGACTGTCAATAAAGATGCTTGCTATCTTAATACCTTAGAGTACTAGAATTTGCAGGAAGAACTGGTAATTATTTTTTAGTTTTCTTTTGAAGGTTTTCTCAGGTGCTTCGTTCAGCTTTGAAAAGTGTGTGTGGCTAGAGAACATATAAGCCTCTGTGTAGTTCTGTTCCTTCTGCAGTTAGTCTTATGTATTTGAAGTTCAAAGTATTAACCTTTTATAACTACTTTGATCACTCCTACTGCTGTAGACCTTGGCTGATTGATTCAGCATATATGGTATCTTAGGCAAATACCACTAGTACTGTTTTCCCACAATTGTCACAGCTCTTATTCAAAGAAATGTGTTGCCACTTAAAATGCTTGCATGCTGCAAATGAATAAAAGGAAAACTAAGCTTAAAATTACACAGCAGGTTGTTCTGATGTCTGAAGTGCTGTCTTCTGGTTCAAGCAGAATGGTCAAATTCTTGATTTAAAGAAAAAAAACAAACAGTTGTTTTGGGAGAGCTGTGTATGGAGCACAGGAATTAAACACACAAAACTCAATTTGTAGTTACCTGGAAAAGTGTTTTTTCCTCCAATCTGTAGTTCAGGTAGATAGGGAAGAGAGGAATGTCTGTAGCACTAGTAACAATAATTGTGTTTACTTAATTACTGGAGCTGAATGCTCCTTTGTGCTACAAATGAGAATCTCTCTCTAGTTCCAGAAGATGCTATGCTACTTGTTACAAAAAAGTGAAAAATCAACAAGACTGCTAGATCAAACACATTGATGTAGTTGCTAAATTTGAATACATCAACTTTACGCTGCTGTTACATGTTTGGGTGCTGGTAATTACAATATAGTTTAGTGTGCCCTTTATTCTGATATTTCTTTGATTATCTCTCATTATTGGCTTACATAGTTTCATTCTTTTTTTACTCCCATGTCTTAGAATATATAAGGTAAATTTCAGCCCTTCTTCAGTCTTTGTGGGCTGCAATCAGCACATCTTTCCATGCGTTCTTCAGTCACACAGAACTGAGACTGTCTGAAATCATAGCAGTAGCTCTGAAAAATGCTTGTGGTAGGAATTCTGTGTGCTAATGTATGCCAGCTGAATCTGTTAATGGTCATCAACCTTGAGGTGAAAAGAAAGAGCATGCCTATATGTACAGAAATGGCGAGTTTTTACAAACATGTATGAAGAGTGTTTAGGATTAGAAGGGAGGTTGGATTTATTTCAGGTGTAGTATGGAGCTGGCATTTTCTTGCATTGTGGGGCACAGCTCTGCATACGTTAGAAAAATAATCAATTTTCATTCAGTTTACTGATGGCCCTTGTTTGTTCTTGCTTTTTTCTCCCTCCAGGCTGTCTCAGACAAATATTGGCATAAACAGGAAGAGCATCAGAAATATTTTAGCTATTGTGCATGTTAAAGTATTTTTTTTAAAGCTTTTAAGGAATAGGGTGGAAGACGTCCTGCAATTCTACCAAGTGTTAAATAGGCTTTTTTTTATATTAGAAAAATCTTGCCTGTGCAAACACATTAACTAAATCTGCAGAGCATTTTATTTTAAGTAGACTTCAGCAACTGAGCTCAGCAATCTATTTGGAGAGAAAAGTTAAGTTATATAAAATATGCTTGGATTGTACATTTAGATGGCTGCTTCTGGACCCAGTGTAGTGTCTGCCAAATATTTAATTTTAGTTAATGATAGCAGTATATCTTGTTCTGTGTTGAATTTTAAAATGTCATTTCGTTGCTAGGATGCCGGGGGAAGTCATCACAAAGTCTCTGTTTCTCCTGTCGTCCATGTCCGAGGGCTGTGTGAATCAGTTGTGGAAGCAGATCTTGTGGAAGCTCTTGAAAAATTTGGAACCATATGGTATGTCAAGCAGCATAAAGTCATGTCTCTGGACAAGTTGGGAGCATTATTTAAAAGTCTCTTGGACCTCTTTAAATGCATTATGATAGCCATTTGAAATCCAGAACTTAATGGTAAAGCATAATGATTTTGTAGCAGTGCGAAGGTTCTGTGTTTGTGTACATGACAAGTCTGATCAAGCAGTTACACTGTCTGCTATCAGACTTCAGTAGCACAGCTAGTCCTGGCCTTAAGATGAACTGTAGTTAAACTGACTTGCAGAACAGCTTGAGGATGGTTGTCTTGATATAGGTTAATAGACTAAAAATAAGGGTGGGCCACAGGGCAGATGATGCTTTTTCCTATGGTTTCCTGTGATATGGTAGGACTTTCAGAATGAGGTGGCTATTCAGAGAAAGTCCCTTCAAAGATCATACATACAGCCTAAAGATTCCTCATCTGTGAACACAATAGTAAAGGTGAATGGGTAGAGCCAGCTTATTCTGAGTTTTGAGTGCTTATTTTTGGAAACATGCATTTCTTTTGAAGGAAATACATGTATTGAAGTCAAATTGGGTTTTGTAAATGGTACAATGGTATTTTTCACTGCCTTAATATTCAAATAATTCAATTATACTTGTACCAGTATGTTAAAGTGAATACATAAAATGAAGTGAGCACAAGCTTGTTCAGGAATACAAACATTTTAGCCTGAGAGTTTTACTTTTCAAAAATTTAATCAGCTGACAAAGCTTCTTGAGTTTGTCTTTATCTGAATTTGGTTAACAAGAGCACTTGTGTTTATTTCCTCTAAGGTAGTTTTGTGTCAAAAATAGTATTTTAAATTACTTAGCAACAGCAAAGATGTTTACTGTATCAGCTTTGGATGTGTTTTATAATTTGCCTTTACTTTGATCCTTTACCTCATAAATGGCTTTAGCAAGTTTTTTTTAATATTAATTGTAGTTATAGTAAGTTAGTAGATGATTAACTGTTTCTTGTATTGGTTGAATGTTTGTATGCATTAAACTTTTTCAGGAAGACAACTGCCTATTACTTACTTATCTTATATCTGCACTTCTTTGTTTTGTGCAAATGTTTTAGAAATGTGTTGATCAGGTTTGAGAAGCACGAGCACGGAGACCTACCTTCCTTTTATGGCCTGTTAGGAATTGTTTAGAAAAAAGATATATATGACAGTTACGGGACTTTGGAGTTGTTTTGAGTAAGCATAGGGGAAAACTTACCGTAATGTTTCTCTCACCAGCTATGTCATGATGATGCCATTTAAGCGTCAGGCTCTGGTGGAGTTTGAAAGCATAGAAAGTGCAAAGAAATGTGTAACGTTTGCAGCAGATGAACCTGTATACATTGCTGGACAGCAAGCCTTTTTCAACTACTCTACAAGTAAGAGGATTACTCGGCCAGGGAACTCTGATGACCCATCTGGTGGAAATAAAGTTCTCCTGTTGTCAATTCAGAATCCTCTCTACCCAATTACAGTGGTATGTTTCTTCTTTTTTTTCTTAATAAAACAATAAGAGGCAGGGAGCAGCAAACTCTGTTACCTTATTTCCATTGTGTAGTGTTTGTTAAAATTTTACACTGTTAATTTGAGTCGGGAATTAAATTCACCTACTAAAGCTTTGCACCATCTTCGCATAAGTAACATGCATGTTCTGGAAAAAAGGTTTTTCGAGATGGGTCAGTCTTGTTGTGCAGATATTTTGCAATATGTTTGAAGACTTCAGTGGTCAGGTTTTTGAAATGTTTAAATTGCTACACGCTTCTGAAATACTTCCGAATGTGTTGCCACAACATCAGGAATGTCAGATAGCTTTTAGGCTCTAAGTGGTGTATAAATAGCTAGTAATTTTTCCGGTAGAAGGGGTTATGTTATTGCAGTCCTTCATTCCTAAGTATTTCCTTTGTGGAAAGCTGAAAACTTCATCTGTTGGTGATTGACTCCAGTCTGATGGAATCTTCTTCACTTTTATTTGGGCTACATTTTACTTCTCGGTATTTCAAGTGATACCATATATACAGTTGCATCCTAATTTAATGCCATCTATTTATGGCACGTGTACATGTTTTTTTAATGATACAGATATTTTTGGTTGTATTTAAGAATGCATGTTTTCTCATGCATTGAACGTTTATTTTTTTCATAGAGATTTTATACTACGTGTTGAATTGCACAGAAATATTTCAGGAAAAGTTTAAAAAGTCTGCTTTAGGCAGATTTGTAATGCTGTGATAAAAGCATGAGTGACTTGTTAAGGAAATATGTAGGATAGTATGGATCAGTTAAAGTGTTTGGGTTGTGTGAAAGCATAGAACTTAATGCAATTATTAAGTTTTGGTTAATGTGCCGTATATTATGTCAGCAAATTGAAACAGTACTCCTGAAATGACTTCGAGCAGTCAGTTCCATGTCATGCTTTTTGCTTCACTGTATTGTGAATATCAGTAGGTTTTTGCCTGTTGGTTTTATTAGTGGATGATGAGTTTTCTTTTTCCTGTCAATTTTCCTTATAAAAAAGCATGGCAAGGTATGAGTTACGTTTTCATCAGTGTTGTAAAATACACCTACTTTGAGCTCTATGAACAAATACACTGAGGAAGTTAAAGTATTCTTTGCATGTGCGTGTAATACAGATTTTGGAAACAGTTTCATTCATGCATTTTAAATTTGGCTTGCATAAGCAGCTGAGTTGAACATAGATGCTTGAGGAAACTAGTAGCAGAAGCATCATTCTGGGCTAGGAGAGTTTCATGGAAATTCTGAGGATGAAGTCTCTAGCACAGTAGCTCCTTTTTAAAGCAAACAAACCAAACACCGCCACCCCCCCCTTTCTTCCCACTGCCCCCAACTGTTTGTCTAGAGTATGCCAGTGAGCACTAGAAGCAGACAGATTTCAAAAATTATTTGCAAACATTGAAGCCTGTTGAAGACAGAGTAGACTAGTACAGTCATAGCAACTGGGAAGAGAAATTGTACCCATAATAGCTAGGAATGTGATGAGAAAAATAAAAATTTTGTACTTGCCCAACAGGGTAAAGAAACACTTAACTTAAGAATGCCTCAGGCAAAGTCTGCATTATTAAAAAAACCCCAAAGAACCCCCCAGAAACCCCCCAAAAAACACAAAGCCCAACAATACCTCTTCCTCTTCAACACTCCTCTCTTTAAATTTGAACTACAGTTAGATGAAACAGATGAAAAATTGCACCCAGTTTTAAGTGGCAAGCCTGAATAACTGCAGAAAACTGTTGCATAGTTCTTAAGAGTTTTGCTTTCAAAACAAGGTAGTTTTTGCAGAGAAAATGGTCTGCTCAAGGACATCTTGTGGAAGAAGCTAAATTGTTCTAAAATTTTTGCTGTGCCTTATTTCCTCAATTACAATTGTGACTTGCTGCTTTCCTAGCAGAATGTTTTGAGAGAGGTGTGGCAGTGAAGGGCAAGAAGGGCAAGTTAACTGTATTTAATTCCCAGTTGCTTTCCACCGCTTGTGGTGGGGGAGTTGGTGTTTTGAAAAAGTTTTGCCTGAGATGTCGTATGTAGGTCTTTGAAGTTCTGTTTCCCGGTTTCTTTATCTGTGGGCAGAACTTTGTCAGGGATTTGTCTGTAAGAACGGACAAATTTGTTGGTTCAAACACACTTTCTCAAAGTCACCCCTGCTGCTGCAGTCTTTACTATCTGTTCTGCTATACCTCTGCTGTTGCCTCTTAGTTCTCACTTACCTTCTAAACCTGTACATGCACAAGGAACGTGTGGTATGCCTTGAAAACTGAAATGTTTTAAACTTAACTGTCAACTTCTTCTGAGATTAGGTTGCTGCACCTCTTTTTTGATGATATTCTAGTATGTGTATAATGCTAGTGTTATTTTTTTATTCAAAATATCCCATGTTACTGTATCTTGTGACTCACTTGTTCAATTTGGTAATCTAAAGTAGCTGAATTAAAAAATCAAGCTGTGTGTGTGCCTTGGCTAATGGCATTGATAGCATTTTGAGTAGAGCTAACATTTTGGAAGACAGCGTGGGGTTTTTTTAATGAAGTGGTATGAAGAAATATTTTGAGAGACAAATTGTGAAAGAAAGTCATGTGCCTGAAAATTTATGTCATCTGGACCTGGAAAGTTTTCAGGACTCTTCTCCCAAGCAAGAGATGGAGGGCAGCTGTTTGTATTATTGATTGTACATAGAAAATATACCTATAAATGATCTCATAAATCTTGTTTTTTAGGGGTTCAGGCTGCTTGAATCCTTTCTAAAAATGTTTGTCTATCTTCTGAAAATCTTAAGGTTGACAATCTCCTCTGCAGTTAGCTGTGCAAAACACTCACTGGAGTGTCTGGAGCAAGGCCCCTGATCATGGACAATGTTTTCGGTTTGCTGGGGTTTTTTTGTTTGATTTTTTTAGTGGTAATATACCAATATAGTAGAGCTTATGGTACTTTAAGCCAGGAGTTACACCACTGCAGCTGTAGCCAGCAATAAAACATCCTCTTTTTCTGGTTTCTTGGGGAAAGGGAGGGGGGGGGCAGGGAGTGTGTGTGTGGGGTGTGTGTGTTTTGTTTTTGAGACCCAGCATGCCCTTCATCCCTTTCCATCCAAGTTGCTCTGCTATTCTGCAGAACATAGTAATAAATACTATACCTACTTCCTTTCTGTCTTCTCCTCTTGTCCCCCAGATAAGCCTGAGGATGTACACTAAGATATTGAAATAAGCATTTTGGAAGTATTTGGTTTAGATAGAAAGAAAGGAGAGAAAAAATAGATTGTGGTAGAATGTTTCACCAAGATGTCAGTGCCTTTGCCTGCTAATTTGAGCTATGAAACTGGCTGTCTAGTAAAGCTTATGTGCTTTCAGCTGTTTGAACATGATCTGACAGGTGAATTGGTTCAAGGAATCATAGCTCCTGTTTGTTAAGGTTCTCAAGCCTGAGCCTTGGGAATTCTGAGTATGGGTGTATAACCACTCTGAAATAAACTTATTTTTCTTGGCCGGATTCATATTGGAGACTGGTTTCTGGTACCATGATGTCTGAATTGTTATGTTTAATCAACTGTTGTTTGAGTTACCCCTAACACTACCTCATAAGCCTGGCCTGTTGTGCAGTAAGGCAAGCTTTTCTTCTTACTGTTTGATTCCCCTGCAGCACTGAAGATGGTCTTGAATTTTACTGGTTTCTTGTAATGTAGACAAGTGCTGGTGAAAGCAGAGTGTTAACAGTGAGTTTGCAGGAATCCAGTGTTTCTTGTCAGAGGTTTTCTCTGCCTTAAGTGGAGAAGCACAGCAACCACTTGCAGTGTAACTGATTCAGGTGAATACAATGTAAATTCTCCTTTTGATAAGCTACCTAAGCTTACCTCACGGACTACCCCCAGTTACTCTTCTGAAAATGAACATTTAAGAATACCTTCAGCTGCTAGAGTCTTATGAAATTAAATGTGCTATAACTATGGTGTCACTTTGTCTCTCTTTGCTTCGGTAAAACTACTGCAGTGCATGCTTAAAAGGGAGCACAGCTTGAGAGATAGACGCGATTACCAAGTTTTAACACAGTTGAAGATACTTGTTAAACTAATGTTTGCATGAGTACTTCTTATAGAATTTTTTTCCTGTTTTTCAGATTTAACTGCCTGTACTATATTAATCAATAAAAATTCTAATTATGAATATATAAATTGTATAGGGAAAATTATAAATAAGAAGTTAACAAGCCTTCTCTTTGCTCTTTGGCATTTGAGTGCCAATGCAATAAAATGTTCTGTGGACCTAAAGTGTTTGAAATTTCACGTCTGACTGAAATATGTTTTTCTTCTTCCTTAGGATGTCTTGTATACTGTGTGCAACCCTGTTGGAAAAGTTCAGCGCATTGTTATATTCAAGAGAAATGGAATACAAGCTATGGTTGAATATCCTTTTTGAGTATGATTTTTTTTTTTTGCTGTAGGTTCTTGACTGCTGATGGGATTTAACATGAAAATGTCAGAAAAATACTGTGTAATTTTGAGACTAAGTTAAAAAATAATTTCTATCTAAGACATGGTAATTTCTAATTTCTATATGTCTAGAAGACAAAAAAACACACATTTCACCTTTATAGGAGAATGACATTGTCAACAATTGTATTTATAACCATGTTTATAGGAGGCCCTGAGGCTGATAATTGCTGGCATGAGATATGTCATAGATTTGACAACACATTATGCGCAAAAGTTTAATGGCTTCTGCCTGTGTTGATACTCCAGAAATGGGTAAGGGACTGCAGAGGTGCAGTTTGGCTTCTTCAGACTCTTCTAAGATAGTTCTAATATGTACTGCTTATCTTACTGTTCTGAGTTTAATAAAGCCCAAGACCAACTTAGGCCTCCTTGACCTGTTTATCGTGTGTTGCGGAAATTCCCCGCTCTGTTATCCTACCGTTTACTGTATTTGCAGCATTAAGTTGTACATGGGATGAATGTTGAGAGTTGTTAATCTGTTACTGCGGTTTGCAAAGTCCAAAGTCTGATACGATTACGCCTTAGTTTGTAAAACTCTGATAGCCGTCTTCCTAGAGGCTGATTACCCTCCATTTCTGAGCTGTTATCTGGCCAAAACTGTACCAAAATCTCAGAAATTCTTTTGTGATTTCTGATGCTACTGATGTGGCAGACTTAGTGTGTCAGTTCTGTAACATATGGCTTAACCAGTGGCTGCATTGGTGATATGCCAGGCAAAAAGAATTACCCGAACTTCCATATAAGCAAACTGATTGCTGCTTACTGATGTAGAAGACCCAAACTGTGTGTCCTAACAGTAGTTTGACTTACTATGATAGTGTGTCGAGTTTGTACAATTGGGGGTTATTCTGCATCTTGTGAAAGATTAGGGAAGTTGTGAGGAGGATCCTGCATGTACTCTGAAACTACCATACTTTTGTCCTTTGAATTAAATTCTGCAACATGCCTTTTATTAAAAAAAAAAACAAAACCCACAAAAACAACCAGCAGTTGAAAGAAAACTCATGAATGTGAGCAAAGTAATGCAGCAGTGCAGGTAAACAGTTTGGGGGGGAGGGGGAAAAAAAGAGAGCTTCAAGACACGCCTTGTCTGAGAAGTTCAAAAATTTACTCAAATTTCAATGCTAAGTACAGTACCCGTTACTCTTGCGGGTGTGCTCCCACAATTCTAGCCAGTGTCAAACAATTTCTTAGAGGTCTGGGAAGTCTGACATTTCTCACTCTTAAATTCCACATTGAGCCTACATCACCTTGGAAGAAATTGGGCTGCACAAATGTGGTAAAGCACGAGGGATATGCTATTGATACAGATTACTTCCAAAATTTCACGAAATTCTATCAAAGGATGGCGCAAATGTCTGGTCTGCTGCAAGGTTTGGGTTTTCTGACACCATGTTATTGAGTATGTGTGAGATCAGGGATTGCCATGTGCCAAGGCTCAGGTACATTTTCTGCTAGTCATAGAACTAATCTTGGAGTATGTTGAGGATATGAAATAACCTACGTGCTGGAGCCTGGTACACGCATCTACCTTGAGCAATGGATTTAAAGCAATCTGCTTGTTGTATTTGCTTGAAGCAAGATGCTTATTTGTTCATTCAATGTATCTCTCTTAGTTCTGTGGTTTTATTGGGCTAAGAAGCTAAAAAGGACGTACTCTTTCTTGGATCTTTTTGCTGTAAAGTAAGTAGTGAGTTCATGTTGTCTCTACCTACAAGTTTCTAGCTAATGCCGGCTGTGAGAAGGGATGCACTGTCTTAAGTCACGCCTTCTTGCCCCCGAGCTCTGATTCCTTCTCAAATGATGCAGCTTGAACTTCCACTTCAAACTTTCCCACTAAGTATTCTCTAGGCTTGCTGGTAACTTTCTGTGTCCTCTGATGAAAATCTGCCAGAAATATCCCCTTAAGAATAAGCCCCTGCTTATCAAAGCTTGCATCTATACAATACACACTGAAGAATGTACTAATTTATGAATGGTCTCATCATGTCCTGCTTACATCTCAAAACCGGATGCTTAATATAAATTGAACCCATACATACTTGTTGTTGGTAATTTTATATTAAAGTCTGTGTAGAGTTCCTGTAAGGAATTCATTCAGGAAGAAATTGACAATAGTGAAATGTCTGCAGGCTACAAAAATAAAGCCATAGTAGAAGAAAGGGACATGAATGAGACACCTTGGGGGAAAAAAGTCCTTAACGTGATGTGTATGTTTGAATCGGTGTTTTGTGCCCAGAAGGCGAAGGCTGCACTCAATGGAGCAGATATCTATGCAGGATGCTGCACACTAAAAATTGAATATGCAAGGGTAATGCTTGGACCTTCTCTTTTAATTTTACTATAAAAATATATATAGTTGAGATTTAACCTTTTCACTTTTACTTTATTTGAACAGCCAACTCGACTTAATGTCATTAGAAACGACAACGATAGTTGGGACTACACTAAACCATATCTGGGCCGACGAGGTATGTTTTCTTATGTTATCGCTGTAGATGTTTGACTGTACTAATGACAATCCTTTACACGTGGTCAGGCTGTATGGCAATAGTCCTTTCAAAGCAAGCCAGTGCTGCTGCAGGCTGTGTTCACCAGCCAGGAAATTAACCCTGAGCCCTAGTGCCCCCTCCTGCCGTGTGCTTGAGCCACTTAGCTCAACAAGGAGCCCACACCTGCAAGCACCTTCGCAGTTCTCAAGGACTTGCATTTCTCCAAGCAGCTCTCTCTCTTTGGAGGAGAGGAAACCTGGTACAGACTATTTATTACAAACTACAAACTTGCACACTGCTTCTCCTTCGAAAGGACTCTTTTCCCCTATGTTGGACGAGGCATTAAGAAGGATAGAGGACTTCAGCAGGCTGACTCTACACTTCATCATGCACCACATCGGCATCAGCAAAAAAAAAAAATCAATCAAAAAAACCCTCTGAAAAAACTCAGACTTGCAATTCACCTTGTCTGCATACTGCATGCACCACCACCACAAGTTTAAAGGAGGACACTTTCAGTACTTCAGATTTGTATGGGATGAATAACATGATAGACTGTACCCATGCTGTTCAAGTTTGTATGTATGCTGGTCTTATTTCCCTTAAAATTACAACTGAAAAATTGAGAACCTCCAAAATTAAGAACCTCTCTTGTTGATATCATTGATATTGTTATTTTTTTATTACTTGCTGTATGTGAGAGTTGCATTCAGTCTTAACAGTGTAAATATTGTCTAGTAATAGGGAAATCTAATCCTTGTCTCTAGATAGTTGGAACTGAGCAGTGCCATATCAGATAGGTCCCCTCAGTTATATTAAAGTATTAAAATAGGGAGATTCCTAATTGGTGCAGGCATACTGTCTCTTAAGTACTCAGATGTAAAATTTACCAGGGCTTAACTCATGTCAGTGGAAACTATGACTATATATGTAAAGACAAACTGCTGTGTAGCCTAACTCCTGTAAAGTGTTTCCTTAAAAAAAAAACAGACACAAACAAACCAAAAACCTGTGACTGTTGAGTGTAGTGTTCAGTAACTTATGTACAATAATGTGTGCAATGTAAAGTTAGAAGAGTGAAGACAATGTGTCCAAGATAGAGTATCTACTTATCAAAGGCTATGTGAGAACCAGGGCTTTGGCCGTCTCAAGTGATACGCACTTTCAAAGTAATTCTGCAGAGACGCTGGGCTTGTAAAACTGTTGTACAACTGAAAACTTAGGGCTTGAATTTTTAAAATGAAGTTCTTGTAAAAAGTTAACAAGGGAGCTACAGTATTGGTTGCAGCTTGTAGATTATGATTTTTTGTATCAAGACTCAATTTTTTTTCTCAAATTCCTGAGTTAAAATAGGGATTTTGAAGAAACTCAAGGGCAAGAACATATCTGAAGGTTTGAACTTGAAAAATCTGAAGGATTAACTTGATCCTCCTATCTTCTGATGATTGCAGTGTGTGGAGGCTGACTTGTAACATCGTGCATCTAGCTACATGATCTAATTGGTCTGCAGGTAGATATGGCTGTATGACTAAATGTTCCCCAAGCTAGACAAAACAGTGGAAAATGAAAAACTTGGGATAGATACGGCTTGCTCGTTCTCAAGAACTGTCACTCTACTCTTTTGTTTTCCCTTTGTTTGACAGCCTGTCTTTATTTTCTGTACATCACTCTACTACATATAAGAATGAAGGAATTAGACTTGTATTACATATATCTCTATATATATCATGCTATATTGTATATAGCATGATTTTTCATTTACTGTATTCCACATCCATTTGTCTAGAAAATGGGAATATAGATTGTTAAATGAACACTGAAACGTACTTGAGAAAGCAGGCATCTAAAGCAATTTTGCCCATAAAGTAATCCAGTACTTTTTTTTTTTTTGAGAGAGAGAGTTTTTGTATTTGTTCTTCAACTTGCAGCAGTGTTTGGCTTTTGAACTTAAAATGACCCGAACTGCAGGGATCTGACTGCAGCACACAAGATCTTAGCCCAAAGAAATTTCGTTCTGAGGACGGGCATGATAATACATACTTTCAGAATTTCACACCCCCCCCCTCAAATCCTGGAAAGGAAATGCAATTTGATAACGATTTCTTTTTAAAGTACTGTTTTTAGTTCTTTGTGGTAACAAATTACAGACTTACCTATAATATTTCTCTACTTAAGTAAACTTCCTAAAAAGTGCCAGCTGCTACGAACCCATATTGCATTAGATTGAATTTAAAAAACAACCTCACTTTTAGTATTCTACTTGCTTTTAGCCAGAAAGTTCAAACTGTAGTTTGGAGCATTTCTAGTACCAGCATACGCAATGACTCAAGGACCTGATTTAAAAAAAAAAAAAACAAAACAAACAAAAAACAACAAACCCCAAACTTAAACTAGATTATAAAGACTCTTTCCTTTCAGAATTATCTTTAACACAGATTAGTTCTCATGTTTCAGTGCCTGTTTGTACAAGTATTTGTGCTGGCACAACTGAGGGACTTTGTTCAAGGAAGGAACAAGTATGGGGCAAGGAGAGAGCAGTGGACTACACCATCACGAGGAAGAAATATTTGTCAAACTGTGTTCTCCCAGAATTCTTTATTTGAAGAATATGGTCCTTTACTATATTACTGTGTGTAGTTTCAAAGGATTTAGCTCCACAGACTGGAATTATAAAGTTGATTTTTTCTGAAAGATGATTACTGCATACAGTTTAAATGCTCAAAATACTTGATATGACTGCCCGTTTGCTGTCTAGAGCCAAGAACCAGAGCTGTTACCCTGAAAAGGGAATGGGTAACTAAAACTTGATAAAATTAATCTTTCTTCTATCTATTTGAAGGCATTCAACACTGTTCTCTCTTCAGGCTTTATTGCCACAGTAAATATCTGACTTGGGAGCTGTCCTCAAAATCCTGAGCAGAAAGGGCATGTGTGTTTTCATCTCCCACTGTTGTGTTGTCTAATGCGAATAGGTCCTGGTTTTCAGAGGTAATACTACCTGCTGCGTTGGGCCAGAGTTGCCGTTTTCAGCAGTCAAATTTCCTGGGAACTGTTGTAAACTGATAAATGTCTCGCCCTGTCTTTTCTATGCGGCTTTTGTAATTGTGAGAAATCAGTTATTGCTTACTACGAAGAAATCGGGAAGTTTATATTTTCTCTGTCATGCAGCGTGGATCTGATTAGAAAATACAGCTTTGGCTGTGATGCAATGCTTTCCTCCAGTAATGTAGACCCCTTGCTTAACTTTATATTGTAGAGAACTGGGTTTTCTTAAAGGATTGACCGTTGTTTAAGTACATTATTTAGTGATGTTTTTCCTCAGTTGAACTGTTATGTGCTGTTGGTAATGCAATAATGTACAATCCTTTCAGCACGCCCATGAATCAGTAGGTGTTCTGTAAATATATATGTACACATATGTAATGCTCTCTGTTTACTGATTATGAAACCATGTAATACAGGTTGTTGTTGGCTTATGCTGAAACTTCTTGAAAGAAGCCCACTTTGAAAATGTGTTGCTGTTGAAGCTAATATTATGATTCAGGTACTGTCTTTCAAAAGTACTGCATTTCAAATTTGTTTTAAGAGGCACATAGGTAAATCCTGCTGTACGTTGTTTTCTATACTAATGTGTGGTGTATGTTTAGGAAAACTATTGGATATTTCCATAAACGTTAAATGTTTGCATCTCCTCATTGGCCACTGCCCCCAATCAACTTAAGTGCAATTTGTTATACAGATGACAGTCTCTTAATTTTGGTGTCCCAGGGCTACAGCTTGTGGTTTTAGATGTATAATGAATGAGAAATTGTTTATAAAATTAACAAGGACTCAAATTACATTTTGCTTCTTAACTAGAAGCTTTGTGTCTTAACTGGAGAAATCAAGTGCTTAGTTGTGCATACTAAACTGTTTTCTTTCCCTTCCCACATGTTAGACAGAGGGAAGGGCCGCCAGAGGCAAGCTATTTTGGGAGAGCACCCATCATCATTTAGACATGATGGTTATGGTAAGTAACATAGGATGACATGTTGTTATGATTTCTTTACATGTTGTGTGGATTTCTCAATATTCAGTCGATGCTTCACTGTGGACGACTACAGCAGGAGTAGTTCACTACTGTGCTGCAGGTGCGGTGCTGTCAGTCCGCATTCTGGAACGCATGTGATTCACTGAAAACTACGTGCGTTTATTGCCTTATCTCTTCCTTTCACGGAGGCCGTCCAGCTCTACAAATTTATTCCTTGGAAGAATGTTTCCTTTTGGTTGCTGTCACCCTAGCAATGGATGGAAAATGACATCTGTACTGGGAAGACAGTTTTCTTCTAGAAAATGGCAACATAGCTTGATCAGTGGTTTAATGCAACACAGAGCCCTTTGATGTTCTTGCACGCAAAGCTGTGAATCATGGGCTTTGCATATCTTCTAATTTAGCTAATTCTGAAAAGGTATAGCTATGTGACTGTAGGAGAATGATGTTTTGGAATTACTGCTTTAAAGTGCTGCAGTTGTTACCAGTGCTATCTGCAAATGAAGGTCTGCTGTCACTTTCACGTATTGGACCAAGACCTCAGGGTTGAGACACTAATGTCCCCAGTTAGAGGAGAGTTTTCTAGTTACTTACTCTCTTAACTGTATGATGCAATGTGGTTTGTCTTAACTTTTTTTTTTTTTTTTTTGCAAATGTTTTTTTGGTTTTTTACAGCGTAGGTTGACATTTTTTTTACTCTTTCCAAAGGTTCTTCAAATCTCCAGAATTCTCAAGTTTCACCCTGTATACACTGATGTTCTTTTCTCATTCTTCTGATATACCATTCTACCTTAAGTAATGTGGCTGTCTCCTCCTGTTCCACTGTCCCCCTCTCATTACTGCTTCTTTTTTTTTTGGGGGGGGGGGGGGGGGCAAAAAAATTCTTTTTTTTTTTTTTTTTTTGGATTTTTTTTCTTTTTTTTTTTCCTAAGAAAAAAGGAAACCTCTTTGTTCTTTTATATTTTATGTTTTTTTTTA
>Ga0181612_105913_pt1 | contig 21557 bp, 9 predicted proteins | sample HoacroProtozoa21_FD_119630 | JGI IMG/M metagenome (GOLD analysis project Ga0181612, IMG submission 119630) | Hoatzin crop microbial communities from Cojedes, Venezuel. Combined Assembly of Gp0051906, Gp0051904, Gp0051908
ACTTACGATATCCATATCCCAACTATTTCCATTTCAGTGGCAGTAAACAATCACTACATAAACACGATGTCAAAAAAGAGAATTATAAAAAAAAATATCTGCCAGGTTAATACAGTAATCACTCATGAAAACACAGCAGGTGTCTGTTCCAATGAAATGATGACTCACAACAGATGAAGTGCCAAAAGAACATGTGAAGGAAAAAAAAAAGAGTAATGATTTCTAGGCTTAAATGACCTTTTTTAAAATTTAAATTATTTTTTAAACTCTAAAGACTCTACAAGAAACTTATTGCTTAATATAAATCCATATTTCTGTAAAATAATGCATTGTAAATAAAAAGCCTAGTCAGAATTGTTCTCCATTTTTAAGCACCAATGGTCAGAAAGTCCTCTTTGGCACTAAAATATTTTACCGTGATTAGATGAAATAGAATGTAGCATTAATCTACTGCAAAATCACAAAAAAAGACTAAAAGGAAATTGTAAGCTGAAATGTATAAATATTATCTTGTAGAAAAAACATTTTTCTTAAGAGTCATGGAAATGACAGCTGCCTTATATAAAACACCAAAGTTGAAGGAAACGTCAGCACTATCTAAAGACTGGCTCTGTGACAGGGTACTAGTTCTTGGCTTACCAAGGCTCACCAAGGATACATATGGGCTTGGCTGTGACATTCACAGGGCTTCACATGAGAAACCATTGCATACAGAAATATTTTAAAAGAAAACACACACCACCGATAAACGGAAAAAAGAATGTTCCTTGTATCACAGGAAATGTAAGAGTGAAACCAAAAGTTGCAAGGCTGCGTCCAGGGACCACACTGTACCAGGTCAAGAAACAGAGACATCCTAGACAAGGAAATGCTTCAGGAAAAAACCACTTTCAATACTGCTTGTGAAAAAAGTAGAAATCCTACAAACAGCTTCAGGACAAGGCAGTGAGCATATGCTAAAATATGTGGAAAAAGAAACCCTGCAGAAATTAAGTAATAACAACAACAATATATGGCCAACTCCTCAGATTCATATGGAGCTGAGAGTCATGCATTTACCCTGTGCAGCTTCCACAGCTTAACTAACACTTCCACCTCTGCTGTCCAGAAGTGTTTCTGCTCTACTCCGTACAAGAGCCAACATAAGGAATGCCCAACTCAGTCAGATTCACAACCCGTCCAGCCGCATACGCTGTTTCTGACAGCACCAGGAGCAGACTCTGTCGAGAGTGACCGCAGACCCTGGCCGCTTCCTGCAATCTGTTCCTCTCCCACTCCCCAAGCACCCACAACTGCTGCATTCGGGATGCCAGTGGACACGCCTGTGTAGTTGTATTAGCAACCATTTCCGGACTTCTTGTCCATGAATTCATCCACTTCCTTTTTGAATATGTGGATGGTGTTTGGCATCCACAACATTCCAGGGCAGCAAGTTCTATTTTTTTTTTTTCCTTTGGTTTAAACCAATCTCCTACCAGTGTCATTGCATTTCGCCCATCTTTTGTAGTGCGTGATTTGGATGTTCAGGTCTGCTTTTCAGCTTTATCACTGTTGCTCTGTCTTTGTAAACCTCGACCATAGCCACCCCTCAGCCTTCTCCTCTCCAGACACGGAAATCCCAGCCTTTTTAGTGTCTCGTCACAAAGAAGCTGCTTCAGCACCTTTAATCATTTTAGCTTCCCTTCCCTACTTCTGTAACTTCACTGTGCACTTCTGGAGTACTCTACACAGTATTAAAGAAGTGGGATCTCTGTGGTTTTATACAGCATTAAAATGATGCCTTCTGTCTTCTTCTCAGTCTCAATCCTGATGATGTCCAATATTTTGCGGGGTTTTTTTGGCTGCCACTGCATATTAACTCCATGATTTCACTTCTTCGTTCAAGGACCTACTTCAGTAGTGGGTCCTACTTACTTCATTGGGCCTACTTTTGTCCTTCAAGTAGGACCTACTTCAACAGCACCCAGCGACAGGACAAGGGGCAATGGCCACAAACTGAAGCATAAGAAGTTCCATCTGAACCATTCTGTGATTCTGTAATAGTTTCTTTTTATATTCTCCACCCTAGTGAATCCTTGAAAAGGGAGATACTAACTAGGACAAACCATATCTTAACTTCCTCTTGAAAAATACAATTATGACTTGCAAGTACTTACAAATTATCAGCCACTTAACTACAGGAATGAATAGTACTGAATTACTGATATTCTTCAAACTTTGGTCTTTATGCAGCAATATTTATAGCTTCTACACATACTGCAGAAATTGGATTGTGGGGTACTTAAAAGCAGTTTTTTTAAAGGTTCCTTTAGATTGTACTTTATGAAACAAAGGGAGCAACCGTCTCCTGTTTTCTTTAAAGCAATGAACATACTAAAAAAAAGCATTACAGAGGAAATCCTAAAACAGAACCATTAACTAGCTGGGATTTTCTTTGAAAAGGTTTTTGCCAGCTCTGGTTACAATCTTTTCAGATTCACTTGTACATATTTTTCAAATAACCAATAAAATTCCTCACGACTGATTTCTACGGCAGACTCATATCACTGACTTGTAAATGTGATACCACTTTTAATGCAGCCTCTGTAAAAATCACAAGTGAACATTTTAATGAATTACTACAGTGTGAGCCAAGAAATCCTGACTCCTCCTGATATCCTAGCACAGTCAGGCTACTTACACCTCAGCCCCTCTGGCTGGTAAACAATGAAGTATCCATACTTCATTGGATATATGCCCATATCCTGCCCTGATGGCATCGTCAGAAATGGTACAGATGGTTTTACTGCTCCTGTACTGAGGGCAAGCAGAAGGCAGAAACGACAGAGCTGTGAAACAATCTTGCCTTATCATTTCATGGAAATGCTGCCTAAAACGAAGAAGAGGGCATATGCTGCTAAACCTAGCAATTTTTATCTACTCTGTAGCCACCAGTTCAGTCTGATGAAAAATCTTTTTAGAAAGTATGGTTCTGTAGTGAATGATGCTCTTGTGGGTACTACATGGTATTCTCTTGTTCTCTATGCAGCAGAAATTTCTACAGCTATGTGACATTTAGGTTGTGCTTGACTTGGCTAGAGGGATTGAAAATACAGCATCATCCACTAAATGATAATCTTCCAGGGAGAAAAGCATTGCACGTGTATGACTGAGTGGAGGGAGAAAGCATAGTACATCTGGTTTCTGAACAGATCATCTCTTCTCACACCTGAACAGGTTTGACTTGAAGCCTAGTTCTTTTCTTCTGCCTCTTTTTATAATTAAGTATTGATTAAATGTGCTAGTCTATGTGAAGCACCTCGAGGAAGGTAAGAAAGTAGCTGTGCCTCCATCCCCATTCAGACTACAGTTACTCTGTGAAAACTACTGCACGGGTGCTAATTGGCCCCAACTGCAGAGTTTCCTGTTATGCAGACATTCGACTACAGAAACTTTACTGAGACCCCAAATCAATTCATGCAGGTCACCGAACAGCAGTCAGATGGTGACTTCTGCTCAGTACTAAGCAGCATGGAATATGAACCAGTGCCCGAAAGGTGAAAGACACCGTATACTGTTACAGGTTTCCATGCCACCCGGTTCCACAATGAAACTTTGACGCACGTATGCTCTTACCACATATATTATAAAGGTTGGAACAAGTGAGTAATGATTTGCAAGACAGTTTTATACAACACAACTGGGTAAAAAATAAAGGTGCAGAAGCACCACCGGAACTTCTTGCACCAATTTCAGCTCAGTAAGCATCAAGCCTTCCAACCAAATTTCACAGTTAACCTGAAAATGCACCTAGTAATATACTTGGGAATCATTTAGGTATTCCTCTAACAGGATAAGGAGATGAGAGGGAATGACTCTCAGTATATTAACTCTAAAAAGATTCTTTGCTTTATTATGGAATAAATGGGCCAATACTTTAAATATGTCAAGCACAGCAATATCAGCTTGCTGTTAGCAAATGTAATGGTAACATTTATCATTGGGCTGTATTATATCAATTCTCTTACTCTTTACATAACCCATTTAAAATGAACAATAAAAGTTTTCTTTAATTAGCTACTGGTGTGCATTAACATGATCATGATTAAACCATAAAAACCAACTGTACATTACTCTGGTCTCCTATCCCATGTGTTTTAAATTATTTTAGTTGAAAATGTACTTCGAGTCCCTTTTAAAAGTTCGACCTTCTGCTTTCAGAGAATTAAATGCATATTACTGTAGTGGAGAAGATAATGTTTCAGACCTCCAGGCATATATTAAACACACTGGCAGCACATTAGACAAAATGCTTTACTTATTAGATACTTCCTATTCTAAACAGTGTCATCAAAGGCTAAAAACAAAATCCATATAAAAGCTGCACAATGCTTCCACACAGAACCTGTGCCAAAATCCCTGTACTTTCCAACTAATGAGGAAAGGATGTGTACTCTTAACATATGAATGTAAGATTTTCCAAGCATTCACTTTAGGAAACAGGACTATTGATTCCACATGGCTTATGTTAAATGAAACTGTATTGGTAAAATAACCTTTAAGATATTTGGCATGATAACTATAATTAAACAGTATTCAAAGGAATAAAACAAAAGGGAATTTGGCTCCACAATGGATAATTAAAATAAAATGAAAAAACACAGCATGTCATCTATCAAGATAAATTGTTATTGTTTAAGAACTATTTAAATACTGTTAAAATATACTTTTAGATAAAATCTGAAAAGACTGGAAAAATATTTGTGGCTTAAAAATGGATAGTTTGGTGAAGAAAAAAGTATAGGACGCTGAAATTTTATGCTGAGATAATAGCTTTAAAGCTTTGAGCATAACCAGATGGTACTTAAATCAGAGGAATTCTACAGTTTCACTGTCAAAATGAGTTGCAATATGGAAAGGTTTTCAATAGCTAGAAAAAACATGTCAAGATGATAGTTTACTTCTTAGATCACTTCAGTGCATTTTCTCGTCCTTTCACAGTTATAGATCCTATCAATACTAGATACCATAGAAAAGGTGTTGAAAGCTACACTAGTAGCTAGGGAACTGTGGTTAATTCTTCCTTTTCATGTGTTGAGATAGGTAACTTTACTAGCTTAACCCCTTGAGTTCAACAGGGCATAAGACACATATATCTATCCAGTGAAAGGGCATGGAAATAGCCTGTCCCGTGGAACACACACAGAGAAGTACATCATAAAATCAAGGGTAGATAAATATATTTGCTTTGCAAAATTGGCAAGCAGTTCCACCTGAGGTCACTGCAATCTTCACCAGGTAACTCTTCTATATTTTCCATTCCTGACAGAAGTATTTAGATGGTAGAGTCATGCCTTCAAAGCTTTCACGCCATAAAGAGAGGCAATAAAGCCATCAAGGTAAACACACTTTAGACCAATAATTAACACATTTTCCAAATCGAAGAGAGGTGTTTTACAACAATTGGCAGCATTTTTTGATTCTGTTTTCACTCTCTTAATCTCTCAAGAGTTTTCAACAATAACGAATGTAAGCATGTGCAAATTTCACTACAAACATTTCTATCAGTTTTATTTTCTTTCACTGGTACTTTACAAGATAATTCTTTAATTAATACAGTAACTGCAAGCCATATAATCTTTGGAAGTGTAACTGCTTGAGATCAAAAACATCTACATCTGCGTAATTTTTCCAGCTTCTCATATTAATTATGGTTATATACTGACACTATTGAAGTAAAATTTCCAACCTTCTGCATAGCTGTTCCTTAACTCTGATCAAAACCCTTCAGCCAATCATGAGATCATTCTTCGCATTACATAAATTACAGAAAGTATCACAAGTGTGAAACCACACAAAGTGCCAATCACATCTGCTCCTTCACTGTGACATGTGACCTAGTTTTGCTTCTTTTGCTAAAAAGCAGTCATATTTTCATGGAAAGAAAAATCTTGCCTATCGCACAGAGCTACAGAAGAGGAATATGTTCCATTTTTTTTTTCCTGTTGTGCTTAAATTGGAATTACGAAGAAAACACTGCATAGTTTCTTTCTGGCTTTGTTCTAAGTTCTTCATCTATGCTATCAAAAAGACTCCAACAGTTCAGAAATCTATTTGACATATCACTGTTATCTAAATGACTTTTTTTTTTAATTAACCAGTTCGCTACATTGTTCTACTGAATACTTCAACTAAAACAGTTTTATTTTGTTCTGCATATGAGTAATATGACTGACTTTGACCATTATAAAAACGATTTTGTAAATTGACATCTTAATTTCACGTGGAAAATACAATGAAAGACACACATACAAGCACATGAGACTGCTAAATTACGTTTTCCAGTCTAATAAAGTTTCTCTTCTAAGTTTTAAATTAAAACTTCAGCAGTACTATAATTTAACTTACACAGACTCACTCCTACTTCTATCAGTCCAACTGCAGAAAGAGTTCTGTACATCATGAACCCAAAGCTGTCCTCCAAAAAGGGAACTATTAAATCAAGCCAAAATGAAGCTACAAAAATATCAGAGAAGTTTGAAATACTTTATTTCATGTAAAAGTCAAATGTATTAGTTTCCACTAAGGAATTTTCTTTTTAACCAGAATTTGCTGCAAAACTAATGACACTAATATGAAGTGTAAGGGCGTATATGAGCTCCCAGACCTACAGAAATACTTCTGACAGGAATTCAAACTGTAATTTTCACAATAATGCAGGAATTGTGTGAAAGATGTGACGGCAAGGAGCAATACAAACTCAGCTGCTTTGTGCAATGTTTTTACAGCCCTTCAAAAGTAGAGTAAGAGGCTACAGTCTGTTAGATACTGATTCAAATATTCATAAAGCAAAGCTGTGCTAAATTTCCAATTGTACCATGGGTATATGCAAATGCTAATTCCTTTCTAACGCCAACAGAATTACTGTTTTAATCTTAACACAAACAGTGCGTTTATTTTGGTACTCTATGAAAGGCCAGTAAGAAACTTTTGTGTTCAATATTTCTTTTCCTAAAGAAACACTTTCAACTTAAAAATACCAGGCTGAAATCCGGCAGAGTATTTTGTCCAACAGTAATTCTTAATTAATATTTTTACTAAAAGTATTAGCATTTTGTATTATTTTTCAAATCTAATTACAGAATTTTAAGTTGATATCTTTGCCTTTATACAAAAAAACCTGGATTAAAATAAATACACATATTTACTTTACACAAGGTGAGGGTTTGTTCATTTTTGCACCTTTTTTTTTTTTGTTAAAGCCAAGAAACAGCATTTTTCCATGGGAGTCTGCTTGCTTGAAATCACTTGGACACTTTAAAAACAAGTAGTTGAAATTTCAGCTTGATTTTGCATGGCATTCTCTAACATTTCAGTGTTACAATTTCAGCAGAAGACTGCAAGTTTACCCGTCTCGGTTTTGGGTCACATTTCCATGCAGAAAGGTACACTGAACTAAACTGTGGCTTACTGTTGATCTGATCTTATAGAAAGCAACTTTGTCTCATCAAGCTAGCTGAACCATTCAAGAGGCTGAATTCCCTCTCATTCACTGGTGGGCCTAAGTACATTGAGGGGGGAAAAAAAAAACCACAACAAAAAAAATTCAAGGACTTAAAAATTGTAAGTCATTAAAGCTGTGCTTTCACAACAGAAGCTTGCTCTCCAACACTAGAGACAGACCAATTACCTAATTTGGCGCCTGGTACGGCTGTACAAACAAGTTTGCCATTGGAACTGGCACATCACAGGCTGCGGTGGAATTATTTTAAGTGGTGTTGCCGCTGACCAGTCGTGGGAAATCACAGAGCTACTGGGTGGCACTTATCACAATACTGGACTTGGGTGCAAAAAAATCCCTGGGTCCTACACATTGATGTTTTCTTGACCAGGCATTCAATCACAGACCAAAAACTTTCTCATGTGATCAGCATGTTAAGCAAGAATTCACTGAACAATTCTTAGATGCAAGAGTTTAAATAATTTAATAATATTAAATATGGAAATATCAGATGATTCACTGTTATGACATCTGGAGATGAGAAATTGAACAAAGTTATTTACTCCCATTGGAGTAACTGGACTATTATCCCATTGACTAATATTCAGTGTTCTGTAAAACAAATTAAAAGATGCAGAAGCAAATGCCAAATATCCTGGCAGATTCAAAGCAGGATTCAACAGAGCCTCAGAATGCAAATTTAGGCATCATTTTTTAGGATAGGATGAATGAACGTATGAACAATGAAGAATCATCATTGTAACACAGTAACTTGGTATCTGACTTTCAGAATACTGAATCTACCTGCAGCCTCTTAACTGAGTAAGCATACAGTTTGTACAGTTAAATGAACTATCTCCAAAATCAAATGCTACAATCTTTTCCTTAATATATATTAGAGTTGTTTTGAGCATCTTAAAGGCAATTAAAATAACTAAATCCACAGCAGAATAGAGGATACATATCACACACAAAAGTTGCCCAACTAAACAAACTTCCCTCTACATTATTTCCAGTAACGTAAGTCAGACTGAGTCAGCCTATACGCCACAAGCAGAAAAATCCACAGTACAGGAGTCTCCAGTGAGAAATGTCCAACTGCTGGCACACGATTGCTCACTGAAACATGTGCTGGGATGTCGAGCGCCTCAGGTTTTACAGCTTCCAGATGTCTGGAAAATTATCTTTCCTGACTTACTGCTTGCTTGCCTTTTTTTTTTTTTTTTTTCAGGTTGTTACATCTCACCTGTATCAAGCCAAACAAACTTGTATCCAACCTAATGTTTGACTCAATCGTGTTTCCATTTGTCCAGAGTATCTTACCAAAAGACCACATGAGGAAGTAAAGCACATGCAGTGGCATGTGAACTGAAGACTTGGAAATTAAGCATTCCAGAATACGTTTTTTTGGTAACAAGGCCATCACAAAATATCCCCAGTTTTAGCAAGCTGTTTGTCACAGCATCAGTGTGCAATTCCACGCTAGACTGAATTTGCGTATCCTCATTTGTGCCTTGTATGAGTGTGTAAAACAGCCAGTTCAGGGTCTTGAAACATCAAAAAAATAATCCCAGGAAAAAAAAGCCACCAGAAAACCCCCAAAAACTGAGAAAAAACGTACTTGTTTTTTTGGCCTGCTCTGTTTCCTGCAGTGGCTCATTGTACTACTACAAAGCAGAGAAGGAAAACGACAGACTGGGGCAGCCCAACTCAGATTAGTTTAATAAGCCTCAAAATTGCATCCTAAATTGTGTCCTCTGAACTTGCTTAAAAATAATTAAAGGAAAGAAAAGAATTGTGGTATTGGAGCAGGAACAAAAGGTCAGAAACGGGACCTAAGCCTGCTTCAGGAGCAGATGACACATGGAGCTGCATCTTCAGGCTTTTCCGACCGATCAAGCCTGGCAGCCTTCCAGCTGCCTTAGCCTCTCAGCGCTAGGAGGCTGCTTCAAAGCACCCGGCACTCCAATCACGCTGAGATTTGACTTTATACCTTACTGGGAAACCAGTGGAGAATTATTATGAAACACATCCTGCAAAAGTCCTCCATTTTCAAAGCTTCTAACTGCAGTGCTAAGATTTCACTGGAGCCATCTAACTGTGGGCTGATAACGACATTAAAGGCAATTACAGGGCCTAGATACAAAGACAAATTTTCTTCTTAATGAAAAACACTTTTGCACTTTACATGCTTCTATATGGCACTGTTACTGCTTATTAAAGTAAAAATGCAAAAAGATTGCAGATATTACTGAATATTATTTACATATGCTTTTTTTTTTTTTCATAAAAATAGTGTTTTTCCAATTTTGGGCCATGAAGTTTCTGTTAGTTTACTGACAGTCTCTGCTTTTTTCTGCTTTTTTCCTACTTGTTGAATATTACTAAAATATTTTCTCAAATATTACTCTGAGTATAATTTTTGAAATTATGCAACTGCTACAGTGGCCATGCAGAAAACATGCACTGTTGTAAATGGAAATGCACACAGCACAAGAAGAATAAGTCCATGGTCTGTGTTTTCAAAATTTGTGAGGTGCTGCTGTAAGGCTAGTGTTCCAAATAGCTTCTAATTCAGCTATGTAGGCTGTGCAACGTATTCCTTTCTGTACACCATTAAAAAAAATGTTAGTTCTTATTCCTAGTACTGAAAATATAACCTTTGAAAAGCATCTCCTGGAATCTCCAAACAGCCCAGACAAAAGGTGGACAGAACTGCCTTATCTATTTCACGTGTGGTAAAACATGACATTTACAAATGTTATTTGAATTGTTCATCCTTTAGTGAAGGATGCTACAGACATTTTATCAAAAACAACCTTTGAGGAGGTATCTTAGCATTTTCTGTTTGTCTCTAAAGCCTTTTTAAGATACCAAACCTGCAGTACATGCAGTGGTATGTCACAGCTATGAACTACTTTTAATCACATCTTTAATCTACAGCAAAGTAAAAGTTAGAGAGAAGCATAAAAATAACGAATGGAGCAAAAACCCGCCCTCTACATACAGGATCGATCAATGTTCTGCTTGAATTATTACATAAATACTAACAAGCTTTAAAAGTTTAGAGTGATGATCATTATTATGTACACATATATATAATTATACATACAAATATTAGTACAAAAATACACATTTTTTTAAAATTAGGTTTCAATTTTATAGCACCTACTGTAAAATTCCCAGTGTCAGAATCCAGCACATAAGAATCTGGGAAATTTGCTATTGAATTCAGGTTCAGCTTGCAGAGAAATACATGAAGCCTTCCTGAAACAGTCATGATGCACAACTTCGCCAAACTAACTTTCTGATTTTTATTATTTTGGTAGCTGGGCCATACTGATCCTGGGCATAAATCCATTTGCTATGGTAGGCTTCATCATGGACAAATCTGGACAAAGACCTAACGAGGCACCAAACCCAGATCAGCCTAGTGAGAAACCACTTTGTACAAACACCAAGGACCCAATAGACACAGTGGGTAAAAACTTGAGACGTTCATTGTGTAATCAACATTTATCTGGGGAAAACGCCTTACTGCCAGATAGAATGAATTTCTTAAAAAACAGGGAGATTTCCAAGAGCTTGTAGATCAGTTAGGTGTTCACCTGCCACTGAAAAAAAAAGAGTTTGGCAGATAATATATTTGTGATTTTGAATCTCTCCTACTCTCTTCTGTCCCTGTTTTGGAAGGCAAAGAATCGGCAAAAGTGGCTGATCTGCGAAGACCAGATTGTACATTCTAGTGGGAAAGCAAAAAAGACATACAAATTACTGCAAGAACACAGGTGAACTAATGCAAACACACAGACTTAGTCACCCCTGTAGCTATGTGAAAAAAAAAAAAAGCCTGTCTTCCTAAAATACTGTCTTAACTCACTGTTCTTCAGACAAATAGGAGTTTCATGAAACCTGTAGGCAGTATCCCTACGCAGCAAAGCTAACAGCTCTTCAGTTTTATGGATTCTCTATTTTAACCAACTTTCCAACAATCTGAATTACAGCGCTTTGATGGAGAAAGTTAAAATTAGTGGAAATCTTTGCTTAGGACGAGTCAAGAATGAAGCTTTCAGTCTTGATTCATGCAATGAGTCACAGGTAATTTTGGGGGAAGGTACAGTCTCAGTGAAGTGAAGAGAGCTGGAAATACTGCCTAGAAACGGGCTCTGAGGAAAACAATTGCTAATATGCAGGGTTATTACACAAAGCCCTTAACTAGCATAGCAGAAACACCAAATTTGCATTCTATATATAAACAACTGTGAGCTTTGCAGTGTCTTCTCTCTAGGTAGGTACTGGTGGCCAACTATCTGCAGAAATAAGTTCAGAGTAATTGGAAACCCGAATTTGATTCAGTAAATGTTATTAGTATCACATGCATGACTCATATCAGTGTCTTATCACAATAATAATCTATGATTTCACCATTTGATAAAGCAACCAGTAACTTAATCGGAGTGAATGTAGCCGTAAAAATGGAAGTACTGTCCTGTTTTTTAATCTCCTCCACACTCATCAGAAACACTCTGCAACGTATGTCAGTGCGACAACTACCTCTACTATCTAAATGGGAGTACAAACAGTACTGGATTTTATCATACTTCGTGAAGCCACAGGACCTATGCATGTACTTTGGGGGCCTTTTCATCCAAGAATGACATTATACTAAAAAGTAGTTCACTGTAATTTTACTATGTTGGCTTTTGTGGTAGATGGCAGAACACATCAAACATATTAGAAATAAATGAAATACAGCTAGGCTTTTAATGATCCTTCCAGTCTGAACACTGTGTGTCCAGGAAGAAACACTATCACATTATTTGCCTGCCCCATTCAACAAAAGTCTAGTGCAACATTCAAGACAAGTGGAAAATTCTTACTACCGAGAAAAGTGACCCACCCTGCAAGCAGGACACAGAATAATAATGAAATGTTGGTATCCAGAGAGGCTCGGAAGCCCACATCATCCCAGACATTAATGTTGATGATTACCGAGAGGATATTAATATAAGAGAATTATTGTCTACTTTTGGAAACCTCAACTGAAGTGTAAAGTTCAAACTGTATTCTTCCATTCAAAATACCTAGTTTAAATTCAGACACCTCAGAATTTTCATGGCGGGATTGTGCATGCAACCTGTGCAGCACTGCAGGGGGGCGAACGGAACTCTCCAAAGCAATTTAAAGTATGTTAAAAAAAAATTAGATTTGAATTGTAAAACAAAATTGTGCATTTCTACAAATTCCAGGTTAACACACAACTCAAAGCATTTGTCGTGAGAGGTCTTCCCTGGGTGAAACCTCTGCGCATGTGTGCACATCCACATACACGCATATGTCCTTTTGCATAATCCTTGTGCTTTTCCTTCATATCTGTAAAACGGACCTTTAAGGCTTCCTATTTTAGTGTGAATTTACTTCAGTCCCTCACTTTTTTTGCTTTGTTGAAAAGTAAGATTTCTGCTTTGAAGAGTCTTAGTAAAATCACATCCATTTTCCCAATACAAGCTGCATCTAGGTTTCTGTTGGAATGAAAAATGTTCGCTCATAGGAAGTATCAAAAAGTACTGCACAGCTCTTCAAAAAGATATCTCCCTCGTTTTGGCAACAAAAGCAAATGATGACACAAAGCTTCCTAACAATGGAAATGTGGTATGGGCGATGACTCAAGATACCGGCAAGGACTTTATTTTGATAGTGTCCTTGAACTAACCAAAGATCACTTTATTTTCAGGAAAACATCCGACATGTGGCTATGTGGGAATCCAAGTACTGGTAAAAGTACCAGGAAAATGATGTAAGTATTATTCAGCTATCCCAGCTAAGGGTTTTTACTGGCATTCTCAAGATGTTACACTTTTGGCACTCTGACACTACCAAGCTACAAGTTCACCCTGTGTTTAAAATTGTATGAACAGAATAGCCCAATGGTAAAAATTATCAGAAGATGACTATGCCATTTATATTTCAAAAGATTTAGCCGTTCCACAAACTTTAAGTACTGCATTAAAAGCAACACTGCAAAGAAATCAAAATAATGTCCAGACCACCAGAGAAACCAAAAAAATACAGTCTACTTCTCCAAAATAATACAAAGCGTCTATTTGTCTTCATCTGAACTACTAACATGTCAACATGTCAAAGAAATGAGACAACTTGGCTCAACTGAAGTTGTAAAGCAAGAATCCAATGCAAAACACTTACATCTAGTTTTAACAAGGACGGAGAAGCATTGTTTTGCCTTCCCAAGAAACGGACGAGTCCTCACTAAGTTTTACTCAATTGAAATGAAAACTTTATTTCAGATTCACCAGTCAGAAACTCTCTTTGTGCAGCAAAACCATTATTTACAGATTTTCAAGATTAGTGTCAGTTTGGCCCGTGTCTTTCTTTCAGGTGTGAATACTCTGTGTGAGGTACAGTATCAGCATTGCTAGAATAACGTCCCACCTATAATATGAAATAAGATTGTACTGTATTGCACACTATTAGATTTTAGCAAACGAATACTAATTTTAACTTACTGCACAACATACCAAACTACAGGCAACCTCAAGGAAAAAACTAAGAGGCTAATAATTTTTCTACCTCAAGGAAAAGAAAGCGTTTGTTAGACATGAAGATATTTGGATTTTATTAGAATTTTTCTTGTCGTAAAAGAACGCTCATGCAACTTAAAGGATTAAATCTCGTAAGTCTACTTACTACCTAAGTGGATAAGAACAACTTATGCTAACAAAATGAAGTTATACCTGGTGCATATTCTGTCCATCAATTCTATGCACACGTATGTCTCAAATGTGCTAACTGTTCATACACATATTCATGTTGTTATGTATTTGGAAAAAAAAAACCACACAGATATCAAATTAATTCAAATTGGCTTCCTTTCACATTTCAAGGTTTCAGGTCTTTGAACATGAACAGAAATAGGAAAGGTATGTCACCTTCCAATTAAACATTCACCATCTTACAAAGGTGTTGCAGAACACAGATTTTCAGGTTTAGACAAGACTGATCCACATACCATTCTCTTACTAAGGTCTAATGAATAAAGAAATGTGATCAAAGATTGAATTTTTTTTTGTTTAAAACATTATAAAAGTTATGAAACTACAATATGGCTATAGCTAATCCTGCTCATCATACTGCTGGTTGTAGATGGCCCAAGAATACTACTGCAGCTCAGACTCATGCAAATTCATTTGAGAGGGAACAGTAAACACCACTTAACTCTGTCCAAAAAAATCACCTGGACCTCTTGAATCCCTCTTTGCATCCATTTGATTTTGTATACATAGAAGGCTATTCTCTTTCACGTTCAAACTCACCACTGATAAAAAGAAAACTTATTCATATGAGTATTCTTGTCACATTTCAAACAGCATGGAATTTCTGCTAGAATAGGCAAATGAGTTTTTGAGACAATACCCATATTTGTTTCCTGCCAAAATCTCTGGCACGAGCTACAGGATGTATCGTTCTATTAGGCAGTCTCAGATGATGCAGCATTACCTGAATCTGAAAACACATTACATCTGGCCAGAAAAAGCGAAAAAGTAGGAAGGCAGCTAATATGACTAACAGCAGTACACTTTGCAAAAATATGTCTCATTGCTTAAGAGACAGGGTGGCACTACAGTGCAATTCTGGCTTTAAGAAAATCAAGACAAAATTAAGCCGCCTATTTATCTCTACCTGACCACCCAGTCCATACAAGCTATGCAAGCAGCCAAACAGAGTCTACTGCCAGCTACTGAAAAACGGCTTACGCTCAGTGGCAACACCTGTTTTGGTTTCTCACCATCCATTTCCTGATTTTCACATAACAGATGAAAAATTAACTGAGACTTCTATTCTGTTTTTTAATTTGGCTGAGAACACAAAATACTACTATAATACTAAAATATAGTATTAGAACACAAAATACTACTAATACTAAAATATTTGAGGAAGACTGACATACCGAGCAATCATTTTAGCTTTATTTACTTCCAAAAATAGGTTAAAATGCATGAAAAATACTGTTTTTTTGTGAGAGAATGACAGAAAAAAGTGAGGATCCTTCCCACAAAGGAAACAGGGAAGTTCAAAATCAAAATTGCTCACTGCCCACTGACTGTAACTTCAGTTAGCGCTTTACTGGCTTCAGCTACCCTTTCTCCTTTTATTCCTCAGCTTTCCTTTTAAGAAAAAACATATTATTTTGCTTTGAAATGAAAAGAATTACAGAATTCATGTGTTTACTATTACTGTCAAGAATCCAGTTTTCCGCACTACCAAGCAGGTGATGTTCCATCCAGGGAACAAACTGTAACTGGTGCTGTCTAAAGGTAACATTGCCACTGCGTCAAACTCTACTGTATACAAGTGTTAGATGACTTAAAGGAGATTAGTCCAGATCAAAGAATGCAGAACCCTCAGTCATACATCGTGTGACCTAACACTCCACCTTTCGTTTCCTCATCAGACAATTAAGCAAATCATCACTATGACACATTCAATGTCCACAGTGTGAGAAAGTCCAAGCACGTGTTCTCTCACACTGCTTCTGTTTAGGGTGAGTTTGAGCCATTGCGTTGTCTTTATTGATTCTGTCCTGCCTACATTTCAACAACCACCTACATTTGTTATTTATGGCATAACTATAAGATTTCTTACACAGTTTCTGTTTTTCTAATCCGTTCTTGCAAAATGAACCAATATGATTTCTTGCATGCTTTCTATAATTTAAAGAACAGTCTGAATTTTGGATGTATTTCATAACAGTATTTTTATCATCTCTGTAATGAATACTTCAGATTTTTTGGTTATTACATGAAATGATCTGAAATGGCAAAGTTTTAAATTAACTTTACATACCAGTTAGTTATTAAAAGCATTTTATTTTGGTAAGAAAGTACAATAATATTTAAGTTACTGATGATAAAAATAATATCCACAAATTATGTTCAAAATATTGCTCGGCAGAGTATGTAATAAAGAGACTGGAAGGAACATGTATGTCTTTTAGACTATTCCACTAAGGGTAGCATGAGACAAAAGAAATGTAATTCTTAGAGCAGACACAAGAAGGTCTGGTTCAGATAATCAAGTACTGTAATCTAAGGAAAAAAAAAAAAAGTGGACTGAACCCTAACTTGCGCTTAAAACTCAGGTAGAAATTTTTCTATCCCATGAGGCTTCATCTCAGAACATGTAGAAAACTGCCAAATGAGAAAAGCAAAAACCCCAAACCCTGAGACATTAATTACTATTAATGTAAACGTTGAGGAAAATCAACACTTTGGGGGTTTTTGTTTGATTGTTTGTTTCTTATTGTAAGTTCTTTGTTTTGCTGTCATAATTTATTTTTTCCAGAAAATAACATCAGTCCCTTAAGGTATTTTACCATTAGCTGTGTTCCAGTATGGCAGTTTCACTACACTTTAAGAAAGTAGGAAGTCTTTAAATGCTGTTGATATGAAGCTTCACAGTATTCTGATGAAATACTTGTATTTTTCCTTCCACTAAAAATATAAAATATCTTCTGATGTTGAACCAATATTCTTTGGAGTGTCCATGAAAGGAAGATTTGGAAGCATGCCTATAATTCACAAACTTTTTTGCAGATTATTGTTTTGGGTGAATTGCTCCCCAGCTATATTTTATGTGAAATCTCGATACGAATGAACATCTTACCACCTTAATTTAAGTGGTCACAGAAAAAGTTAAGAAAAACATCAGAGAAATTGGTCCTGAATGAAGCATAGCTTTTAAACAGCTACAGGACACCACTTCCCACTTTTTCTCCACAGAATTTGTGTGCTTGCGGACATTAAAAACTAGCAGGAAAAAAATAGTTTCTTCCTAGCAAAAAGGAAATACACTCTGAATCTCTAATTGCAAGTTTGCTTTTACTATACCAAGAATTCTTTACCTTGTAAGTTTAATATCTGTCTTATTTCATATGTTTATTCATCTTTATGAACTACATAAGTCAGAATGCTTATTGAACAGACACTTCATTGTAAAAAAAAAGTTTTCTTACCTTTGTATCTCAAAGAGAGAGCATAAACCCTATTTTTTCACTTCAATTTTATATTCGCAGAATCTGAGCATGAAGATGTCTTCAATACAGCCATTTTGGTTCCAAGAATCGGTTTGGAACACCCATTTTTTTCTAGTAATTCTAGGACAGAAGCTAAAGATCACATATATTTTCACCAAAACATATTTTCCTTTGTTTCCTAGTTGTTCATTTTCCTTTTTCACATTCTAAGGACATTACTCAGATTGATACGAAATACCATTCCTCTGTGTCAAAACTTCGTGAGCTTTCAGGTTATGGAGGTGATTCGCTTTTACAAAGTCATGCGGGGTGTACCAGGCGTAGTCTGGATTTAAAGCACAAAGAAGTGGCCTCACCATACAGGAAACGAGGCATAAGACGCCTCTTAATGCCGATGACACAAATCAGAGTGACTCTGGAGATCTAGTTGTGGTGTGTGCTTAGGAGCTACAACTTTCTGCAATCCTCCTCATCTGAGAAAATGTTTCTTTGGAAATATTCCATTATTTCCAAAGCCATAAAATAAACACAGTGAGAATAACAAAGCCTAATTTTAAGCTAATCCTTGCCAAGCTGCTCGAGAACCTCTGTCAAACAGCTTCAAATCTAAATAATGCAATTTCGTTCCTTTCTCTTTACCTTGTTTCTCAGCGCTGTTATCTTAAACTTTACACTTTGTAACCCAATTAGAAGTTTTCTAATACCTCATGCTTTTAAGCATACAATCATGAAAAGAGAAAAACATAGGAAGGTACTTTTACTGATTGTTCACGCAAAAATGCAGTCCACACATCCCAGGTAATAAGATAGTTGCTAACAATTTTGGTAATAAATTAAACATATTAACCAGCTGCAATAAATTCGTGATTCTCCAGTTACTGTAGTGCTAACCCGCCAGAAAGCATCGCACAGCCTAGGATATCACAGATGCGGTACTACATGTTGGGTGATCTGCTATGCCCTGAAATAAAAATCCAAAGCTCTAAAACATGGGGAAAAACTGAGCAGACATGCACGATCTGATCAGTAATTGTGCAAACTACAAGAAAGACAAAATCCTCTGAGAAGTATTTTGTTGGTTCACTTCTCAATACCTACTGTTTCTGGGACATTACTGTTACTGTACGCTAAGTTTGCTCTGCTTTTAGTCATTGCAACAATTTCGATGCATCATGAACAAAGTCTTTAAACCCTCAGGAAGCTATCTTCACACAACATTACCTTTTTATGTGCCAACACACTTTCGCATATCAAGACATAGCTAAATTCGTCTGATCTATATAAAATACAGAAACCAAGACTGTTTTGGCTCTCCAACGCTGATTACCTTAGACTTCAGGAATCAAAAGAGAAAAGATAAACAGCTTCTTCAAAAGAAACTTGTAAATGAGGATGCCAACTTCTCAAAGTTCCAACATACTAAAAATACTTCCAATTACACAAGCTTTCCATAAGGATACTAACCAGTCAACACAACATCTGTGCAACACGTGCGTCTGCCACTTCACACTTTGGTTGTCTGGCTTCTTAAGTAGTATTATCTGGAACTTGTTTTACCAGTTTTCTGACTGTTATTATTTTTAAACAAAATACAAATGGAAAACAAAGTTATGTTTTTTTTCAAGAAAATATACGGTACTGTCTGATTTTTTTTTCATTCTCCACAGAAGTAATACATTGATAACCTTGACTAAAATTTAATTAAATTGCTCTTCACTTGAGAACTTGCTCTGTTCAAGTACCATAGGCGAGAAAGACTGCTATAAACTCCATTACCTATCATTCCTTCAAACGTTAGGTGTGATACAACTGTAATAGCACTTCTGTACATATCTCCTGCTGATCATGTCCTTTATCTTACAGTGAAGTTAACAGCAACAACAGAAGGGTGATGAGATTGCCATAAATCGACATAAACTACAAGAGAACATAAGCATCATCCCAATGGGTCAGACCGAAAGTCCTTCAAGACTTCTGTTCTCTGATGGCAGCCATAAGCAGATGCTTAGGGAAAAAAGTATAAATAAAGCAAGCACAGAGAAATACTTCTTCAGAACACTCTTCCAGATGTCCTGAGACAGCATATTACAGGGTATTACAACTTATCAGAAATGCTTTCTTAAGCCTAATCATCAATGATAAAGAATGATTTATATCTTCTGCAGATATTACTGTAATGTCTCTAATGTGATATACCAGCACAGTTTGATTCAACCAGGCTAGAAAGGAATCGGCTGCTACAGATGAGTTTTCTGTGCCTACTCCCTTTCGGAGACCCCTCTGTTAACAATTAGTTTGCTGTAATTAGTGTGTTGTCTATTACCCAAACAAAATCAGCAAATGCTTCAGTGAGTAACTGAGCAGATAGGGGCCGTACTTCCCCCAGCCTTTTCCATTATTGAGATGATTACAAGTAATATTCTGCTCGCTATGAAATACACCATCTTTACATTAGACTCCAAAAAGTAATTTTTGTGGTAAAAGAAGAAAATGCCAAAGTTGAAACAACTTTTGCTTCTCCCCCCGCCCCCAGTACTAATAGCATTTCTTCAGGAAGCTGCTGGGTTGTCTTTGCAGTTTCTCAGGAGGTGGGGGTTAGCCTTATGGAACACGTCACATCTGCTGGTGGGGCTTACTCAAACCAACTGGCCAAGAGCCAGGTCTTGAAGTAAAACACCATCTGGCAGGCTGCCGAACGCTGCCGAGGCCAGTGCCTGGGTAGCCTAGATGGAGTACTCAGAAGTCAAGTACCTAGAAGCAGGTATTATAAAAGCAGAAGAAATTAGCCAGCAGGCTGTACCGTGAATTTCTGAAAGGAAAGAAATCTCTGCCCACACCAGGTTTCCCCTCTTTTTGCTCAACACTGACCCCAGGTGAACAACAGCTTGTGTCCATTGGCTACGGGCTCTGACTGCACATTATGCCTGAAATATATATCAATTATGAATAAAAATTCCAACCGGACACTTCAGTCCCAGGCCATTCTTTGTGTGACCATTTTACCAGTACATCTGAGCTCATGCTTCACCAGCTCAAATGTTAAATACAGTTTCTCCTCGACCTTAACAACTAGATGTTTTTCATGTGTGAAAATGAGGAAGAACAAATTTTTCAAGCATCAAGTTTGTGCAGGTTCTACTATATTCTAACGGCTAGCAACATGTAGACACCATAACAGCAAGTACATTCAAGAACTTTGGAAGCTTTGTTCATTGCTCAGGAAGAAATCACAGAATGTCAGAAAGTGACAGGGGAGGTCTGAGATGGATCCAAAATAGAGGCAATTTTTTGGTTTCTACTACTGTGAGGAAATACTTCCATGTTTGTAATAACTGAATGTTGAGTACCGTATTCATCGCTGCAATTAAAACCTTGTAAATAATAAAAGAATGATGGATGGAAAAGATGAATTTGGCTACGATTCTTTCAAGAAATCGCTTATGCTGGTTTTTATTAGCATATTAGCTACCTATTTGAATTTCAGATTGTATGGGATGGGTATGGACTTGTAGCCTATTGAAGCATGCATTTGGGCTAATACAAAATAAACAAACAAGACTATGTAACCTGACAAATAGAGATGGAGGCGACAGGGAGAAATACACCAGCAGGAGACATAAAACGGATGAAGGCTTTAGATGACTTCCTCTGGAAAATACTTCAGATGTTTAACTTGCCTTGAAGCAAGCACCTTGGGTCCACAAGCGTAACCGATTTCTCTCCTAAAGCCATAATCCTCACAGAGATTTTGTGAAGAGAAAGTAAGCATTTGAATGTACCTTTTAAGTTCTTCAGGGAAGATACAAAATAACTGCACTTTATAGTCTTCATTACCTCCAATGTAGACAGTTATTAGACAGGAACATTCTTTAGGGTAAAATAAAACAAAATTATTATTTGTGTAGAAATTAGTATTTTTCCAAAAGTCTAACCTTACTCTGATGCTTTTGGAGGAGTACTTTGTACAAAAAATAGTTGGTAACAACCTCAATGGCTATATTTGATTGAGGAGTATAAGATTTACCG
>Ga0181612_142213_pt1 | contig 21552 bp, 11 predicted proteins | sample HoacroProtozoa21_FD_119630 | JGI IMG/M metagenome (GOLD analysis project Ga0181612, IMG submission 119630) | Hoatzin crop microbial communities from Cojedes, Venezuel. Combined Assembly of Gp0051906, Gp0051904, Gp0051908
AGGGGGCTCTTTGGGGGTTTTTTGCGTGTGGGGTGTTGGGTTCCTTGTTTTTTTTTTATTTTTTTGGGGGGGGGGTATTACATCAACAATGGAGACAAAGCAGCAGATGCTGTCAGCTAACCATGAAGAGCAGCACTGGACGTGTGCAGCTGGCCATTTGAACTGTGCTGAGCTGCAGGGCTGCTGTGAGCAGCCTGGGAAATGTGCTCGCTGCTCACCAGCAGGTTCAGCCGAAATCCTTCAGCGCTCTCGTTTATGGCTGTAACTTGCCTGACCCTCCTAAATGTTGTCCTTCCAAAGCACCAGGGGATAAAGTTATTTTCTGGTTCGTTTTTCTTCTAATGCAGACAAGGAGCAAGCATTAAGGCTGAGAAAAGAGTATGACTTTTGCTAAAAGTCGGTTTGTACGACTGCATGTGCAGTCTTTTCTGTGCAGGCATGCAGGAAATTTTCCCTCACTCTCACACACACAATGGTTTAGATTTGGTATTTATGAGCTTAAGTTAGAAATAAAGGAGGAATGAAGTTTCCAGGTGGCTCTTTCTTTCTTTAATCTTTCCAATGTTTCTCCCTCTCTCTCCCTCTCTTTTCTATCAGTCTTTAATCAAATTCCTGCTGTTACTTTTATTGAACAAAGGAGATGCTGGCACAGCCCTGAAGTGCCTATGCACATGGGTTGCCCTATAACAGCCAAGTTGCTACGATTTATTGTTAAATAGTCCCTGCAGGCTGTGATTTCTAAAAAGCAGAAAGAAATGCCCAGGCTTTGGCAACTAAGGTAAATGTTAACATCTGGTATTTCTTCAGCCACTTGAGTGTCTATGAGGTATTGCCTTTAACCCTTTGAAGGCTTCGGAAAGGCTTATCTTTAAGAGACTATAAAACAGACCAGAGAAATCAGTAACCTCACCCTCAGATGATGTTTTCAATTCTTTTGCAGGAGGCGACCATCAAATCTCTTTAATTCAGACATCTCTTCCAATTTCAGGTACTACGTACATTGCCTTTCTTCACATTCTATATACAGGGCACTGAATCACTGCTCAAATTGTTCAAAGGAACAGAGAAGAAGTATATGTCTGGCTCATCTATAACCTGATATGAAGACCACAAAAGATGTCAAATCACTCATGCAGGTAGCGGATTAGGACCCAAGCTAATCCCTTGCCTCTGCATGATTGTCCACGCTAATTTATAGCAGAACACTTCATTTGCAATACTGCCTGCCTGCAGTCCCCCTCAGGAGACAGTCACAGCACACGAGAGATACAAGTCGGGAAGAGCTGATGCCACCTTTTGTAGAGCTCCCTGCAGCCTCGTGGTATACATACATGGGTCCTCCAGCGAAGGACAGGAGGTTCCTCACATCACTGCAGCCTGGGACCATGCCCATCCATGCAGGCATCAGGCCATGCTTCATGATGATGGGACCTGTGCTGTATAACAGCCTCTTACATGCTGTGGATCTCTGTGAGCTCCACTGCCTCAGGAATCTCTAGGGCTACTCACTTGCCGACTAATTTTGCCCTTGATGGCATGTACTTAGGCAAATTCGTGCTCCTGAGAGCAGGCAAATATATCCAGGCAGGAAAATACACATGCTCATCGTGCATGCGTCTTCCTCAATGGGACAGCCGGCCTGTGAGAAGCCAGTGGGGTGCTCCAAGGACTGAAGCTGACAGCACATGGACAGTCTGTCCCCGGCCAGATGCTTCTCTGATTTTGGCTTTAAAGAGCTGGCTCAGGCAAGCAAAAGGACGAAATCTGGGGCAATCTAAAGTGACTCTGATTTTGCTACTGTAACCAGTTCTAGTCTTATTGTAAAAATCTCCCTGCTCTTTAAATACTGGAATAACAAGTACATATTAGACAAGGCAGTGTGCTGCACTCACAAGTTGTGGCTGCATTGTGGCTTCAGAACAGGCTGTTTCAAGTTGATTTTCTTATGCAGATAATCTACAGCCAAAAAATATTCCATGCTACATAGACAGGGACACAGACCCCAATATTCCACTAGCATCACTTCAACTTGCTTTCACCCATACTGCTTATTTTCGCTAAATGGACTAGATCATCACATTGTAGAAAAAACTCAGTTACAATTTCAGCTGAAGCACACAGCTAATGGTTTAGCACGTATTCACAAAAAAAAAAACCCAAACAAACCTAAAGTTAAATATATCCTAATAGCAATGAAGCAGGTAATGAGTTTAAAGATTAGTTAATGGGTTTACTAAAGGAGTTAATCTCTCAGGAAATAATAAAAACCAAAGTTCACTGAACTTTGTGAACTTTGTGAACTTTCATGATTCAGTCTAGAAGGGCGTATAGGTGTGTATAACATACAATAGGTTTTCAATGAATGTAAGTTTGTGCAGGCCCATACCAGAGCTATACTGATTGCCATCTCTTAAGAATCAGTCTCTCACATTCTCTTTCTGCTATCTGCAATGTTACTGCATTAATCAAACAAGAATATACCCAGACTGTAGAGCTAGGCCATCTGCATTAGACATTGACTTCAGCTGTTGGCCTGGTATGACGCCCACTTTTAACAACTCTTAACTTATAAAAGCTGAAGGACAAAAAGAGTGCTCCTTACTTGAGCAGAGACTCTTCCAGACTATAAAACTGTAAAATGCACCCAACACATCATGGCCTATATGTGAGTCAGATCATCCGCTCGTGAGATTCAGCATCCCCAGTGCACAGCATCATTGTTAGCACCCTTTGACACCAAGGGAGATAATGGCCTTAAGCATGCTGTACAACTCTGGAGGGTCTCAGAATTTCACTTATCCTGTGAGCTTCTGGCATTTTTCTAGCTTAAAGCACAATGGATTTGCTTACAGCACTCAACAGCTTCATCACTGACAGAACACGAGCAGTGGTGCAGCACTGGGTCCCTGTTTGTTGTGAGCTCACTTACAAGAGCAGCTGAAAAATCCCCCATGGCACCGCCTGGACACTCTTTTGCTCTGAAGTTTGTGATGCTCATAACGTTTAGGACCAACAGGGTCCTTAAGACTCTTGTCCTCCCTCTCCCAAAGCCCTGCTGAGAGGTCCGACTGCCTCTGCAGACACAAAGCCATGCCTGGATTGCTTTGCTGTAGCTGTTGAGAGGCTGCTTACCTTCTGAGACCCAAGACCAAGTCTCAGGTGTTCCCATCCTTGCGGTGGAGGCAGCCTGCCATTTGGCCAGCGCAGTCCTCGGAGGAGGGAATGGCACTACTGCCTCGGAAAGTGGAGAAACAGCATAGCGATTAAGATAACAAGTTGCAGACACAGGTGCTGTGCACAGAGGCACCTCAGGACTAATCCCGCGGTAGAAAGGAGGAGGTTTGCTCAGCAGAGGCAGCTCAGATTACTGCCCTCCTACCAAGCAGTCGTCAGCAGGCCTGACAGACAGGAGCAGAGACCGTGAGGAAAGGGGAAATTTGCTGAGTGAAAGTGCCAGTCAGCTCCGTCCTGACTCCAGCAGATTGGTGGTTGGCTCCCTCTTATAATTAACACTGTGATTTTGGGGGAGAGAGAAGAAAAGAAACTAAATTCAATAAAGAAGTGTTTTTAGCCAGCCAGGGATTATTTCTTATTTCTCTTGAAATTCATCATTCAAAATTCATTTGAAAAAAGTAATTCGAAGCGAGAATGGGGGATAAAAGCCCATGGTGGAGGAGAGGTGTAGCAGTGACATTGGTCTCTGTTGCTCACTGGCCCACCAGTTATCCCATCATAATTTTCAATGCGGTTAACTTCCTGGCACCTTACAGGCAGGAGAGTTGTATCTCCCTTTTATAAGGGAGACGACTATAAGGAGTAATGCCACATAAAAATATCTGTCAGCAGGAGGAACCAAACCCAGTGCCCCAGGCCCAACACCAGCATACTGGAGGAGCTTCCTGTCTCCCCAGGACAGAGGATGGCACTTACTGTATCCATTCTCCTCTTGCAATTTCACCTCATGATGACAATAATTTTTAAAACCCTGGTAAAAACAGAAGACTAAGAGGTAACTCTCAGCTGAGTTAACTGGTTCTTTTCAGCATATGATAGATGTATTTTTTAACTAACATTTCTGATTTTAATGAGCTTAGGCATTCTTTAATAGAAAAAAAGTTTATGGGGTACTTATGCAGGTACAACCTTTACAAAAATGTTCTACATACATGCACTGAAGACTGAACCTGTTTCCTTTCTAATGCCAGAGTCAAAGCAGGCAGAAAGCTGAGGAAAGGCGTATTGGGGAAAAAAGAAGTTCTATATTGTAGAGCTATTGGTGTAGCCAGTGTTTCGGCCAGGTGTATACACGTGAATACTCTTTGTCCACCTGCATCTGTGCAAGTGAGTTAGGCTGTCTTTCACTACAAACAAAAAGATTTGTGCATATAAAAGACCATCTGATACTGTCTGTGCAGCTTCTGCTCTTCATTACTTTTTTGACTGAGATATTCCATTTATCCAGCCACAAGGGAGAAACAATACCATGGGATTTGGATGACCCATACAAGCCCATTCATGAAAAAATGTAAAGTAGTTACAGTGAACACTTCACCCTAACATCTGTTTTACTGAAGTAAATCCAGGCAAACTCCATTTATATCAGTAGGATTACGTTAGCATTCGTTAGCCTTTCCCGACCCCGCCTCCCTTTCAGAGGAAACCTTGGGTCAAGTAGGAATAGCATGGAAAAGTTTTTGAGAAATTGTTTTATATTCCCGGGTGACTAGTGTAGCTGAGCAAAATTAATATTTAACCTGACTAAAGATATGTATACTTCGGCACATATCAATATCACACAACTTCCAAACGTCTTATAAATTAGTATTTATGGTCAGCTCTTGAAATTAAAGCCGTGCAAATGGAGATTCTTACAATAAAGATGATGAACTGCAGTTATTCCCAGCGCTCCCCCTGCAGCTGCCCTGTGAAGCTGTCATCCTGCAGTCCTTTGCACCTGTACAGGTAACCAGAACCTCACGCAAGCCCAGGTATTTGCCCTATCGACTAAAGGTCAGCCTAGACACAGTCACAGATAGAGGAGCGAGGTACAGATCAGTTGGAGAACACACGCTTGTTTGTTCTAGTTTTGATATTATCGTGATCTGATCCAGCTCCAACTTAATCCTCAGGAAATTCCGAAAGAAGTAGATTCACACCCTAAAAAGCACTTTGTATGGAGCTGGCAGAGATTTCCCAGCTTTTCCAGTGTCACTTTCTGAAAAATCAAACCCAGGTTTGATTATTGCCTGAAGAAGACAAACTAATCCAAATGCACTCAGTGAAAGAAGCAGCTACTGCAGAGTGTCAGTGCCTAGAAATCGCTGTGTTTCTAACGCAGTTTCAGGTGAGGGGTCAGTCCTTAATGTCCTATATAGGATAACACATTATGGAGGCTGGCATTTTTTTTCTTCCAAGGCATTTTTCCACTATCCTCGTCAGTAAACTAAATCTTTTTTTCAATAATAATACCTAGATCTTCCTCACATTTATGACTCACTGTGGGAAATTTCCTAAAAGCCTGGCAGTCTAAGCTGTTGCTAATTAAATCCTAGACAGTAAGCCTGCTGCCAATGATTTCAAAATTAAATTCTGTTCACCTCTTAGCTGTCTGCCCTGTGTTTCATATCGACCCTTCCTAATGAGATAGGAACTGCAAACATTTTGATGAATGCAAAGAAAATTCCTCTAATGAAAATACTGATGCTTGAGATAGTTAAAGACTTACCAGTTGGATCCAATACACAAGCAAATTTTAAAGCCTTTACTTACCTGGGAACAGGCTGTACAGACCTTGGAAATACTGTGCAAACAATGGGTCAGGACTCTGATGGGCTTTGGCTGGTCACACCCATTTGCATCAGCTGAGGAACTGTCTCTTCACGTAAAACTCCACCTGAAGACTCATTTTCTTAGAGTGTTAAAAAGGTGCCCTTTAAAAGACCCCCTCTCTGTCCCAAGATCTCATGCAACAGAGCATCCGTGGCACCTGGCAGACAGGGAGCTGAGAAACAAGGAGACATGACAAAGGACACACTGGAAAGCTGTGGAGGAGTTGACAACTGAACGTACAACAGTGCTAGTCACAAGACCACCCTGACAGCTTCTACCAGTGTTAATGCCAGCTTTGGCTCCTCAAGCTGTCAGTCTTAAAAAATTTATGTGCACGAAACCTTCCTTTCTCCCGTTGCCCCAGTCATCACCACTGAACAAAAAATAACCACACCACATAGCAGCTCTTTGGAAACATGCTCCTGCATTGCTACAGAGTGGGGTGTGAGCCAACGCCTATTCTAATTAATTTCATTCACAAAACTTGGATTTATTCGATGCAATTTTTTGGCACACTGTCAAGTACGACACCAAATTACATTAGTGTCATAAGAGGAAAGGATTAGTCCACAGAGTTCTTTGAACAATGGTGTTGGCACTTGACTATTTGTAAAAATGCCAGCAGCTTCTCCTCTCTCTAGGAATAGCCCATTTTCTCCTGGTCAATGAGGGAAATCACTGCCCAGTGACGGTCTGAGCCAAAGCCTTTCTGAGTCTGTGGGAATCTTTCCACCAATTTCCATGGGCTTGATTCGCCTCTGAGCCTCAGCTGACATCTTCCTCCCACACTTCAACATTTTGATAGGGTCATTTATCAGGTAGAGTGGAAGACTTTTTCCTGGTTTTTTTTTTAAAGACTTAGTTATAGCAATTTGCTGCCAAAAGAACAACTTTGCAGCTATGGCATAGATGTAAGTATTCAGGATGTCTGGGTTTAATTCCTGATCTTGCCACAGAGGACTTTAAATGAGTTGACTAGAACCAGATTTGCCTGAAAACATAATGCTGGCCATGCTGTCGCAGAGTGGAGGCCTCTGTAGCTCAGCATCTTCTCCCTGACAGCACCTGAAAGTGGACATGTCAAGAAGCAGATAAGAGCAGAACTAATACACCCGCACGTCCAGCATCCTCACAGCCCCAGTAGCTTCCAGTGCAGCGACTGTGTAAGCGTGAGATGGCCCCTAGCACTTAGCAGCAGGTTTTATCTGTCATGGAACTGGTGTTTCCAGGGGGTGTACCCCTGGGTGAATTCTCAGTCTGCTCAGCACCCGAATGAGCCAGCTTCCCCCTGATACTCCTGTTCTCAGGGCTGTACGTACTTCTCCCAGCATCTCCCCCAGGTCTCATAATTCAAGCAAGGGGGCCCGGGGACTGGGATGTGCCAAGAGAATAAGCTGAATAACCCAAGGGATGCAGGGAATCTGTAGGGAAGCACGAAAATGAACATGCAGATTATGGTTATAGCCAAGAATAAGCTTAATCCTTTCTTTTTGTACAGTTTTTAGCACAACAGGAAAATGAGGGTAGTGTTTTCTATCCCCTCCTTTATTTGACTTGTATTTTTAGCCTAAGGCTCTTTGAGATGGAAAAGAATTGCAGGCACTGCTAAGCTTAAGGCAGACACAAACCACCAGCTGCTAACACTGACAATAGAAAATCAACTGCCTTGAATACTGATACTATGTTTGTGTCTCTTTGCTTACTTACACCTCACTACAGAGCTGCTCCAGAAAGTGAGAGATGATACAGTCAAATGTCCTTCACTCTACATAAAACATGCTATGAGAACTGGTCAAATGCACATCCTTGGGACAGGTAAAGCTGTTAGTAGGTCTGAGGAACAGTGGCAGCCACATTCTTTAATTGCAGTATCTAACTCGAAGTTGATGGCTAGCACCAAGCCCAAAATCAGATCCTCATTCAAGCTACTGCTGATTTGTACGAGCAGAGGATTCACTCATGGGTGGCTTTGGAGAAGAATAAGGCTGAGGGGTGCCTTTTACTGCGGTGGTCTCAGAAGGACTAAGCTTGTGCGCCTTGAGCCTCAAGAGCGCAACATGTTAGGGCAACTATAAGCTACAGGAACTGAATGTACTTCTCCTTTGAAATAATATTGTATATATCACATAAATAATACTTGAACAGGCTTCCTATGGTTGCTTATATCTGTATGATCAGATATATGCTGAGAACACACATGTTGCACGTCTTGAACATATGCAGTTTTGCTGTAAACCATGGCTCTTTTGAGAGTCTTACTTCATGCAGTCTCACTGGCTCTGCAAATACAAGTGTGACTATCAAAGCCTTTCGCATCCCAAATCAGAACCTGTGTGCTGGCCTGAACTCTGAAAACAACACCCCAGCAGAGCTCTGCAGGACTCCTGCATGTCAGCATGTACAGAGTAAGGGTCTAAAACATTGCTAATTCTCTGCAGAAAGTTTTTACTTGCTGTTCCACTAGCAAATTTTAATAGTGCTTTGCATTCATTAACAAATACTGATGCTGGATCCAAGAGTTTAAACCATTAGAGGACCAAATTCTGACCTGAAGTAAGTCACCTGAACCCCATTCAAGTCAATGGAGCTGCTTTACACCCATCAAGGACGTGGACCAAACTGCCCATGGCAAGCTCATTTCACAACATATTGTCGTCTCAACAAGAATGACTTCACGTTTTCAGCGCTGCCCCCCCTGCACCACGCAACAGTGAATGCCACAGCAACTCTAAGGAATGGCTTGTAAGAGGCCTTAGTTCAAACAGTGTTTGTGTTAGACAGGGTGTCTGAGAGTTGTTGTCCCCATGACTGTGGTTCCCTTCAGCATGATATTCGCAGAACAGCTACATTTGCCATCATGCCTCAGTGATCTAATTGCTGCTGTTACTAACATGTTGAATGTAAAATTATGTAAACAGTGTGACGCTCTGACAGCCATTCTTGCTTACTGACCTGTGGAAAAGTCTATTTTTGGCAACTGCTGTAGGCCACTGTGGTCGCTGTAAAGCAGACCAGGCAATGCCTGCATTTTGAGCCTTATCTTCACCTGATACAAGCACGCACAACACAATCTGATTGAATTGATAACACTGAAAAGACCCAGGTCTTTATTTAATTGCACCCAACTCTGCTTAGATACTGAAGTTGGAGAAGAAGCGACAAACAAGTTGGAAAAAATAACCCGCCTTCCACAGTTAAACAACTAAGCTTTATTTCTGTGGCTTGTAGCTAGAACTTTCAAACACTCAGTCTCCTTCACCTGGTTAAAGATCAACGGAGTATCAAAAACTATCTAAGGTAGGTTGCTGAGGACAGTAGGCAAGCCTCCTGCTACAAAATTAAACAAACTGGTCTCTCCAATTTCTCATAGTGATTCACACGTACTGTTCCCAAATTGGCAACCCATGGGCAAAATGATCTCCCCAGCATCAGCCTGTGGATTCCTCAGGCTTGATAGAACCGGTTCTGCTCATACCCATGGTGAGAGACATTTGTCACAGCAGTGACAGACACACAGTGAAGACTACCGCGGGAAATACTTGTGGGAAATACCTCTCTTCTGAGGTCCTAGCTTCTTGGCTCACTCCCATAGTCTGTCACCAGTGAAGTGATACTTGTTTGTTCTTCCTTGTAGCACAATGCTACCTCGCCTCTTTGCCCAGCGATGATTTTAAAGGCTGTTCCCCTCACTCACTCTGTTTCTGTGTGGCAGTTTTATCTGGCTAGCAGGACTGAACACTCAAGCAGTGGTATGCTTTTTGCCTGATTGCTCAGGTATGAAATATGTCAGAATGAAACGCATCTGCTTTCTTCTGGGCCAGCAGAGGAAAGTGTCCTGAAAAGCCCTGTATTAAAAAACAGAGAAGGAGAAAACAGGTAATTCTGTTGTATAATTCTAGACTTTTTAAGAATCAGATGGTAGAAGAAGGACTAGAAGGGATCACCAAGCTAAATCCACCTTGCCAGCGGTAGGCACACAAAAGATACTAGCAGCAGGGTACCTGAGGCAGGAAATTGTAACTCAACTAAGCAGGGACTGAAAAGTGCACCTAAGGTACACTCAGTAAGGCTCTGTAATTCCCTGAGATGCAGAGCAGCTCTTACTTCAGCTTATTTTGGCTTCAGCACAATTAAGTGTGAAGTATCAGCAAGCTTTCTCATAGCACACCGGTTGCAGACCTGAGGTCTACAGAAACGAACAAATACATACATGTCTATTGTCCTGGAAATGAATGGGCAAAACAACTACAGGAAGGTAGCAAAGAATGGGCAGAAAGAAAGGAACCGGCCTTAGGAACAGCCTTTTAAACAAGTTAGATATGAGCAGCCCTGTTCAAGAAACAGAAAGAATTGAACATTTGCTAACTGCCATTGAGTGCTCCTGAGCTGAGGGTGAGACAAACAAAATGCAGCTAGAGAGCATCCATGAAAAATCCTTCAACAGTTATCTCCCAAATAAGGATTGTGTTAAGGAATAGGCACAGTATTTACTTAACGCTAGGGCTCATTCGGTCATTTTCTGCCTCTGCCCTACTGTAAGTCCATAAGCAAGGAAGCAGAAAGCATATATATTCACAGCATTACATGCCTCTCCTACTGCAAGTTCCTCCCTGATGTCAGCAGGATGTTTGCACAGGAGTGAAAGGCAGACTGTGGTCCTCATGTACTAACTAGTACTGGTTATTTATTTATAACCATTCACGTTTATTGATATTAAGTATCCTTGTGAGGTAGATAATTTCTCTCATCTCTGTTTGTTTTAGTCTTTCCTTTCATACTGAATTTTCTCTGATCTTCCCTTCACATTCCCTTCATTGAAACTATTCCCACACTTTTCCTCATTAAACTGATCAATGACAGACTGATGACGACTGACAACGATCCATCAGTACTCAGCTTTGCAGATGACATTCCAAGGGAAATAACACATTGCTGCATCAGTCTCTCTGCAGACCTAGCAAGGTGTTGTAACATCAATTTTTGCTTAGTAACACAAGTAGTGGCTCACTCTGCTCCCACTGGTACTAAAAGCTCACATTTGTCCTAAAATAAAAAAAAAAAGTTTAGACAGCAATCTGAGTATGCTACATGGGCTACACAAGTGTAGGAAGTGAGTCAAACGTACCCTGTTGGTCCTCTATTTGATGGTCTCACTACATCTGAAAAAAAATTTAAAAATCTGTGCATTCTGTCCATTATGATGTCTAGTGTCACCATCATATTGCTATGGAGAGCCCCTGAGTTTTTAATTTGAAAAACAAACTATCAAACCTTCAAAAACATGCTGACCTTGAATATGCTTTGGAAAGAACCAAAACCACACACACCAAGCAGACTTTGCTACTGTTTGCATATGACTTTTAAGGAGTAAAGTCCGTGTCAGTGTGAGTTTGTGTCACTCCCTAAACAAGAGCTCTCAGGAGTACTGAAATCACAAACTAAAAATTCAGGTCACAAAATGACTGGTCAGTGAGTTTTCAGACTGCTGTTATCTACAGCAAGCAACCCTAATCCACTGCAATTAAATCATTATGGCTAATTTACAAAAATCAGCATCAGGCACTCCAAAAATATGTATTTTCAGTTTATGTAGTACTGCAAAACATCATCTTCTTGTCCACACAACAAAAAACAATCCCAAGTGGGAGGCACACTAGTGCTTCTTTTACCAGTCTTAATGCCTGAACTCCTTATATCTGGGGTAAAGATAATCTGCACATCCTTGGTGCTGTAGCTTTACCTCAAGTCTGGCTTGTAAACCTTCATTTGCTCCCATTTCATCACACAGATATGCTGCCTGCCCAGCAGCATCCCCCTAACTGACATGAAGGCTCCACTTGGCCCACATTCTGTACTGAGCTGCTTTCCTTAAATTGTTTCTTCTGCATCTTGCCTCTTTTAATTTCACATTGTTGGAAGCTTTTATTTAATGCAGAAACTCACTTTCCCCTCACTGCTTTCCTCTTTTTCACCATTCTCCTCTGGGATCCTTCTTTTTTATCCATTCTCATCCACTTTTTCTCTAGCACTGGAGACAAAATCTTTGTCTTCCACCTTGCCACTACCTGGCCAGAGTGCAGGATCTTGTCACCTGTGGTGACGGAGAGAATTCAGAAAAACTGTGACCCACTGCCCACAAAGCAGTCAGGACCTCACATTTTTGCTCTTTTGCTGCTTTCATGCCAGCACTGTTGGGGCAGTTGGGACTGTGGCAAACTACCTGAACTGAAGGCTGAGCTCCTAGCTCTTCATTGCAATTTTTCAGTTCTGAGTTTACGGATTGTCGCTGAGCTTTAAATGTGCATGAAGGGCTTAAAGTACCTTGGCGAGGAAATAGTATGTGAACATAACACCTCTTACAGTTAATGTGCTTGATCTTTCTAGTGGAGATGAAATGAAACCAAGAAAGCCTCCAAACCAAATTTTCTTCAAGATCACTATAGTATTCCAAACCAGGAAAACATCAAGTACCCTTGCATGCTCATTAAAAAGGAGAAGAAAAGGTGAAAAGGTCTTGGGACCTTAAAAATAATGGAGAAATTACTAGGCTATGCTGTGAAGTGTTTCAAACACGGAACACTGCTGTCTGTAGATTTTTTCAGAGGTCGATCACCTCTTCTTTCAATAACTCCTCAGCCATAACAAGAAGCATGTGATCAATGTCCATTGGGATTGCTCTGCCTCTCATCATTCCTACTGCATGTGAAAAGTCAAGGATATTTTTAATTGCTCATTTTCTCCTTTATCTTTCTAAGAGATGTGGTTCCCTGATTCAGGCATCTCCCAAGGAAATACTAGGAATGGCTGAATATTGGCCGGGCTATGACACTGGTGACCTTGAGTACATCACTTCTCTGTATATAAAGACATGTATGCATACATACATATATACATATATGTGCATGTGTGCATGTATATATATGTGTGTGTTCACATATATCCAGGTAGAGAGAGAGCGCTTATTCACTCTGATGTCCAGTTTAAGACACACAGGAACTGATCTTCCGAATGCACTTTTCCAGTTTGCAGGTTGCAAGAGGGCTTTTCACAACATGGGCAGGTTTAGTCTCCACCAGAGAAATGCTGCTAATTAAAATATCTAAGTGAAGCGGATAGGAAGAAGTCTGGGACGAAACAACTGCAATGGGACTCCTGGCTGTGCTTGTCTATCTTTTTCTCTTTCCGTTTCTTTTTACCTCTTAGGTGGACAGATGAAAGGCCAGAAACAATTCTCAATTTACACCAAGCAGAACCGCTTATTTTACTAATTTCTCTTGGCAAAATGAAATTAAACTGTGACAAAAGAGTTCTATTTTCACAATTTTGCTAAGTTAATTCGAATTAAAGATTTTGTTCAGTAAATACAGTTGGATTGCAACCTACATGGGCCTTAAATAAAAACCATTTATTTTTGCAAAACACCAAAATTGCAATTAACTACTTTTGCAAATATCCTCTCAATGGCTACATTAAACCATCTAACAGTGCTGTACATGAATATTCAGAATTTGTCATAAGGTCATTGTCAGTACCTGAAGGTGCTTTAGGTAAACAACAGAATATAGCCAGCAAAAGCACAAAATATACTCCAGAAAGCAGGAGAGTGTCCTACTTGGACATCACCGCTCTGATGTTAGTCAGTTGTTCCAATTTAGAGACACAAGATGACACCTTTTGTTTGTCTAATGACAGCTGCTCAGCTATGCTGATCTTAACCCAGATTCCTTTCTGGCTAAGTGTGGACATTCAGGACAGAGCACTCCATTAAGTGATACCAGCTATCGCCTAACTGGCACAGAAACAAACTGTTTGGACCTGTCCACAGTAAAAAAAATACAGGAAGCATCTCTTTTGAGGTCCTAAAAAAACCTCCCAAATTCCAGACCCAAACATCTCTGATTCAAAATGCACATCAAGATGCGAGTTCTGCATCCCGACCCTAAGACCAACATATTTATTATTCATGTCACCAAGGAGGATCCGCACTGTTTGCTTAGCTGAGTTACGCTCAGCACACCTTCAAACCTGGCACGCTGGCATCACTACTCATTACCATTTACAAGGCCTATGATAGCCAGGGAAACAGCAAAGTAGAACACATGAGAGATGACTCATTCAGTGATAGCACAGAGGCTGTTGCTCAAAAGATGCAGGTGAAGTGGCTGCTCTTCCCCCTAGATCACATCCTCAGTACAATATTGGTCAGGCTGCTTTGGGTCAGCGCAGCCACTCTGTTACTCACCTGCAGAACACAAAACAGCTCCAGATCTTGCTGAGGCCAGTGGAAATCTTTCTGCTGTCACAGCAACAGTGATAACATGCAGCAAATGAGGCAAGGGCTATGTATAGAACTGCCGCCCTTTCACAGGGAGCCCCAAGCACTCTGAAGGAAAATGGGGCTGCTTGTAAATCACTGGATAGGAATCCTGGATTGTCATGTGGCAGGGGAGCAGTGGAAGAGATTTGGAAAAGTATTGCACATGCTCGGATGTATCAATGACAAAGCAGTCATAGAAATGTTGGCTGAAAAGAACAAACATTTGCTCTCGGGCTCATGCCTGTGTGCTTAAAACTAGGCTTTTGCCAAGATCAGGCCAAGTCATAGTCTTTCAGCTGAAGATGTGAGGGGAATGGCTGCAACACCCTGCAGGGCAGGAGAGAGGGAGGGAAGGAATGTTGGGTCTTGCCTACCTGCGGACAACTAGCTTCAGTTTCTTGTAGGACCCTTTAACCAGTGAGATGGCCTCTCTCCTGGAGCTGCTCAGTTCCACCTCATTGATGTTCACCACTTCATCACCAGCCTGCAGCTTGGAAGGCAGGGAGTCCGCTTTACCTCCCCCTTCGATCTGCAGAGGAAAGAGAGGAGAAAGAAATGATGAGACATGCCTGCCACAGTTTGGCTACCACACACAGAGCTGAGCATGCATTTCTGTTGAAGGAATTAGGTCTACCAGCCCCAAACTCAGCTCTCTGACTAAGAAACATTGTCTCCCTTTGCGAGCCAGCTTCCTCAAAGGTCTGTGCTTGCCTCCCCTACATTTCATATAGATGGAAGCTGGGGATCGGCAGCCAAATTAATTCTGCCAGGACGCATCGTTTTGAATAAGCCTGAAGAGTCTTTTGTTATTTGGAAGCAGTAAACGCCAGCAAAATGGCCATGGAACACCTACCCATAAGAGCACCCAGACACAAGCCCAAGGGCAAAGTCGGGCTTAGAAAAGCTTGGATGTGATTTTTATGTTCAAGCTCCTCTTTGCTATCTAGAGCTTCTAACAACAGCTTCTTGCTTACTGGCCAGCAGCAAAGCAGATGCACATAGGTGTGTGTAGTTAATGACATGCAGCACCTCCGTATGGTTTTTCAGCTAGGGATTTAAAGAAAGTAGACAATTATGTAAATTTTATGAGAAAGTAAGCAGCCTGCTCAAGACTATGTAGCGGCAAAGATAGAAGGAGAATCCTAGGGCATTTTCCTCTGCTTTGTATGGTCCATCCTGTACACTGTGTAGTCCTCCTGTTCACGCACACTGATTTTGCATCAGTGTGCCAGCAGAAGTATGCCAAGTCTGCGAAGAAGTAAGTGACAAGGCAGAGGACAAGAAAATTTGGCCCAGAATCTCTGAACCTCAGCCTTGCACACTAATGCACTACCTCTCTGTGAAGGCATGCTAGCATAGCAGAAGGCAAGGTTATATATGGGTTAAAGCACTGGAAATCCTGAGTGTCTGGAGACTCAGGAGTGCTACTGGTTCGGAGTGCAAATGATACAGCTTTTATTACAAAACATGCCACTACAAAATCTGATATTCAAAGCAGTCTCTGTTAAACAGAAGCTGTGACCTGTGTTAGTAATTGTCACGTGACCCATACTTAAGTATAACATCTCATAGCACATTAGAAGCATAATCTCTTCCTCAGGCCTTCACCGTCCCAGACATCATATTGAGACAAAGAAATATATCTGAATTGGATTAAGACTCTGATCCAGCCAGGGGAAGGGCTGCTATTTGCAGGGATACCATTTGCTGAGCAGTGAAATTGTATGCACACTTCTTGAAGTCAGTCTTCTTTCAAGTCATGCCAGCGAAAGTGTAATTGAGCCATAATCCAGGCATGTAACTCAGCACAAGTAGACATATTACTCAGATTTTTACCAGAACATTAGTTTCAGTGTTGAATGGTGATTCCTCCGAGGCGAAGCCGGTCTGTTCTTCTGAACAACAGTATTCCAGCTCATGTACCTTCTAAAACCTCAAATCTGACTTCCACAAACATTAGCTAATAAATTCTCTGAACGCCATACAAAGGTAGGTAAAAATCATTGTCATTCATCCTACCAGGAAGTCATTCCACTGATGAATGAGTTTTTTCTTTTCTTATTAAGAATGGATAAAACCACAGGAATGAGACTTCATATAAAGAGTCTTGTATCACAATTACCAGGAAGGGTGAGAGATGAAACGTTAGACCTTGCTCCCAGCATAAATAAATACCAAACTAAAAATGCAGTTTGGCTGCAGTTTGTTGCTGCTGTAGGGGAAAGCAGGTGGTTATCATTTCAATGAAATACAATAGAGTGGGATACTATGGGTTAGATTAACTTGTGGCATCATCAACAGAAGAGATTTTTTGTTTGTTTTTGTTTTGTTATATTAGATCACATATGATGGACAAAAGGCATTCTTGGAAAAATATCTCCTGTAATAGATACCAGCTATTTCAAAGGCTGAGATACTCATTAGAAGCATTTGTATTAATTTCTGCCTTGATGATCTCTGACCTTAAAAAATCAACAAAATCGTGATCTGTGCTTTATCCTCTAATAATTCAAATTGTATTTATATAGTCCATTTTTTTTACTCCACAGGATCACTGTTTTAAGGTTCTCTTTGTAACCATGTGGGCTAGACATTTCTTTCTCTCCTCTTTTTTAATGAGAATGAAAATTTGGATTCTTTCATAAACACCTTTATAAATAATGTGAAATCATAGACTTTCAGGAAAGGCTAAACCCTGCAATACTTCTGATGAGGTTGCTAATACGATGAACAGCTCTGAAAGAAATCTTCAAATCCTGATGTGTTCCAGCTTATGGCTATGCCAAGGGCTCTTAAACTGCAGCTTGCAAGGCTGTATAGCCAGCCACAGTAAGACAGTAAAGAATGCCTTTAAAGAAAGTTTGCTAGTGTAGTAGAGAGTCATCTGCAAGTAATTGCAGAGGCTGAGAATGATCTGCTTTGCTCCTGTGTACTTAAACTATCCGCAAGCAAGACCTAAAACAAGAACCACTTTTTGTGATTAGAAACTTTTGATGGCAGCATCGAAACCATATTACTTACGTACCTAGAGAGACTATAAAGGGAGATACAGATTGATGTTGTGTTGTTCACACAGTTACCTCATCTATTAACAATCTGTTAGCCTTCTCATCAGTCTACCGCAGGTACAGTTCTGTCATCTATTTGGCTGGGGTTCCCTGGATGCAAATTCCTTAAAGTTCCTGGAAGAAAACATTCACAACAGGCCTGTTACCTGGCACTACCACTCAGAGCATCAAAAGACGCAAACAGACTCCCAGGTTTCCACCAAAAGTCCAGAAACAAGGCACTGCCTCCCAAAGCAAGGCTTGGATGCTCCACGTTCATTTCTTGTCTCTGAATGCCTCTGAAAATATTTGTGTTTAAGGAGTGGTGATATTTCAAGGAAAGGACTGCATGATTCAAACAAACCAAGCTGCACTATAAACACAAAGCTCTAGCTCTACCAGCGTAACAATTATCAACAAAGCAAACGAACTTCACTGTATGTGTAACCTATTTAAATGAACACCTGCTTCACTGGACAAGGCTGAACAAAGTCAAGGATGGGACTCTGCTGGGTCTGTGATGCACTGAGCAGTTAAGCATGGAAGATGCTTGCAAAGGTATGCACGCCACAGCAGAGAAACAATATGCAGGCAGGCCACTTCTGCATACAGTTACCTTCTTTGAACAACCTGTCTCACCCTGTGGACCGGATTCCAAGTGAGAGGAAATGAGAAGGCAAGTCTTCAACTGCTCCCTAAATCTCAAGTGGTTCCAAGTGCTATCAGTCAGCAAGGGCAGAGCCAGCAATACAGTCTGTTTTTTTAAGTGTGCAAATTGTGCTGGAGTAGTTTGTGCAGCCACAGCATTGTCAAAATCACCCTCGACAGTCACTTGCACCAAAATTGTAACTGGTGTGAGCTACAGGACCTAGCATAAGAGGTCATTCAATAGCCAGTAAGACCTCTTATGGTTTATTTAAGCTGAGAAAAATAAGGTGATATGCAGCCAGCAAACCTTCTGGGTGAGGGATTGTCGCTCATCCATCAGGTGCAGCAGAAGCCAGCAGGAGCCAGCCAAGGACTGAAGGTTTTTCCTTTTTTCTGGAGTGAGCCAGCTGCTCTGCCAAGTTGAGCTATCAGAAGTGACTCTGATGAGCACAGGGTGGAGGAATACCTAACAAACAGGCTGGTTTTGAACTTCACATGCTGGGCTAAACCTTAGGGGACTGGATTCAATGGCTGGTCTTGTTGCAGGTGCTGTGAGTAGAGCCAAGTGCCCAGGCACTGCCATGTGGGGAGAACAACCCGTCTCCTTGAAATCAGCGGGAACATCTGTACAGCAAAGCATTTGTCAATAGCATAAAGAGTCTTGGTTTCCATGCCTCAGTTTCCCACCTGTAAAATGGACACAGTCATTACTACCTCTGTCTGTCCTGTCTATTTAATGTGTGAGCTCTCTGTGGGCAGTGATGATCCAAATCTTTGCTCTCATTCCAGGGGCTGTGTGTGAATCCCTAGCTCACTGGCCCTGACCCTGGGGAGAGTCTGTGCCAGTTAGAACTATGCAACGGGAAAGTATGCCCTTCCAGAGGGTGTTCCACCAACCATCTACAAGATGGTTCCTACCTCCTCTAAAATCCAATCAAACTTCCATGATTTCAGCATCTCTCACACATCTCTTTCTTTCTCCTGTTTTCCATAACCAGATCTAGCTGATTCTTTCAGGTTCTTTCAGAAGGAGAGAACAAGATCTTCCCCGCCAAGCTGGCCTCTCCTGAAATACACCCACTTCAAAACATCTCAGTGCCATCTGGGCTGACGCAAACTTAAGTCCCTTCAGTCGTCTTTCCTGCAGTAAAGCCTTCCATGCACACTGCCCTTTCCTGAAAATCCCAAAGGCCACCCCTGGTCCTGCTTTGCATTAACACTCCAGTTTGTTTTCTTGCATTAGAGAAGGCTTCTTGTCATTCAACAGATCCTGCAGCAGACTTTGAAGCTAGCTGTTCTCCCTTTTTTTGGCTTACTGTAAAAGCAAGAAGTTGCTTAAGCAGATCACCAAGGATACATAAGACTTATTACTACTGTCTTTTGTTTGGTTCGCTATGGTTACTGTAGGTTCAGAGAATACTGTCTAACTGAGATCCTTTCTTGATTTTTTTACAGAAGTTTTCTTTATTTATTCATCTTTTCTCTTCCCTTTCTTTGAGGAGCTTTTGTAACAACAAATTCTATGCAGCTTTTAAGATGGATAATTCCATCTTTGTGTCCTTTATATTACAAATGGTGCATGTGATTCCAAAACAGTAAACTTGCTTGCTGAAGTTTCTCAATAAAAAAAAAAGAAGCAAGCAAGCAAATATGTAGGCACACTGTTTGCAGTTAAACAAGTGAGAGCTGTGCCACGCAGCAGGTTAGTACAACTGCTGAGTGACACCGAGAGATGCTCTGGAAAAAACAGTAAGCCAGCATAGCTGGGTGTTGACAGAAGCAGCAGCAATTGCAATGACAAACTACTGCCCTTTTTGTGTCAGACACTATAATGATGGGAAGGGAAGCATCACAAATGAACTGCTGGAGATGGCTGTCCAGAATTCCTGAGTTGCCAAAAAAGATTTTATAGGAACTGACAGGGTGAGAGAGGAAGAAATTTTGCTCCACGAAGGAACTGAGAGAGGTAGCTTCCTCTGCTGCAAGGAGTCCATGATGCACTCAGGAGGAGCATTACAGAAAAACATTCTCTGCTTTAGACCTCTTGTTTTCAAATGTTTTACTGGAACCATTTCCACTCATTCCAGTGGAACAATGCATTTCAAGTGAATCTGGGGTTCATCTCTTCCTTGTCCCTCACAAGGTCATTAGCACTGGTGCAATTTTGGGGAAAGGGTTAAACCAGCTGTGTATTTGAGAGAAAACATAGGAAAGCTGGCTGTATCTGTTTCCAAATTCAACAGTCAAGGTTTTAATCACTTCTCCGTGCCCAGACTAGAACACCAAACAGGTAAGCCTGGGGTCTTTCATTTACCTGTCCACTACCAGGCCTAATATAACCAGTCACGTACTGTAGCCAGTGCAGTGCACACAAAGGCCTGCTGGGCCAAATTTGGCTTGCTCAGTAAACTCATTGAGTAGCTGATTAATTTAGACTTCGTGTTGGAGATGGAGATTTTTAAGCCCCTGTGGAGTTCAGAGAAGGTTCTCAAACTTTAAAACAAATTTGCAGAGCTGCTGAATGATTCCAGAGAATATGCTGCTCCCCTCCTTCAGACTTCATGCTATGTCACAACTTGGGGGCAGCTAGTGTTTCCCATGCAGCAGACAGAAATTCTTCCCCATTGTCCTCAACCTCTGTGTCAGCGTGACAGAGCAGTTAAGACAATTCAATCAAAAAATAGTTAAGTCAAAGGTCTCCCCCTGGAGCCGTGTCTCTGCTGGATTTCCCCATTCCTGATGCAGACAAGCATCTCAAGAGAATTTAGCTATTGACATTTACTCCGAGCTAAAGAAAGTGTTTCCAAATTAGTTCTTGTTTTATTCTGCAGGGAAGCAAGGAAGGGATTTTTTTTCATAGTGCTGTGGATTGTTCTGCAGTAACATTTCTGCTCCCAGGTACAAAGCATAGTAGTGGAGAGACTAATTTGTTCCAGGTAGTTGTACAAGGTTCACATAGAATGAATTCACCTTCAGAGGCTGAACTTCATTCAGTAGAAGAACAAGTTAAACTACATGGTTTTGAAGGGTTAGCAGTGCTATGAAATCTTCCTGACACTTAAAAACAAAAAAAAAATCTGTTATTTAACACAGGCAAAACAACATATCTTCTCCCACACTCAGCCTGAAAAATGTTAACGAATATACTTAATTAGCTTGGAGCAAGACACCTAGCAAGGAGAACTCCGGTCCCTACCATTCACAACTCTAACATTTCTGGCATCCCCAGGCTTATTCTCCAGATACTACACCAGAGAGGCACCACTGTAAATCTAGAGAGACATCTACCCACCATGTTGGCAGTGACAGTCACCAGGTCCGATTTTAGCACTGTCCAACATCAGAGAAACTCAGCAGTATTTGACTCCGTACAGAGAAGATTCATGACCTCAGGGCTGCACCAGATTGTCACAGACAGCTCATGGCTTCTTTGCAGCATGGGTGTGTGTGTATGTGTCTCTGGGGACAGACATTCATTTATTTCCTACCTGCCAGGACAAAATCAGCCCACCTGCACCTCTACTGAATTCATCAGCTCATACTCTAAAGATATATATAATATGCTGCCTCGATTCTCAGAAGCAGCAAAATTCAGTGTCAAGGTTGTGGCAGAGAGCTTCCCCCAGCGCTGTGCCCTACCCAGGCAGCTAAGCAGACTGAGACAGCAAGAGGCTGGGGATCCTCTCTAGCCCCTTTTCCCCGACCAACGCA
>Ga0181612_100322_pt1 | contig 21551 bp, 16 predicted proteins | sample HoacroProtozoa21_FD_119630 | JGI IMG/M metagenome (GOLD analysis project Ga0181612, IMG submission 119630) | Hoatzin crop microbial communities from Cojedes, Venezuel. Combined Assembly of Gp0051906, Gp0051904, Gp0051908
GCCTTTTTGAAATGTTTTAACAAAGAAATTTGAATCTATTGAGAATTCTTCATAAATTTGAAGCGCAAACCGAACCAAAATTAGTTTGAAATGGAGATTAAAAAATCCGAAAAAGCCAATCTTGAGAATAAGAAATTCTTGTTCACAGAGATAGGCCTTGTACTTGCTCTTCTGGCTACATGGTTCGCCTTCGAATGGAGCAGCAAGGACAAGAAAGAATCAAATCTCATGGCCCAGGAACAGGTCGTTGAGGTTGAAGACATGGTTCCAATCACGGAGTCCACTCCCCCGCCACCCGAGGCTGCACCCAAGATTCCCGTGCTGTCCGACCAGATTGACATCGTTGACGATGACATCAAGCTCGAGGACGACACATTCATGAATCTCGAGGACGACGCCAACATGGGTGTAGAGATCATGGACTATGTTGAGGAAGTTCAGGAAGAGGTCATCGAAGAGGAGGCAATCCCCTTCCAGCTGGTTGAGCAGAAGCCATCCTTCCAGGGTGGTGATGCGAACACCTTCTCGACCTGGGTTAACAAAAACCTTACCTATCCCGAGATAGCTAAGGAGAACGGTGTACAGGGTAGGGTAACCCTCCAGTTCACCGTAAATACCGACGGTTCGGTATCCAACGTCAAGGTTCTCCGTGGCGTTGACCCTGCACTCGACAAAGAGGCAGTTAGAGTCGTTTCCATGTCGCCGAAATGGCAGCCTGGAAAGCAGAGGGACCGTCCGGTAAAGGTAACCTACACCTTCCCTGTTATCTTCCAGCTTAGATAACTGTGTCAAACTAATTTACATGGGCTGACCGCGAGGCCAGCCTTTTTTATCGCAAAAATGACTGAGGAAAAGAAAATAGAAAAAGCGGTATTCGTCGGCATTATAAAGGATGGCGACGAGGAAAGAAAGGTGATGGAGTACCTGGACGAGCTGGAGTTCCTTGCGGAGACTGCGGGAGCTACCGGAGACAGGAAGTTCGTCCAGAAGCTGCACAAGCCTGACAATGCAACCTACATACGAAGCGGAAAGCTTGAAGAGATAGCCCAGTACTGCGAGGACAATTCCATCAGCTACGTGATATTTGACGACGAGCTGAGCGGAATGCAGCAGAGGAACATAGAGAAAGTCATAAAGTGTTGTCCGGTGATAGACCGTACTAGCCTTATCCTCGAGATATTCGCCCAGAGAGCAAAGACTTCGTATGCAAAGATGCAGGTCGAGCTGGCCAAGTACAACTACATGCTGCCCCGCCTTGCCGGAATGTGGACTCACCTTGAAAGACAGAGGGGAGGAAGAGGAACCAGGGGCGGTATGGGTGAAACCCAGATAGAGGCCGACCGAAGGATCGTGAAGGAAAGGATCAACCGCCTGAAGGAGCAGCTGAAGAAAGTCGACCGGCAGATGGCCACGCAAAGGGGCAATAGAGGCTCTCTGGTGAGACTTTCCCTTGTCGGGTATACCAACGTAGGCAAAAGCACTTTGATGAATCTGCTGGCCAAAAGCGACGTTTTCGCGGAGAACAAGCTTTTCGCTACGCTCGATACCACGGTAAGGAAGGTGGTCATTGAGAACGTACCGTTCCTCCTTAGCGACACCGTAGGATTCATACGAAAGCTTCCAACGCAGCTAATTGAAGCGTTCAAAAGTACGCTTGACGAGGTAAGGGAGGCCGACATACTTGTCCATGTTGTAGATATTTCACACCCGGATTTCGAGGAGCAGATGAAGGTTGTCGAAAAGACCCTTGCGGACATAGGGGCGCAGGACAAGCCAGTCTATGTCGTATTCAACAAGATCGACGCCTACCGCCATGAGGAGTATGACGAGTTTTCTCTAGAGCCAAAGAGCAGCATAAACCTCACGCTCGAGGAACTTAAGAACACCTGGATTGCAAAGGAGAAGACTCCATGCATTTTTATATCGGCAACACAGAAGATCGGAATACCCAAGCTTCGCAACGACATCTACAAGATGGTAGCTGAAATCCATGCCGGAAGATATCCTTTCAACAACTTCCTTTGGTAAAAATACAACTATCACATATTCAACAGAAAAGGCTGCCAAATGGCAGCCTTTTAAATGGTCAATTTAACCGGACATTCTACTGAGAGAACTTAGCCTTGAGGAACTCCCTGTTGAGCCTTGCGATATGCTCAACTGAAATACCCTTGGGGCACTCCATCTCGCAAGCCCTGGTGTTGGTGCAGTTTCCGAATCCAAGCTCGTCCATCTTGGCAACCATGTCACGGGCCCTCTTTGCGGCCTCAGGACGTCCCTGGGGAAGAAGGGCGAGTGAACTTACCCTTGCTGCTACAAAGAGCATCGCAGAGCCGTTCTTGCAGGTCGCCACGCAGGCACCGCATCCTACGCATGCCGCAGCATCCATGCTCTTTTCGGCATCGTCGTGGGGGATGAGGATGTTATTTGCATCCTGCGCGCTACCAGTGCGTACGGAGATGAATCCTCCGGCCTGGAGTATCTTGTCAAATGCTGTACGGTCCACTACAAGGTCCTTGATTACAGGAAATCCGCTGCTCCTCCAGGGCTCAACGGTGATGGTAGCACCATCCTTGAAGTGACGCATGAAAAGCTGGCACGTCGTAACGTGGTCGTCCGGTCCGTGGGCCCTTCCGTCAACGTACAGGGAGCATGCACCGCAGATACCCTCACGACAGTCGTGGTCGAAGGCTACGGGCTCCTTTCCCTCGCGGATGAGCTTCTCGTTGAGAATGTCGAGCATCTCGAGGAAGGAGGCGTCATCCTCTATCCCTGAAATGTCGTAGGTCTCGAAATGTCCCTGGGCCTTGGCGTTCTTCTGACGCCATATCTTAAGTTTGAAATCCATTTTAATTAGTCTTTGTAATTTCTGGTAGCCACATGGATGAATTCATAGTTGAGAGGCTCCTTGTGGAGGACGGGCTCCTTGTCCTCACCCTGGTACTCCCATGCAGAAACGTACATGTAACGCTTGTCATCCCTCTGGGCCTCTCCCTCGGGAGTCTGGCTCTCGATGCGGAAGTGTCCTCCGCAGGACTCCTTCCTGTTGAGGGCGTCACGGGCCATGAGTTCACCTATCTCAAGGAAGTCTGCAAGCCTGAGGGCTTTCTCAAGCTCCTGGTTGAACTCCTCGTTGGTGCAGGGAACGCATACGTTCTTCCAGAAGAAGTCCTTGAGCTTGCGAATCTCTTCGATACCCTTCTTCAGTCCTTCCTCGCTACGTGCCATTCCAACATACTCCCACATGATGTGGCCGAGTTTCTTGTGGATGGAATCGACTGTCTCCTTGCCCTTTACGGCGAAGAGCCTGGCTATGCGGTCCTTCACTGACTTCTCAGCCTCGTCGAACTCCTTGGTAGAAGTGTCGACCTTGGGCTCGAGGATCTTGTGTGAAAGATAGTCGCCAATGGTAACGGGGAGAACGAAGTATCCGTCGGCTAGACCCTGCATGAGGGCTGATGCTCCAAGACGGTTTCCGCCATGATCGGAGAAGTTAGCCTCGCCGATTGCATACAGGCCGGGAATAGTGGTCTGGAGGTCGTAGTCAACCCAGATACCTCCCATGGTATAGTGGATGGCGGGATATATCATCATAGGCTCCTTCCAAGGTGAAGAGTCGGTTATCTTCTCATACATGTCGAAGAGGTTGCCATAGCGCTCTGCAACTCTCTGGTGTCCAAGCCTCTCGATTGCATCCTTGAAGTCAAGGAACACTGCAAGGCCAGTCTCGTTCACACCATATCCGGCATCGCACCTTTCCTTTGCGGCGCGGGACGCTACGTCACGGGGAACAAGGTTTCCGAAGGCGGGGTAGCGACGCTCGAGGTAGTAGTCCCTGTCCTCCTCCTTTATCTGCGAAGGCTTGATTTCGTGCTTGCGAAGCTTCATCACATCCTCCATCTTCTTAGGCACCCAGATACGGCCGTCGTTACGCAGGGACTCTGACATGAGGGTCAGCTTGCACTGCTGCTCGCCGTGTACGGGGATGCAGGTGGGGTGGATCTGCGCGAAGCAGGGATTTCCGAAATACGCACCTTTCTTGTAGCACTGCCATATCGCCGAACCGTTGCTGTTCATTGCGTTGGTGGAGAGGAAGTAGGTGTTTCCGTATCCTCCGGTTGCAACTACAACGGCATGCGCACCGAACCTCTCGATTTCACCAGTCACAAGGTTCCTTGCGATGATACCCTTGGCCTGGCCGTCTGCAACGACGAGGTCGAGCATCTCATGACGGGGATAGCTCTTTACGGTTCCAGCTGCAATCTGGCGGTTGAGGGCGGCATATGCTCCGAGCAGAAGCTGCTGTCCGGTTTGTCCGCGGGCGTAGAATGTACGGCTTACCTGTACACCTCCGAAAGACCTGTTGGCAAGATATCCGCCGTACTCGCGAGCGAAAGGAACTCCCTGTGCAACGCACTGGTCGATTATAGCCGCGCTAACCTCTGCAAGACGGTACACGTTAGCCTCGCGGCTACGGTAGTCACCTCCCTTGATAGTATCGTAGAAGAGGCGGTAGACAGCGTCGTTGTCGTTCTGGTAGTTCTTTGCGGCGTTGATACCTCCCTGGGCTGCAATTGAATGCGCCCTCCTAGGGGAATCGCTGATGCAGAAGATTTTGACATTGTAGCCCAGTTCACCGAGTGAGGCGGCTGCAGATGCTCCTCCAAGACCGGTTCCAACAACGATTATGTCGAGTTTCCTCTTGTTGTTAGGGCTGACAAGGCGTACTTCCATTTTCCTTTTGGTCCATTTTTCAGCAAGAGGACCATCAGGAATCTTTGAAATTAATTTATCGGCCATATGGTATAGAAAAATAAGATTGATTCAAATTATCTGCAATTTTAATGATTTTTGCGCAATTGCGCAATTGAAATGCCCCTTTCAGGGCAAATATTTATGCATTTGAGAGCTATATTGCGAAAAAACTTTTACGGATGCCTTTTCGTAAAGGCGCACAAATCTCCGCCTTGAAATTTCTCCATCCTTGAACTTCCGTATGATAGGGGAGTAGAGCTCTTCAGAATAGTCCTCGACGCTACTTATTTCTCCAGATACGTCCTTTCCCTTGAGGTAGAGGGCCATCGTACAGGACTTGCAGTTTTCGCTGTGAGGATATGATTTCAAAAAGGGAGGTATGCAGTCCCTGTCCATCACATACACAGGAAACGCAACCGTGGATGCAGGATACCCGACAAGGGACCACATTACGGTATGGAGCGGATCCTCCCCGGGGGACACCCCTTCGAATGCAACGGCAGCGGATGTAATATCACGCAGAATCGGTTTTCCGGAGCGTGAAATACTGTCAAAAAAGAACCTGTGATCGATTGCTGAAACATCTGCATCATTCATTATTGCACTAGCCTTCTTCCATCTGTCAACTCCCTTTCTGTCAGATGGTCTTCCAGTCTGGGTAAAGTTGGTCACAACCCTGTATCCGCATGGAATTTCGTTTACATCGAACTTTGTCCATCTATGGTTGTTAACCTCATAGTATGCAGCCCCTCCAAAGGCGTCTATCACCCCGAAGTTGGCCTCCACTCCCATTGGTCTTGAAAGAGTGTCGAGAAGATGCTCGAAATCAGATACGCTTTGGCACACTTCCAAAGCCCTGTACATCAGGATTCCTTCCCTGTCCATCAACGAGTCAGGGACGTTATCGTCCTTCAGGTCGTATGTGGCGGTGTTCATAATGCAGAATCCCACACTGTTGACACCAGACCAGGCCTCACCACCCTTGGAAGGGGAGTTTACAAGTGCAACGAACCGGTATTTCTCACCAACGAAGTACTCAAGCCGATTGTCAAGGCACCCGGTATCCCTGTGCTTGTACATGAGGGGCCTTCCTCCTTTTGCAACCTTTCCGGATACTATTACGGAAGTACAGCAATAGGAAGGAACAAGGAATGATAGCAGAAAAAGAAGCGATACGGAAATCCTTCTAAAGGTCATTGTTTGTAAAAAGGTTGTTTTCGATTATGTCAAGACCATCGTCACCACCCTTTCTTCCGATAGCATACTTTTCAAGTCCAAGGTGCTCGTAGGCCATTGTGGTTGCTATCCTTCCACGCGGAGTCCTCTGAAGGAATCCCTCCTTTATCAGGAACGGCTCGTAGACTTCCTCCACTGTGCCAGGATCCTCGCTTATTGCAGTGGCTATGGTACCAACTCCGACGGGACCGCCCGAGAACTTGGTTATTATGGTGTGAAGTATCTTGTTGTCGATCTGGTCAAGGCCTTTCTTGTCGATATTGAGGGCGTCAAGGGCATACCTCGCAATCTTTATGTCTATGTGGCCGTCACCCTTTACCTGGGCGAAGTCCCTTACCCTGCGAAGAAGGGCGTTCGCAATTCTCGGAGTTCCTCTGCTTCGAAGGGCAATTTCGTTTGCAGCGTCATCTTCTATTCCGATGCCGAGTATTTTGGAACTTCTCTTGATGATTCTTACAATATCCTTTGTATCATAATATTCCAGGGCGAAGGTTATTCCAAAGCGAGCACGCAGAGGAGCGGTCAGAAGTCCGCTTCGTGTCGTAGCGCCTACAAGGGTGAAAGGGTTGAGCGAAATCCTTACGCTCCTTGCACCAGGCCCCTTGTCTATCATTATGTCTATGACATAATCCTCCATTGCGGAGTAGAGGTACTCCTCGACTTCGGGTGAGAGGCGGTGTATTTCGTCTATGAAAAGTACGTCTCCGCTTTCAAGGGATGTAAGGAGACCGGCCAGGTCGCCCGGCTTGTCGAGGACCGGTCCGCTGGTAACCTTCATGCCCACTCCGAGCTCGTTTGCTATTATATGCGCAAGGGTTGTCTTTCCCAGTCCCGGAGGCCCGTGGAAGAGTACGTGGTCAAGCGACTCGCCCCTCATCTTTGCGGCTTGTATGAACACCTTCAGATTGGTTATTATCTTTTCCTGGCCAGTGAAATCTTCCAGTTCCTGCGGACGGATAATTCCGTCCAAATCCTTATCTTTGTCCGCCGATTGAGTGTGCGGATTGAAATCTTCAGCCATATCGCGTCACAATTATATACAAATATACTCTTTTTTTATTTGTAAAGATGTTGATGGTGTTATCGTTGTTGAAATGTTGATAACTTCATCATATTATTGAAAATCAATTACTTTTTAAAGTTGATAAGTGTTGAAAACAGCCTTTGGAAACGGTTGAAAAAAAGTTTTGTGAAAATTTGGATTTGATTATCCTGTCCTGCTTTCAAAAAATATCCCTTTCATCCAAAAAAAGTTATCAAAAAGATATCTACAAGTTTTCAACAGGTTTTCAACAGCAAAAAGAGGGTAAATGTTGATAAGTTCGAAATCAAGCGAACTGCTTAGTGCGAGCGTTTCCAAAAACAGGGAAACGTTCTGCTCCGGCCTGTTCCTGTCCGCACGGTGGTTCGTATTTTCCCAGGTAGCAAAAGGTGCCAGCCTCATAGTCCTTCCCAACAGGGATGCAGCCGAGTACTGCGCCTCCGACCTATATAATCTGATAGAAGGGGACAGGGTGTTCTTTCTTCCCACTTCAGGGAAAAACATAGAGAAGAGCAACTACAAGTCTTCCCTCGGAGTGCAGAGGACTTCGGCGATAGAGAAGATCCTTTCCTATGGAGGAGGCGACCTTCTTTGCATAGTGAGCTATCCTGAGGCCCTTTCCGAGAGCATTCCCGTTGCGCGCACAATACAGGGCAGCCGCTTCTCCCTGGAGACAGGGCAGGAGATATCCCACGACAGCATAAGGGAGACACTTTCCGAAATGAACTTCGAAAAAGTTGATTTCGTTGCGCTTCCGGGCCAGTATGCCGTAAGGGGTTCCATAGTAGACATCTTCTCATATTCCTTCAACCATCCTTTCAGGATATCCTTTTTCGGAAACGAGATAGAGAAGATAACCCTGTTCGACTGCAACACCCAGTCTTCGATGGAAACTGTTTCGAAGGCCGAGATCTGTGCCGATCTTTCGGTAGGGGAGGAGGCTGAACATTCCACAATATTCGACATACTCCCTTCCGATACCACACTGTGGCTTGATTCTTCCGACATGTACAGGGAGCAGGAATTCTTCGTCTCCTGCGCGAACTTCAGAAAGGTATACCTCGAAGTTCCCCTTTCGATAAGGAACACTGACGAAATTGAGAGCATAAGGTTTGGCATCTCTCCCCAGCCGGTATTCAACAAGAACTTCAATCTTCTCAGTGGCGACATAAGGGAGAAGATGGAGCAGGGGTATTCCGTATTCGTATACGGAGAGAAGAAAAGCCAGCTGGACAGGCTTTCTAACATACTTTCCCAGCAGGAGGGCCTTCTTCCGCAGTTCGTCCAGGGAAAGAACATCCACTCCGGATTCATAGACAGGGACGACAAGGTATGCTGCTACACCGACCACGAGATATTCGACCGCTTCCACAGGGTGGCCATAAGAAGGAGCGTTGAAAAGAGCGAGCAGCTCACGATCAACGACCTCAGTGCATTCAACATAGGAGACTACGTAGTCCACATTGACCACGGAGTAGGAATATTCGGCGGCCTGGTGAGGATGCACGACGACAAGGACAGGGTAAGGGAGGTGGTGAAGCTCATGTACAAGGACGGGGACTGCGTGTTCGTGTCCGTGCACAACCTTCACAAGATATCGAAATACAAGTCGAAGGATTCCACCCCTCCGACCATACACCGCCTTGGATCGAAGACATGGTCGGCTCTCAAAGGCAGGGCGAAATCCCGCGTAAAGGACATTGCAAAAGAACTTATCCAGCTCTATGCCAAAAGAAAAGCCTCCAAAGGGTTTGCATATTCTGCAGATACGTATCTTCAGGAGGAGCTGGAATCATCCTTCATGTACGAAGACACTCCGGACCAGATAACTGCGACCCAGGCCGTAAAAAGGGACATGGAGGATACATCTCCGATGGACAGGCTCATATGCGGAGACGTAGGTTTCGGGAAGACCGAGGTGGCGATAAGGGCTGCATTCAAGGCCGTATGCGACAGCAAACAGGTCGCCGTCCTGGTTCCTACGACGATACTCGCCCTCCAGCATTTCAACACTTTCAGCCAGAGACTGAGGGACTTCCCTTGCAAGGTTGAATATGTAAGCCGCCTTCGCACGGCAAAGGAGATATCTGCCATAAAGAAGAGCCTCTCCGAAGGAAAGATAGACATCCTCATAGGTACGCACAAGATTCTTGGCGGGGAGTTCGCATTCAAGGATTTGGGACTTCTCATAATAGACGAGGAGCAGAAATTCGGTGTGAGTGCCAAGGAAAAGCTGCGTCAGATGAAGATGAACGTGGATACCCTGACCCTTACGGCGACACCTATTCCAAGGACACTTCAGTTCTCGCTTCTAGGAGCCAGGGACCTTTCCATCATAAGCACACCTCCGCCAAACAGGATTCCAATACACACCGAGATAATCCTCTTTGACAGGAAAGAGGTCAAAGGTATAATGGATTACGAGCTCAAAAGGGGAGGGCAGGTGTTCTTCCTTCACAACAAGGTAGAGGAGCTTCCCGCAATACGGGACATCATCCACGGCCTCGTTCCGGATGCCAAGATATGCGTAGGACATGGTCAGATGCCTGCGAAGGAGCTTGAGGATACGCTCCTGAGTTTCATGCAGGGCGACTACGACATCCTTCTTTGCACAACCATCATAGAAAACGGCCTTGACATACCCAATGCCAATACCATTATAATAAACCAGGCGCAGAACTTCGGGCTTAGCGACCTCCATCAGCTCAGGGGAAGGGTTGGAAGAAGCAACAGAAAGGCGTTCTGCTACCTGATAGTGCCTCCGATGACTACCCTGACGAGCGAAGCCACCAGGCGTCTTCGCGCAATCGAGGAGTTCTCCGACCTTGGAAGCGGGTTCAACATAGCCATGCAGGACCTCGACATAAGGGGAGCCGGCAACCTTTTGGGGGCGGAGCAGAGCGGGTTCATAGAGAACATGGGCTACGAGACCTATCAGAAGATTCTCTCCGAGGCAATGGAGGAACTTGGAGTTGAGACAGGCATAGTGACAGGAATGGCTTCTTCCAATAACATTATAGACTGCACTATCGAGACCGACCAGCCTGCGTTCATTCCAGATGACTACATAGACATTTCATCTGAGAAGATAAGGATATACAAGGAACTTGACTCCATAGGAAGCCTTTCTGAGATAGAGAAGTTCTCATCTACCCTTTCGGACAGGTTCGGAAAGATGCCTCCCGAAGTGGATAATCTGCTGGATGTCGTATCGATAAGGCTTTGCGCAAGATCCCTGGGAATGGAGAAGGCAATAGTCAAGAACGGCATAATGATATGCTTCTTTGCCAGTGATGAAAAGCTCCGGTATATAGGATTTGACAGGATGCAGAAAGTGGTTGACAACATAGGATCCCTTGGAAGCAAGGTCAAGCTGGAGCCAAGCAGCAAGGGAGTGATGAAGCTGGTCGCCTACCAGATACAATCCCTGCATGAAGGCCTCCTACTGTTGAAAAAGATGTGAAAAACATGTAAATTTGCAGTTTATGAATCTTATCATAGACATAGGCAACACGGCTGTCAAGGCTTGCTGGTGTGAGATGATGACTCTCGGCAAGACTTTCCGCTACCAGGGTGAGAACGTGAAGGATTTCATCCTTTCCCTCGTGCAGAAGTCAAAGCCGGACGTAATGGTGATATCTTCGGTATATGCTATTTCAGAGCATGACGCCGAGGATTTCCGCAGCTTGTGCGCAAATCTTCTGATACTTGATTCAGCACACGGTGAAATACTTGAGAAGAACGGTCTTCCGTCCTACCTTACCTACGACAGGGCGGCTTCCATAATGGCCGCAAGGTACCTGTTCTCCGGAAAGGGGTGCACCGTAGTGGATTTCGGAACGACACTTACCATCGATTTTACCGATTCATCGGGCAGTTACAAAGGAGGCAACATATCCCTTGGCTGCATGACAAGGTTCAAGGCCATAAACCGCTATTCGAGAGCCCTTCCGCGTCTGGACATACCCGAGGATACACCCGTAGTGGGGGAGTCTTTCGAAGACTCGATCACTTCAGGAGTTGTTTCGGGCATAATGTTTGAAATAGAAGGGTACATCTCCCGGGAGCCCGACAACATCGTCGTGTTCACGGGGGGCGATGCGATTTATTTTGCAAAACGGATGAAAAACTCGATATTTGTCGTTTACAATCTAGTTTTGATGGGCTTGGCTTTAATAGCAGACGGATATGTCAAAGAGAATCTGTAGAAAACTTCTTACATCCATTCTGTGCGCATTCTCCTTTGTCGGAGCGTTCGCACAGTCAGATGGTTCCTATACTTCATACACACCGTATTCTGTGTTCGGGATAGGCGACCTCTACAAGCAAGGCTCAGCACACAACAGGGGAATGGGTGGCGTAGGAATAGCCGGAAGGAGCAAGAGATATGTAAACTACATAAACCCCGCCTCCATTGTAAACAGGGACACTCTTTCGTTCATGCTTGACTTCGGTCTTTCAAACGAGAACAAGATATACAAGCAGAACTCCCTTCAGTCGGCGAACAACACCTTCACCATAAACGACATAGTGTTCTCCATTCCAATCTACAACCGTCTGGCCGTAATGGGTGGAATAACACCGTTTTCATCGATAGGATACAATTTCTCGCACAACCTCACCGGTGACGCCCTTATCGGAAGGACCGGCAACGCCACCTACACTTCAGAGGGTAGCGGAAGCCTCTACCAGATGTTCTTCGGCGCGGGATTCAAGATTTCAAACCGCCTTTCCATAGGAGCCGAGGTGATATACTTCTTCGGAAACCTTCAGAAGAACACATATCTTGAGTTCGATGCTGATGACATAAGGGACGTCTATACCGGATACAAGCTTGAACTCAACTCCTTTGCCGGAAAGTTCGGCATCCAGTACGAGCAGCCCCTTGGAAACGACCTCAGCCTTTCGGTAGGAGCCACATACAGGACTCCTTCGAAGCTCAATGGATACGTTACCGACTATGAGTATGCTTCCGTATCGAGCCTTACAGACACCACGAGCTACGTAGTTGATACGCTTTCTCATGGCAAGAACGTAAAGCTTGCAGGAGAGATTGGTGTCGGAGTATCCCTCAGAAAAGGTGACAAGTGGACAATGGAGATAGACTACCTCCGTTCCAATTGGACTTCAAGCGGGTTTGACAGCTATACAGGATTCTCGAACATAGGTACTTCCACGTTCACCACAACGACGAGCCAGTCGATCCGCGCGGGATTCGAGATCGTCCCCAACCGCAACGACATTCGCTACTATCTCAGAAGGTGCGCATACCGCTTCGGAGGGTATTTCGACCAGGCCTACTACAAGCTTGATGGCAACACTGTAAACGCTTATGGTCTGACTTTTGGAGTAACGCTTCCAGTGTTCCGCCTCTACAATGGAATATCGGTAGGATTCGATATCGGAAGACGGGGCAGCAAGACTGGAAACATGACCCAGGAGACCTATGGAATGATTGTTGTTGGATTCAACATACACGACCTATGGTTCCAGAAGCACAGATATAATTAATAATAGTTTGGAGTTAATCGATTAAGCAAGCAATTTTATACTATGAAAAAGTTGACTATCTTCTTTGCCGCAGTGGCAATGATCCTTGGCGGACAGGTTGCCAAGGCACAGGGAAAGTATGGTGCGGACAGCGCCGAGTGCATAAAGTACCTTTCCTATTACACAGAGTACTACAAGCAGAAGAACTATGATGATGCCATCCCCAACTGGAGGAAGGCCTACAAGCTCTGCCCTCCTACGGCACGTCAGAGCATATTCACCGATGGTACTTCCCTCGTAAGGCGTCTTATTGCAAAGAACGCTGGCAACGCAGAGTATAAGAAGGCTCTTCTCGATACCCTTATGGCTCTTCACAACACCAGGGCCCAGTACTACCCCAAGTATGCGGTTACCGCACTCAACAACAAGGGTACCGATATCGCCAACTACTACAAGGATGACAACTCACTCATGTACAGGGCTCTCAACTCCGTTATCGAGAATAACAAGGAAGAGACCAAGCCCAGCATCCTCATCAACAACCTCAATGCAGCCATTGAGCTTTATCAGAACGGCGCAATCGAGGCGGAGGATGTAATCAATACATACCAGCGCAACATCGGCCTTATCGAGGCCAACAAGCCTGCAAACGAGACCGAGGCTGAGCAGAACAAACAGGTAAAGGCTGACATGGAAGGCCTCTTCATCACCAGCAAGGTGGCTTCCTGCGACAACCTCATCTCTCTGTTCACCCCCAGGTTCGAGGCTGCACCCAACGACGTCACTCTTGCGACAAACATCGTAAAGATGATGAGCAACACTGACGACTGCACCAACAACGACCTTTACATCAAGGCTGTAACCTCGATGCACAACAACGAGCCTTCAGCCCAGAGCGCATACTTCCTCTACAGGCTCAACGCTTCACGCGACAACGTTGCCGATGCAATGAAGTACCTCAAGGAGGCTGTTGCACAGTCCACCGACACCCAGCAGCAGGCCGACTACAACTATCAGCTCGCAACATACTGCGTAAAGAACGGACGCAACGGAGAGGCTTTCTCAGCAGCTCAGAAGGCAGCATCCCTCGACCCTTCATACCAGGGCAAGGCATACTACCTCATCGGAACCATCTGGGGCGCCACCTCTTGCGGCGGTGACGAAATCACCCGCAGGGCTCCCTACTGGGTAGCATGCGACTACATGCAGAAGGCCATGGCAGCTGATCCTTCACTTTCTGGAGACTGCAACCGCATGATCGGCCAGTACAGCGTATACTTCCCCAAGGCAGCTGACGCCTTCATGTACGATATCGTGAACGGACAGTCCTATACCGTCAACTGCGGCGGAATGAGCGCCACGACAACCGTAAGGACCCAGAAATAAAAGACATACAGACGTTTTGTCCAGAACAGGACACATACTAAGGATGATGGCAACCGCTTTTGCGGTTGCTATTGTCGTATATTCGTGCAAATCCAAGATGGGCGAGGCAGAACCCCTGGACCTTGAGTCCACACCGCTTCAGGTCGTGGACAGCATGTACATAGTGCAGACCGAGAACGGCAAGGTTCAGATGAGGGTATTCGCCTCAAAGATGGAAAGATACGATACGCCAAACAACTCATACGAGAACTTTCCCGAAGGAATACAGGTCTATGCCTATCAGGATGACGGCGTGCTCGAGTCGACCATCGTGGCCCGCGAGGCTTATCACGAGAACAAGAAGAAAGGGGAGGATGACATCTGGAAGGCCTTCGGAAACGTGGTAGTAAAGAACGTAGTCAATCACGAGACAATGGAGACCGACACCCTTTACTGGGACCGCAAGGCCCAGGAAATATACACGGACTGCTACATAAGGATGTATTCGCCCAAGGGTTTCATGCAGGGATACGGGATGCGTTCGGACGAAAGGGCGCGCAATGCGATACTTCTCAGACCGTTCAACGGATACGGAGTAGTAGTGGAGGATTCCACCAAAGTCATCATCGATACGGCCAATTTCATAGGGCCTTTGCTAAAAAAATGATGGTGTTTTGCAAGAAAACACCTATCTTTGCACCCCTTAACTTTTTGAATTTAATTAAATACACATAACAAAATGGCGATTCTTGAAAAAATTCGCGTCAAGTTTGGCATAGCGGCCTCGATAATCATCGCCCTCGGTCTGCTATCCTTCATTATCGACCCTCAGGAGGTCGCATCGGCATTCCAGAGCATGTCATCGAAATATGATGTCGGCAAGATAGGAAAGAAGGCCGTATCCTACAATGATTTCCAGGCAGAGGTAGACAGGATGACCTCCATTAACGAGCTTCTCTCCGGTGGAAGGCAGAGTGCAGAGGCACAGGACCAGGCTCGTGAGAGCGCATGGCAGGACCTCATCTTCAGGAACCTTTTCGTGAAGAACGCCCGTGCCGCCGGAATCAATGTAGGAACAGATGAAATGGTAGACCTCACGACCGGAACCAACATTTCACCACTCATCTCCCAGAACCCTGCATTCGCAGATGCAAACGGACAGTATTCAAAGGACACCTTCCTTTCATTCATCCAGAACAAGAACTCGGATGAGACAGGAGCCCTCCAGCAGTACTGGGACTATCTGCAGAATAGCATAAGGAACAACCAGTATTTCGAGAAATACGCATCCCTGTTCTCATCAAGCGCACAGGCCAACCCCGTGCTCATCAAGAGATTAGTTGCCGAGAGCAACGCCACCTCCGATGTGAACTTCGTAATGGTTCCCTACGGCTACGCTACCGATAGCACCATCGTTGTTTCCGACCAGGAGATCCAGACATTCTACAACAATCACAAGAAATTCTTCAAGCAGCAGGCTTCCCGCGACATGGAGTATGTCGTATTCGAGGTTAAGCCCTCTGCAGCCGACATAGCAGCTACGCAGAAGGAGATAAGCGAGCTTCGCGACGAGTTCGCAGCTACCCAGAACGTCAAGAGCTTCCTTCTGAAGAACTCCGACCGTCCCTACACCGAGTACTGGTACAAGCCCGGAGACCTTAGGACCGTAGCTTCAGGAATCGAGGATTTCGTATGGTCAGGAGAGGGTGTTTCCGATGTAATCAACTCCGGAAACAACTTCTACATCGCCAGGATAGTAAACTCCAAGATGATTCCTGACTCCGTATATGTAAGCCACATCCTTCTCCAGGGAACAAACGCAAAGGCCAAGGCTGACAGCATCATAACCGCTCTTGCTGGAGGTGCTGACTTCTCAACCCTTGCTACCGAACTCTCTCTTGACAAGAATAGCGCGGCAGACGGAAAGAGGGGCAATCTCGGATGGCTCACCCAGAGCTACATGATTCCCGGATTCGAGAGCGTCCTTACAGCTGAGACAGGCAAGCCTTACATCCACGAGACACAGTACGGAACCCACGTAATCCTCGTAAGCAAGAAGACCCAGCCTATTGCAAAGAAGCAGGTTGCCATCCTTGAGAAGGAGGCCCTTGCAAGCAAGGAAACCTTCAACCAGTTCTACAACAAGGCCAACCAGTTTGCAACAGCAGCTGCCGGAAGCTATGAGAACTACCGCAAGGCAGTAGATACCCTCGGTGTATACTCTCATCCTATGAACAAGCTTCCCGAGAGCTCAAACAAGCTTGGTTCTATCGACAATACCAAGGAAGTTACCCGCTGGGTATATGACAACAAGCCCGGAAAGGTTTCCCCTATAATCACAGTAGACAACAATTACTTCTTCGTAACTGTTGTGAAGGCCATCCACAAGGAAGGCATAGCAGACCTCAAGGATGTAACCCCTACCATCCGTCAGCAGCTCTATGTTGAAAAGATGCAGGAGAAGAAGGCTGGTGAAATCAAGGAGAAGATCGCTGGACTCACTTCACTCGAGGAGATTGCCGAGAAGCTTGGAACAAGCGTAACCTCGCAGAGCGGCGTTTCCTTCGCAGGTACGAACAACCAGAGCCTCGATCCCAAGTTCATAGGTGCTGTTAGCGTATCTCCTGAAGGAAAGGTTTGCGGTCCAGTTGCCGGAAACATGGGTGTATACGTATACCAGGTAACAGCCAAGAACAACGGCTCATTCTTCACCGAGGATGATGCCAAGAATCGTCTGGCACAGCAGAACGCCTACATGACCCAGGCCATTATCCCCGTTATGATGGACGACGCCGATGTCAAGGACAACAGGGCCAGGTTCTATTAGCAGTATACTATTTCCTAATAGTAGCTTTTCATAATTAAAAAAGTTTTGCCCGTTTCTGGAAACAGAGACGGGTTTTTGTATAGAGCCGAGATTCGAATAAAGGAAAAGACCCGTCCCTTTGCAGAGGCGGGCCTTTTGTATTTCCAGATAAGGCTATACGTTGAACAGGAAATGCATTATGTCTCCGTCCTGTACTACGTACTCCTTGCCTTCCGTAGCGAGCTTTCCTGCGGCTCTGCATGCACTTTCGGATCCTAGTGCCACGAAGTCCTCGTACTTTATCACTTCGGCCCTTATGAAGCCTTTTTCGAAGTCTGAGTGGATGACTCCTGCCGCCTTGGGAGCCTTGTCTCCCTTTCTTATGGTCCATGCCCTGCACTCGTCGCTTCCGGCTGTGAAGAAAGTCTGCAGGCCCAGAAGCTTGTATGCCCCCTGGATCAGGCGTACCACGCCGGATTCGCTGAGTCCAAGCTCTTCAAGGAACATCTGGCGGTCGTCGTAGTCTTCAATCTCTGCTATCTCAGACTCTGTCTTGGCGGCTATCACGAGTATTTCGGCATTCTCGTCCTTTACGGCCTCCCTTACCGCCTCTACGTATGCGTTTCCCTTTGCAGCGGAAGCTTCGTCTACGTTGCAGACGTACATTACAGGCTTGTTTGTAAGGAGGAACAGGTCCCTTGCCATCGGAGCCTCCTCTTCCGATATCTCTACGCTCCTGCAGGATTTCCCCTCAAGCAGAGCCTCCTTGTACCTGTTAAGAAGGGCTACCAGTTTCTTTGCGTCCTTGTCTCCTCCGGTAGTAGCCTGTTTGCTAGCTTTTGCCAGGCGGCTTTCAACGCTTTCCAGATCCTTTATCTGGAGCTCTACGTCAACTACGCCCTTGTCCCTTACGGGATCGACGTTTCCGTCTACATGGACGATGTTTCCGTCATCGAAACACCTCAGTACATGGAGTATTGCGTCGCATTCCCTGATGTTTGCAAGGAACTGGTTTCCTAGTCCTTCTCCCTTGCTTGCCCCCCTTACCAGGCCTGCTATGTCGACGATGTCGACAGTCGCCGGAATGGTTCTCTTTGGCTTGCACATGTCGCTAAGCACCTCGAGTCTCTTGTCAGGGACGTTGGTCGATCCGAGGTTCGGCTCTATTGTGCAGAAAGGGAAGTTGGCGCTCTGGGCCTTGCCGGAGCTTACGCAGTTGAATAGTGTGGATTTGCCTACGTTGGGCAGCCCCACGATACCGCATTTAAGTGACATATTACTGTTTTTTGTTTTTCTCGAATTTGCTGGTCAGTGAAATGAAATCCTCTACGGAAAGCCTTTCCGGGCGAAGGTCGAATACCGTGTCCTGCAGGAACTCCTTCCTTTTGTCGTCGTCCATCCCAAGGACTGTTGCGCACAGGCCCTTGAGGGAGTTTCTAAGAGTCTTTCTCCTCTGTCCGAAGGAAGTCTTCACAATAGACTTGAAAAGGGATTCGTCGACTCCAAGGGAGGTTCTCTGGTTCCTTTTCAGCCTTATTACCGCAGACTGTACCTTTGGAGGAGGGGAGAATGCTCCGCTTCCTACGGAGAACAGGTACTCTATGTCGTACCATGCCTGAAGGAGGACGGAGAGTATTCCGTAGGTCTTTGAACCTGGTCCTTCCGCTATCCTTTCAGCAACCTCCTTCTGGATCATGCACACCGTCTGGGGCACCTGGTCTCTCGATTCTATTATCTTGAAAAATATCTGCGAGGATATGTTGTATGGGAAGTTTCCTATGATTAGATACCTACCTTTGAATATGAGTGACATGTCAAGTTTCAGGAAGTCTCCCTGCAGGAGCTTTCCCTGCATTCCCGGAAAGTGTGTCAGAAGGTATTCTACGGACTCAGAGTCTATTTCAACCATCCTCAGGGACACGTCTTCCCTTTCCAGCAGGTACTTCGTAAGAACCCCCATGCCGGGACCCACCTCGAGTACGTCGGCCTTTTCCCCGGAGGGGATTTCAAGGGATGAAACTATTCTCCTGGCTATGTCCTGGTCGGTCAGGAAATGCTGTCCAAGCGACTTTTTTGCTCTTACTTCCATATCCGTAGAATATGGGGCAAAGATAGCACAAATCAGCCTAAAAATCTTTAATTTTGCATTCTTGAATCAAATACAAGGCACTATATGTATCGTACTCACACTTGCGGACAGCTCCGCATTGAAAACGTAGGGGAGAGTGTGACTCTCGCCGGATGGGTCCAGAAGACCCGCAAGCTTGGTGGAATGAACTTCATCGACCTTCGCGACCGCTACGGCATAACCCAGCTGGTCGTAGAGGCTGACGCACCCGCAGAGCTTCTCGAGGTTGCGACATCCCTTGGAAGGGAGTTCGTGATCCAGGTCAAGGGAAAGGTTGTCGAGAGGCAGAGCAAGAACCCCAGGATGGACACCGGAGACATCGAGATAAAGGTAGATGCCATCAACATACTGAACAAGAGCGTGACACCTCCTTTCACCATCGAGGATGAGAGCGACGGAGGAGATGACATTAGGGCCAAGTACCGCTATCTTGACCTTAGGAGGGGACCCCTCAAGAGGGCCCTCGAACTTCGTCATAGGATAGCCCATGAGACTCGCAACTATCTTGACGGAAAGGGATTCATGGAGATTGAGACTCCCTACCTCATAAAGTCCACCCCCGAGGGTGCCCGTGACTTCGTGGTTCCCTCAAGGATGAACCCCGGGCAGTTCTACGCCCTTCCCCAGTCTCCCCAGACTTTCAAGCAGCTTCTGATGGTAGCCGGTTATGACCGCTATTTCCAGATTGTAAGGTGCTTCCGTGACGAGGACCTGAGGGCTGACCGTCAGCCTGAGTTCACCCAGATTGACTGCGAGATGTCATTCGTGGAGCAGGAGGACGTCCTTGAGACCTTCGAAGGGATGATGAGGACCCTGTTCAAGAACGTTCTTGACGTTGACATACCCAACCCCATCCCCAGGATGAGCTGGTACGATGCAATGGACAAGTACGGCTCCGACAAGCCTGATATCCGTTTTGGAATGACAATCCACGAGATAACAGACGTTGCAAAGGGCAAGGGATTCTCGGTTCTTGACGGCGCTTCCTACATTGGAGCAATCGCAGTTCCAGGTGGTGCGGCATACACCCGTAAGCAGATCGATGAACTCACTGAGTGGGTAAAGAGGCCTCAGGTTGGGGCCAAGGGCCTTATCTACATAAAGCTTAATGAGGATGGTTCGATCAAGTCTTCTATAGACAAGTTCTACGCTCCGGAGGACCTGCAGAAGATTGCATCCAGCGTAGAGGCGTCAAAGGGTGATATAGTATTCGTGATGAGCGGAGACCATAAGCGCAAGGTACAGACCATGCTCGGAGTCCTTCGTCTTGAGATGGCTTCCCGCCTCGGACTTCGCAACCCCAAAGAATTCGCTCCTCTTTGGATTGTTGATTTCCCTCTGTTGGAGTGGGATGACGAGACTCAGAGGTTCTATGCAATGCACCATCCTTTCACGGCTCCCAAGCCAGAGCACATGGACCTGTTCTACAGTGACAGGAAAGAGGATCTTGAAAGGGTATGCGCCAATGCTTATGACTTTGTCCTCAATGGAAACGAACTCGGTGGCGGATCAATCAGGATCCATGATGCCGAGGTTCAGAAGAGGATGTTCCAGGTTCTGGGAATAGGTGCAGAGGAGGCGGAATACAAGTTCGGCTTCATAATCCACGCCTTCCAGTACGGAGCACCTCCTCACGGAGGCCTCGCATTCGGATTCGACAGGGTGTGCGCCCTCTTCGGTGGCAGCGACTCGATCCGTGACTACATAGCGTTCCCTAAGAACAACCAGGGCAGGGATGTGATGATTGATTCTCCTTCCCAGATTGACCAGGAGCAGCTTGACGAGCTTCAGATAGACATTAGGAAGAGGGAATAGCTGTGGATTTCACACGGGAAATAGACTGCAAGTGCTCCTCCTGCGGCAAGGCTTCTAAAGTCAGCCAGTGGGGGAGCATTAACGTATCCCAGGATCCATCCCTCAAGGATAAGGTGAAGGATGGCTCTCTGTTTGTGTGGGAATGTCCCCATTGCGGTGCCAGAAACCTCTCCCTTTACGACACTCTCTACCATGATCCGGAGCATCGCCTAATGATATGGCTAGATGCTGCAGGTAGTTCGAGGGAGGAGGATATGCAATCCCTCGCTGCTCACCTTGAAGACTATACCCTTAGGAAGGTGTCGGATGTAGGTTCCCTTGTTGAGAAGGTGAACATATTCGATGCCGGTCTTGAGGATACTGCAATGGAAGTCTGCAAGTACATTGCAAAGATGGAACTTGCCCAGAAAGAGACAGGTCAGAAGGCTTCCCAGATAATGTCTTCTTCATTCAAGTTCTACCGCCTTCAGGGTGCTGACGGATCCATAATGTTCTCATTCCCTCTCCCTTCCGGAATGCAGGGCGTCGAGGTAGGATTCAGTGTATACGAGGATTGCAGGGCAATACTTGCACGCAACGACATAAAAGCTTCTGAAGGCTTCGCTGTCGTGGATTCCAACTGGGTAGGGAAGTATTTCAAATAGGTCTTACGAGTCAAATAGCTGGTCTAGATTTACCTGGCTGCTTACAAGCGATATCAGGGTATATGACTGGCTATATGTAGGTCTATGCTTTACTCTATCTGAATAATGTTCAATTATGCATAAAAAAGACCGGATGGAGCAGTCCACCCGGCCTTTTGCATCATTCCAAGGAAGCTTATTCAACCATTCTTGCTCCGTCACTGATCACAACGTCGTAGATCTTGGGCTCGTGGCCGAACTTCTCTGCGAACTTCTTCTTTGCGTCATTGA
>Ga0181612_118547_pt1 | contig 21548 bp, 8 predicted proteins | sample HoacroProtozoa21_FD_119630 | JGI IMG/M metagenome (GOLD analysis project Ga0181612, IMG submission 119630) | Hoatzin crop microbial communities from Cojedes, Venezuel. Combined Assembly of Gp0051906, Gp0051904, Gp0051908
TAAAAGAGAAAATGAGATAAAGAAAAAGAGTAAAAGAGTTGCTGAACTATCTTGAAGAATTCTGGTTGCGTTGTATGTTGTATCCATAGAGTCTCTTTTTCTGTAAGATCATGCAAAGAGAGGGTTTTCTGAGATGAACTGTCTAGCTAGCATGTCCTGTATCCTGAGTACCCTTGTGTTCCACACAAGGTACGAAAGAGGTGCAAAAAGGGTCTTCCCACTGTAAAATCCAATCAGGACCTTCTGAGTGTGCACGTGTAGGCAACACACAACAAACCCTCCAAATAATGTGCAGGTAAGTAACTTCTCTTAGCGGGTGCTCAGTAATAAATATTCTGTATACGCAACCACAATACACACGACCATAATCTGTGAGCTAAACTAAGGAGGTGCTGGGAGACCAGCTGAAGAGGTCTGGGTACTGCTCCAGCAAAAAAACCCACAGTTTAAAAAGTCATTCTGTCTAATATTGGTGCTTAATGGAAACCTGGACTGATCATCAGGTGGCTATTTCATAGTAATCAAAAGTAGCGACACATGCAAAAAAGCCCCATCAGCAGTTTCAGCCTAAGAGAATGAACTGCCTGATACAAGCAGAAAATGGGAAGAGATCTAATTGTGCTATGTTGGAACAAATCCTAATATCATTTAAAACTTGATTATATAGACTTTGAACTGAAATTTGATGACTCACTGGTGTTTTGGTGATTACTGCAGCACTCTTAAGGAAGTTTCAAAGTTCTGTGCAAGTAGAAGTAGTAAGTACTTTTACTGGCTTCTCCTTTTTCTGAAAGAAACTGAAGGAGGAAAATCAGTAAGTGGATCACTTCATCCAAATGACACTGTGTAACCACCTATGGTAAGAATTTAGGGTGAGGCCTGAGAAACACTTCATCGAGATGGAAAATTATAAAGGGTGTGTGTCTTTCATCACGTATTGTATTTCTTCATTCTGTCTTGCTGATATAGTAACAGCCAAGATGATCTTCTCAGACATAGCCATAATTACCAAGGCATTGGCCCGGGTTCAAGATAAGGGTGCTTTAGACCTTTAAGAACAGAATTGAGGTCCAAACGGGTAGTAGATTACTCACTGCTCAATGAAGACCTTCAAGGATTTAATTAGAATGTGGAAAAAAAAATCAAGTAGACTTTCATAGTGGGCAGGGATAAAAGTGTAGGTATGCTGTACTCTCTTTTCCTGGGCTGTCAAATCCAGGAGGAAAGCCACTATTCATGAGGAACCAACAGACAACATTGTCAAAACCCAGGTGCTAATGTTGTCTTGGCTAGACCACAGCAACCATGATCCCTGTGTCAGCATCCTGTCTGACTTTCCCACGGATCCAAGGCGTGAAGGAGATTTGAATGCATTTGCAAATAACAATTTAGTCAAGCAAAAAAATGTGAGTGTGTTTGAAAGGAACTCTAGATTTTGGCCTCTGTGTTTCAGAAGATGATTAAACAACAGCTGTTCCTGCCTCCTACAAAGGTTTATAGACTGATAACCCTACCCCCCTAAATCACAGCGTACAAATGAGTGTCTGGTCTTTTTTTCACAGTATGATAAAAAACCAGGGTAGTCTGTCTGCTAAATCACTTCTCCGCCTAGGAATATTTGCTGACAGATGTACTGCTTTCATAACCAAACTGTCTCCTGACCCAGCAGGGATTATTTTGCCTCTTCCTTGCTGTGAGAGTGCTCATAATTTGATGGATGGATTCTGCACATTCCCACCGTCCAAGCATGAGGGAGCTGGCTGCTGTTATGTCTCTCCCACGATTTCTTTGCACAGACACCTAGTCTTTCAATCAGCCATGCTGCTTTATGGCAAGAGAGGAGCCTAATTAAATTATGTGGGCTCAAAGGACTGAAAATGGAGGTGTGGCCTCATATGCTGTGTGACAAAAGTGCTGGGGGCCAAATGCCTCATCCACCCTCTTGTGACCTTTTCTTAAGGCTTGTTTCCGTGTGGAAAGTCTTGTGCAATAGGTATGAGAGACAATTAGAGTTTAATAACTATTTAATATGTGACCTCCACATGGACTTTCCTATTTTGCAAGAAAAGCTGTCTTGAGGTTTAGCATGACCCAACACAGAATAACTTTTGCACACAAAACACCAGCAAGAGACTCGATGCTACCACTTGGTAGACAGCATCTTTCTAGCACTTGTTGTTGCTGGCTTTTCCTTCGTGTAAACATGTTTGGTGTTTTTTTTCATAACTTCTGCTCACCAGCCAGCAATATTTCTTTCTCTCAGACACTTGTCATCAATCCGAACTAGGATGTATGCTGTAGTGGTGAGACTGCTAACTAACAAATGATTTATAATCTCACTGGATCACTCATAACAAGAGAAGGACTTATAGAAGGATTCAGAAACAATACACTGAAGAGTGACTGAATCAAGGTCACGATATCTGTTTTAGGAAGGATTTTGAGGTGTTACAGTAAGGCACTTGTATTCACCCAGATGAAAAAAGGGATCCAGAATGCTCACTGTTTTAAAGGACTCTTCCTTAGAAGAGAAAGAGCACACAAACCCCAGCCAGCAGGTTTTTTAAGACTGAAAGCTCAGACACCAGGAAAAAATGCCCTGTATGAAGCAGGAATGGAAGTCTAACAAGGAGATATGCAGGCATTATGCTAGTGGACACATCAGCTCCTAGATAGTGCTGTTGGTATTTACAGGAATTGTGGAGAGAAGGAAAGTTGAGGTGTGTGAAGGCATGGATGCTGGCCAGTGCCATTTTGCAGCCACAGGTGATAAACAGAAACTGAGAGGCATCCAGGCATCTCCACTCTGATCACACGAACACACTGGGAACAAGGCAATGATGGTAAAAACGCGGCTCTCCAGTGCAGGTTTCCAAGTGGGAATCAAATGTGTCTCTCTCTAGCTGGGCCTTTGTCCAGGTGATTCAGGGGGCTAAAGTACTCGTTCACCTACTCCACCATTACCTCCGTCAGTACTACCTCCATGAGAAGCGTGGCCTTACATGAGAGAGATACACTTGCTGCTCTACTGCTCAGCTATTTCATCCCTTTCACACGCAGCCCCGAACACCCCCTGACCTGTAAATGTAGTGCTCAGCGGGGGGCTATTTCTGCACACCAGGTCAACCGCTTGGATGGCTATGTGGGAATTTCTCGTTGTCTGTGAACCCCATGACTAGGCTATGTGCTGACTCTATTTACTTCATTTTCTGTTTTGACCATTACTTGTGTAGAGAAGTACTCAAAAATTATGCAAAGGTAAAGGTTTGATTCTCTTTTCACATTCATGTGAATTCAGTTTCAAATTTTATATATATATACATACACACACTCACACACATATTTTCCTCATCACAACTGACAGCCCTGGAGCATGGAATTGTTTGTCTAGAGTACATGTAAGAACAGGCTGGTAGCAGTCTGTGTTTCAGTACCTGCCTTTGTCATTCCGCCTCAGCACTGGGGAGGCTGCAATATGAAAAAGTAGCCCAGATGTATTAACAGCATTCTGTAATTTTGAGACTTATTTTGTGGTCTTTTTTTAACCCCAGAGACTGAAATCCAGAGATTTCCTGAGAATCTCTGCTTTGGTTTTTCCAGAGCAAAAGCCTGGAGGTCTTGACATTGCAAAGAAAGTTTCGAAAATTGTGATGCAAGTTTGCCACAGAGATTCAGAAAGAAAACACCAAAAATCATAAAAGGCACCGTATTTTCCTGGGAGGCTAACTCATGTGTTTTGGGAAATGCAATTTGCAGTATCGGGTAGGGTCACTTTTGACCTACTTCACCTATGCACTCACTCATACCAAAAAACCAATTATAAAGCATTACTATTCTTGTTCTGTAATATGCTCTGCTCACTGGTCCAGACCAGCTATGCAGAGGATGGAGCAATGGTCCTGTTTTGTTTTCTTGAACCTCTTGGGCAAGCCTACTGGTGATCTTAAAACACAGCTGGCCAACACAGCTCTTCTTTGGGGACATCAGAAGGGGTCAGAGGCAGCAGGTCAGAAAATGATTAATTTTAAGAAGTGGATTGTGCCTGTATACATTCAAACTAGTTGAAAGCATACAGAAACTCTGTGCTCACATTTTACGTTCAAATCTCTAGGTATTCTGGGGAATATCATCTAGTCATTGTCTTGGTGTGCACAGCTGACATCCCTATTGCTACTCGCCCCTTCATCAACACAGACAGAGAGGAAAGAATACTTCAGAAACAATGAAGCAATTCAGGTTGGATAAAATGCCAAAAGGATGAGGTATTTTTAAATAAACGTATGAACACAGATGACAAAATACTGCATGACTGGAATGGAAAGCAGAATTGTTCAAAGACATGAAAAATGAAACAATACAACAAATATAACAAAATTGACCAACAGTTCCCTCAATGTGTAAGCAAGATTGCTTTCCACACAGCCATCCTCTCTCCTTCTGTCAAAATGAATTTCAGAGTTGAAAGTCTTATAAGTTTCATGGTATAAGAAAATTTGATGCAGATCCTTAGATGGATTAAGTCAGTCTAGCTCCATCCATCCATTCCCTTGAACTAAAATCAGTTTGTTGCAGTTGAGGATATGGCTTCTTCCTCCTCCACAACTGAGCACAGATACAGCTTCCTCTTACCACTTTATATAGAAGGATTTCACTTACAAAATGTGCGAGTTTCTTTTAACTATGTTAAAGTTCATTTTGTTTAAACATGCGGTTCTCTTGCCTGAACATGATATATGCAGCTATAATTTTTTTGTGACTAATTTGCCCTCATAGTTGTGGGTGATTAAATGGCTTTGCCATATTTGGTTGGCAGAGGGGTAAGCACCGTTAAATATATTGTAATTGGGCTTTGGGGTTTTTGCCTAGCCTTGTTAAAAGCTTAGTTAACACCTTTCCTGGAGCTGACTTCATGAACATGCAAATGAAAAACTCCTCTGAGTTGTTTTGTAAGGCACAGCTAATTAAGACAGTGAAGTACAACTGAGCTAAGTAGGAGAATCACAGCTCGTAAATAAAGATAAGAAAATTATAAGAGGTGTGACTGACATGTATGCAATTCCCTGCTTGGGAGGCAGCCTGATTTGGAAGAACCTGAAGAGATTTGGGAGGCAGGAAATCCTGTGTTGAAATCCTCATTCCACCCATAGCTCCTGTTGCCGTAGGCAAGTTGCCCTGCCTCTCCTTCCCCAGACGGTAGTCACTCAATGAGAGTCATGTAAGGATTTATGAATAGAATAGACAAAGCACCTGAAACACTTAAAATGTCATTTAGGTACTTACGAATATTACATGGCACAGATATTGTCTCAAATTAAAATTTTCTTGCACCATTTTTCATATCTTGTTCAGAAGTGAGTGGCACTGGTTAAGCAAGGGGGCTCATCACTTCTGCAGGGTTTCTCCTTGAAAGTTAAACAAATCTGATTTTTGTTACTGTAAAGTAATGGATTACAAAGCAGATTGCTAGAAGGGAATTATCACAGTAAGGTGTGTGATCCTGAAGAGAGTGCTTGCTGCCAAAAGGCTGCTGATAGCCCAGAATCAAGATTTTGTGCCTCCTTCAGCCAGGAACAAGAAATCAGTGTCAATTCTCATTAAAAAAAAAAAAAAAAGTCTCAGTTACTGACAATTAGTAACCAATAAATCTGATGTTATAACTCCATGTTAATTCAGAATTTTACTGAAAAGCATATGTTTATAAAAGGATCTCAACTCCTGTTTTGTAACATCTCACTCCTACAATAGACAGAGGAAAAAAATCTGAAGATGGGGAAATCCGAGAGGAAGTAAACGGGAGGTTGAGTCAACGCTGTAGCCGTGCAGTCAGAGGGTAGATGTAAAATCCTGAAATGCACACATCTGCTTCAGTGAGCTTTGCTGATCCAGATCCAGATGGGTTTAGACAGACGGGGGTGACTCCAGTCATTTCCACGGTGTTCCTCAATATTCAGACCCCCCTGTGTGTGAGGAGTCTTACAAACACAGCTGGAACATCTGTGTTTTCCCATGTTGCATGATGACTGCTAATTTGTAAGACCAGCTTCTTTATATTGTCTCATTTGTTAACACATAAGCTGTACATCTGAAGTTATTTATTCCCTTTGAGCCTGAACAAATCACCTTTCTAACCTCCTCGGGGCTAGCATGGGTCTGGTGAGAGGATTCCTGTGTGAATTTCTACCAGGCTATTGCCACTGACGCACTGGCTTTTAGGGCACAGGGAGAGGAGCAAGCCTTTTTCAGGTTCCTCCTAGGACAGTCTGTAAATCCTTTATCTTTTCAGTATATTTAATTCAAGGAATATTCTTACCTCCACTAGATTAATGTAATTAATTTAGGCCAGGTCACCTTGCATACATGCTAGATAGACCATGACACCATGGCTTCTCTAGCCTCTATACCTCTGTAACATCCACTCACAAAAAAGTTTTGGATTTCCTGTTGGGGTGGGTAACTGCACCTTTACAAGGCAGAGAAACTGCAGTAGGTTGACCTCTTTCATCCTTTCTTTGTTCCAAGTCATTGCTGACCAAATAAACACTATTGTGAAGAAAAGAAACTAAGAAAACATCAGAGTGGGACAGTGGAGCTGCATGCTGGTCCACTAGTGCTAAAAACATCTAGAAATGTAGAGGATAAGTGGGGACATTTTTGACCTTCATCTGGGAAGAGAAATCAGAGAGGTGCCAGTAAAAAGTCAGGCTAATGAAAGGTATTTTGCCTTTTTTGTTACTAAATTTATTTTGCCTGGGTACTTGGACAATAATGACTACAACAATACTGCAACTGCAGCAAAATGGACACCAGCCAGGTCATAGTTTTGTTTCTGGCAAGGAGATGAAGCACTTAATACCTTTGATAGTGTTTCATGAAACCAGGCAGATGAATTATGAAAGAGTATTACAGAATGTGAAAATGTAAAAGTGAACTGAAGAATATAAGAAAGCTGTTGTCATCAGAAGGTAGATAAAGAGGGTGAAATTCTGGAGAAGGCTGACTGATCTAGGGCTGACTGTGCTCAATAGTTGAGTTGGATAACGCAAGACTATTTGAATCTGAAACATTAGATTTAGAGTTGGAAAGCTGGAAGTCTTGGGTTAAATGTTAACAAAACAACTAGAATTTGTGAAAGAGAGGAAGTTACCTAGCCCAGCTGGAACATGCAAGAGGAAGGACAATAGACTTGCACAGATGCCAACACAGAGATTTCAGAGCTCTCCAACAGAATAGCCCAGAAGCAGAAAGACAAGCATGGATCAAATTTCAAGTCCTTTGGAAAAAAAAAAAAAATTAAGGAGCTATACACGTTGTACCAAACAACACGAGCCAACACAATGTCTGGCATCGGGATGGCGGTGTAAGATCTGCACAGGATTACATCACTCTGCAAGAGCTTGCCAGCAGTAGCAGGTTGTGCGCTGCAGGCTCCGAGGGATGACAGCAGCCCCGCCGGCTCAGAGGAATGCTTTGTACAAGCACTGACTGTACAGCGCGCCTGGGGAACGAATGAGCGAGCGAAGCAAGGAAGGAAAGAAGGAAGCATTGTTCAGAGAACAAACGGGATATTTGCGCTCAGGTGTGCAAGCCAACGCGATGCCAAAGGCCGTGACTCTGGTACCCGGGAAAATCTGCAGCCGTAAATGGCAAGGGAAAAAATCTGTTCTCACTCTGGCTAGCTGATCGTCAGTAACAGGGGTGCCCTGCCTTAAGGAGAGTGATCTGGCAGAGACTGAGGCAGGACTATGGGACGATGCTGGGGAATCTGAAGTCCCTATCTGAGCAACAAGGACTGCAAACACTGAACTTCTTTTGGCAGGAGCCTACCAGCGTGTCTTGATTTTTGTTGTTTACTCTAGCTCTAGGTGAACTGGGAACCAAGCTAGTTGCAGAGAAATGTTCAGAGTTCCCTTAATAAGACTCTAGTCACAGGATCCTAGAGAGAAGTATTTAACGCTACCCACTGCAGGTGGCTTTGCAGGGTGGGGTGGGCGAGAGGGCTGGCATCCAGGGACTGAATCCAAAAATGGTGAAACTACAGGATTACCTCTAGTGAGAGGGGACTGCAGAAAAACCTGCCATGAGAAAGGTGCCTTTGTCGAGGTTTGTGAGGCCCCAGAAACAGTCGCGGGCCCAAGCCCTCCAAGTGTGAGACTAATCAGCCAGGGCTAGGATTGCTGAGGACTTTACAGGACCTGGTATTGCTCTACACAAGATGTGGCTTTTCCTGTACTTTCATAGCAGCTGGCCGCTCTTGGGGACCGTCAGTAAGCAGCCTCTGCACTTAAATGGACAAACTGTACAGCAGCCATGCAGCCAGTCCTGCATTCAGCTGACTCTGTGTGTGTGCACTGCACATCTGGCCCTTGCAGGCGTTGCAGTTAGATGTGCCGTGGCCACACAGAACAGCTTGCCATCCCGTGGCACTCAGGTGATCAGACTCGACCTTCACGCACGCTGTGTAGACAATCCACGTACGCTACAAGGCAGAGTAGAGGCCTTCACTACGCTGCCTTGACCCTCCAAAATCTTTATGACACCCATGAATACAAAGCTCAGCTCACACCGTGCTCATGGTTGTGAAAAATTAGAGATTTTCATCCAGTTCTGGAACTTTCACTTTCCAGTGAAAGCTAAGGCTTGTCCCTCAGGACATGTAGCATCATGAGGGGATGTGTGAAAACATAACACATACCACTCAGCCCACATAATGTGTCCTTTCACTAGTTTTGGACTTTTCTTTCTGGGCCTAAAGTGTGTTACTAGAAGAGTCAGCTCATAGTTTCAGTGAAGGCTGCTTTTCTGGTAACCATTACACCGCCTTGGAGGATGGAGAAGATCCAGGGTCTCATGGCAAGGTTTGAGTACGCAATGTTTCACAGTCAATCCTGCTTATCCCCATTTCCAGATGTCTCTAAGTTCCATGAAAATCACTCCCTTCCACATCTTGACTTACACTCCTAAACTTTGCCTCACCCCAGAAAAGTAAGACTTCAAATACGCGCTATAAGTGTCTTCAGTTGAGACAGAAGAAAAATCATCCAAGGATATGCCAGTACTGTTCCAAGAGATAGAGAAGGGGAAGCTTTAAGTGGTTATCCATGATAACCTGATGCCATGCTGAGGCATTTCATTGCTGAGCCTCAGCTCACCCTCCCAGAGCGCAGGTAGAGCTCTGTGTCCCTGTCCAGGCTCTGCCACCAGCCTGCATTTGCCGAGCAGGTACGAGGACTTTCAGCACCCGCTTATCAGACATCACTCCTCAGCAAAGCCTCTCATGTCAGAAGCCAGTGCTGCTTTGGGAGCATCTTGCAGTCATTACGTAGGCTATCTGTTACTCAGTGACAAGCCATTAGATAGCTCTGTGTTACCCCCAGGAACAGAACATTGTTGTTAACGTTTCTTCTTAAAGGAGAAAAAAATAGTGGTAATGTTTTGAGAAGCAACATCCACACGAAGCTGAAAATCCCCACTTTTTCCCAATGCCACAGACTCCTGCAGCTCTGGGTTCCTTTACTATAGCAGAAGCCAAATGACAACCCAGTCTGCTCTGTGTACTTGTATTGTTCAGGGTGGGAGTGCAAGCCCTTACTGACACCACCAGTGAGTTCATGTGCACTGGCATGTGTGTGTGGAGAGCTTTTTGAAGACCTACAGTTATTGCAAGAAAAACAAAACTACTTCTTCTTCCCTGGATGTGGATGAGGTCAGCCCCCAGTTCTGTCCTAGTGTTGCTTGAAATAAAACTATTTGTCCCAAAAAGCCCTGTCTAAAGTCATGCTATCGCAAGTATGATAGCAAACATTTTAAAACACAGTCATTTTCATTTCTGTGACATGCCCTTGGACTCTGTTGGATCAACCGCTGACAGAGTCAAGGACCTGGCAGCAGCCTGGTGGTGGGCTTTCTGCCTTTTTTTTTTTCCCCTCCTCTTTTTACTGTTTTAGTCACCTAATAGTATCTGAGCTGCAAACCAAAGCAGATGTGATTATCTCAGCTGTCACTGGGACGGAAGTGGCATTGTAAACAGATAGGATCCAGACCACACAGCACTTTAAAGATCCAATTGCAACACGCTGATACACATATAGTGACAAACGGGAAACCACTGCAGCATTTCAAGCACCAATGCAAAGCTTTCACAAGAACTATCATCATTGTCAGCTATTTCATTCATACCTCTGAGTACCATCTTACGTAGAGTGTGCTGCAAAAGCTCCTCAAAGCTGCATGTTCAGCTCTAATGAGAAAAGGAAATGGTAGGCAGAAATAAAGTAATTGAACTGCCACAGTTATGGCAACTCTAAGAGCGGCGGAATCAATGAGAAGTGAAAAGTATATTACGGGTGATGTAGACTTTCAAAAGGAAGAATGTTATTTAGAAGGGCAAGGTCAGAAAATCATCATTAAAACTAGATTTAAAGGTATAAGAAAAGACTCAGTTAGCCTGAAAGAAACTATCTTCACACAACTAAGCATATACTTAACTGGACTTCTTATACAAGTTAGCTTACACTTAAACAGTTTTCCAGTACAAGCAGTGGTTGTTTTTACCACAGCAGATGTTCTCTGAAATTTTGTGTCAGCATCCATTGTAGGTAAACCAACCTGCCTATGGAAAACAGTTCCTTTTACAAAATCATAGGGCTTTTGATATCTAGAACAATTAAATGAAACATATGCTTTTACCTATTTTTGTGTATTTACAAGTGACTGATACCCACAGCACATCATCTGCAGGTAAAATGCCGCCTGAAAGGTTAATTAATTTCATATTTGCAGATATACTACCTTTAAGTCAAGTATGATTCTGCTAGCAATTCTAACACCCTAACTTTACATCTTTTTAGGATTAATACCATATTTTCCAACAAATATTTTTATTTCAAGGGGACTTTTCAGGCAGCAAGATGCTTCTTGGTGGGAGCAGAACTGGAAACATTTGTAAGTTAGACTTTAATAGTAATGAAATCACTGAATTTGCTAGGTTTCTCTGAGTATTATGTTTGATTTATTTATGTAATAACTTACAGGAATTTATTTTTACATGTTATTTTCAAAATTGTAAGTATAAATTCTGCTAAGTCTTTTATATATTTATTAGAACCACAGCTAGTTATGAATAGGGATAAGTCATTCTTTGACACTTCCATTGAAAGCATATTTGCAACAAACTGTATTATATAAACTCCCAAGTTTCATTCCGTCAGTCAAGTAACTGAAGTCCATGCAATATACTTCAGAGCCTAATATTACTAACCTGTCAACAATCCACAGCATTCTACTGATGCAGATACTACCATGGGTAATTTTCCTTCCTTTTTTTTGGGTTCTCTTCCTTTTTAAGTGTGTGAAACACAGACACCTGATCTAAGGGCTCCCAAACACTACATGGCGAGCATGTTTTGTTCATGCATATTTCTGAGTATAAAACAGAAGATTTATTCCATTCTGCATTTCTGAATGAAAAGTAAAGTCAAATACATTTTGAAGTGCCAAAGGAAATCAATACTCAAGAAGAGTTCAGATCACAGCCCTGTGTTTGTCTTGTAAGGGGCACAGGTTGCGTGCGCTGTGCTGACCTCACTGACACGACCGTACCAACTGAAGAATCTATCCTGTGATTTTACAATTAATTTTGATCGTATGGTGCAAACACATCCCATCAGTATGCTTGTCAAAGTTCCAGTTTTGCACTTCTGTCCTCTCTCAGTCTGCAGTTTGAGAGAAAATCTCACACACGACAGTTGTGGGGAGGAAAGTTAAGTATCTAAAAGATGGATATCCATATCTATCCCAGTTGCATTATACTTCCTTTAGCGCTGATGGTCAGAAAGAGACACCTCCAGAGAGCAATTCATCTCACTCTAAGGTAAATGGCTGAAGTAGATCAAATGAACTGCCCTCTGGAGATACTTCTTGCTGTCTTTTATCTGTATAGCAGGCTTTAGGCAACTATTTACGTGGTGAGATGTACCCCAACTTCAATGTCTATGTTGTTTCAAAAGCAAAACTGAGCCATTTAGGCCTTCACCACGTGGGAGTGGCACACAAAGCCTTTGGTGGGATCCTAAGGTTACTGGAAATATGCGGCTTGCTCAAGACTGCAGCGGTATGCCTCCAGGACTCAGTGTAAACCCAGACAACCTGATACCCCTCTAGCATACACCTCCCGGCTACTGCCACAGCCAAAATGGTCTCTGACTGTGCTGCTGCCTCAGGGTATTCTGATGGGGCAAGGCCATTCTGCCAACTCTTTGCCAGAAGAAATATAGTCTTATGGTAATAAAAGCCACAGATATAAGGGGCTTTGCTACCCATTTGTGCAAAGGCAGCTCACATAGGCTGTGGTGGACGCCAGTATCTGAAGTTCAGATTTTGCAGTATCCAGCCATTAAAGTAGGCTTTTCCTTAACATTTTTCACCAATACACTGAATTTGGCCCAGCCCAGAGCCTCTTCCATGGGGTGCTGCAGACCTCGTCAGCTTTTCCAGGCTGAGCTTACACCGCTATTGCCACACCTGGAGCTGATGCGAGGTACAGCTTAAGAGCAGCTCAGCCTACAGAAAGGCTGCAGGGGCTTGAGACCTGGCTGGAAACGATGCATGGTGACGGCAGCTGGTAGCCAAGTGCAGCCGGTGGGAATGATGTTGTTACGGAGCAGCTCTGGAGCGGTGCTCACACCCGTGACCATTAGGTTTCATCAGCTCCTCTGGCTGCTGGAACAAAATACGCTTTTGAGTGGAAAGGCACAGACACAGCTTTCTAGGGCTCCCACTTACGCTGCTCTTCAAACCAGAGTTATTTGCTCTTTTCAGTCTAAACCAATACTGACTTGTGGGCAAGGGAATAGTTAATTTTTGAAGGAGAAAGTGACACAGGGCAGTAGTTTCTCACAGGCCTGATCTCAAACAAAATTTTTTTTTTACTGTTTGACGAATTTGCTTTTTTAAGATCATAATTATAGGTACTATAACCATTTACCTTGGTTCACTGCACTTTTATAATACCCAGTGTGATACACTTTAAAAATGGACTAAATTCAGATTTCAAGTTCATTTCAACAGCAAGTAAAATGCTTGGCTTGTGAAACCTGCCTTTCAGTAGGCTTAGTGTGTTTCCGTGCTAGCAGCTTCCAGGAAACTCTTAGGTTACAATTACAAGAAGTTAAAACAGCAGCAGCAGAATTGTTAACTGGAAGTCAGAATTTCCTTTACACCATTCCTCTTATGCTTAGTCCTAACTGGCTAGCTTAAATACTTTGTTTCTTTTCTTTTTCTGTTACATTGTTTTGCTATTTTCCTGACTTTTTTTCTTTCTGATCCTAACCCCTAATCATTTGTTCTTTCGTCTGGTTCTTTTCCCTTATACTGGATTATCTGCTTAGAACAGCATTTTCCAGCAAACCTCCCGGGTTACAGGACTCTCCCCTTTACGTTTATTAGGAACACATCCAATTCTTCAAACAGGTTATAGACATTTTTTGTATTCCTTTCCAGGCTTCCTAATTACACGGTCAGTAATCTAAAGAAGAATGTAAGCAGGAAAGTCTGTGATAAGAACTATAAAAACAGTGTTTGCTCTAAGGAACAAAACTGAAGCAGACTTCACACACTAAAGGAAGAGAAGGAAACAAGGCAATCGGTGAATTCAGTTGGAAGAAAGACATGGGGATTTTCCTCAGAATAATAATTTTGACAATGAGAAACTATAGGTGAAGATAAATAGAGCGTAATAGAAAATCTGAAGAAATGAAAACATGATTTAATAAGGCTCAGCCAAAGATGGATCTAGGGATGATACTGCAAGACAGATGGTATCCCAAACAGATCTGTGTTTCGCAAACTCAGATGACCCTTTTTCTTTAAATTAAGATGCAAGTAGATGACCCTGAGAAAGTGAGAAAGGACAGGGCTGGAATGCTGGCTGAGCGAGCCACAAGGACAGAGGACAGTTTGTTTGATCCTTTCTGTCTGTTATCTGAACACAGATCTGAAAGACGATAAGGATTGAAGACCTATTTTTCACTGCCCAACATATTACGGATTCCTTCGCAAAATAAACGCAAAGCTTGTTGCAAGCAGTAACATTTTTATTTAGTCAGATTTTACTCACTGTTATCATAGGATTGAGCAACAATGCTGAGAAATGGAAACAAAATTTGCATCAGAAGAAAATACACACATGGCTTTATGCTTGCTTACTTATTATATATGTAAAATATAAAAATAATATATGCTTTTATGGATGTTTGTATAGCAAATGGGAAGTTTACAGACACCTTGTCAGTGCTACAGCCACTGCAATGTGCCAGTAAATCTCTGGCCCCGTGTCTCCTTACAGCTGCTTTTATATTTGGAGTATAAGCCATGTTAGCTTCTGAAGGATTTACCAGTTTAAAGGACAGCTGTGGAGTGTTTAGGAGAGAACCTAAGGACAACATGGCTCCAAAATAAATCTGTGTTTGGCTACTCCATCTTCTGACATGTGAGTCACTTCTACAGAGAAAAGACTTGCAATGGAGGACAGAGCCTTCCAGGGATCTCCTGCAATTACTTCCTCACTCTACACCACAGGCTTTGAAGGCTTCTTTCTGTGAATTCTTCTTGCCTATCAGAAAAAGGACAATAATATGTGGATGGATGAACAGATGGAATACCTATTATTAAAAAACATTCAAAACATTCCAGCAGATACTTTTTTCCATGAGAAAAAAACCCCAAACATTAGTCACATTGCTTAACAACTAGAGGGCTCTTGGATGTTATAGTTGCTACACATAATACTACACAGAAGAAGGTAGCTGTAGCTCGCAAATAGACAATAACCCGATCATTTTGTTGACAACTTCTTTTGTTCATACATGCAATTAAAATTAAATGTAAGAATTTTTTGGTACTTTTTGGAAGACAGAAGAGTAAAATCTAAGTGATGTAAATCCTCTGGAGCAAGCAAGACCAGTCCTGAATGTAAATTTCTTTTCCTTCTGTGTATTATTTTTTTTTTATGAGACAACATACAAAACAGCACATCAGAAAAACCTAGGAAATCAAGCCTAAAATGAACATTTTCCTTTGTCCTTGCAAAGGAAGGCTGACAAATGCTCATGAGCTTCCATTAATCATGTTTCATAGGAAACTAGGAGACAGTAGGCATCTTAAGCCAGTCTGTATTGATTCACACACACGGATTCTCTTCCATGACTGTTGTGCTCAACCGCTAAGCAAATTCCAACTGCCCTTCTAAGAAATGAGTTTTATCCTAAGTCACATCGCTCATTGGTCACATTTGTAACATTTCAGATAATCACTTGAACTATTATTTTGATTAGGAGATGTTGCCTTTGGGTACTATTGCACCAGGTTATAAATTCCAAAGTCTGTCATATAGTCCAGGATTGATTATGAAGTATTTCTTGGAAAGATGGCTGACTTTTGCCCTTCTGTTCTGTACTAGTCATGATCATTTCAGCATTCTGTTTTACTATTTTCTTATTTACACCACATCCACAAATTCACTCTTGCAGCTGTTCCTCATGTGATTATTTCTAGCAGTTTCATTGTGGTTACCCATGTGAATAAGGCTTATTGTTGTGGTATACCATCATAGGCTACAAATATCCAAAAATTATAAAGGGACAGGAAACTTTCAAATCCTTTAAATAATTTCTTTTGTTTTTGGATATCCATTCTTTTTTGGTTTTCCTTGGGTTTTTTGTTTTGTTTCATTTTGCTTTTAAGATTGCCCTGCAGCTATTTAAAAATAGCTTTATAAAGTTTAAAAACTGCTTCCACTGATTTACTTTAAGTCAACCATGGGATAACAAGCAGTTTCAAAATCTGCCATAAACGTTTAGCCAGTAGAAATCAACAATTATGCAGTTGTTTTTATTAGCTGCATAGTGTATAAAAATAGAAATATCTATACAATAAAATATTGTATAGATTATTTTATTTTACCACCATATATGACATTTATTTGTGTCAGTATAATTGCTATGGTTATTATAAATGACAGCCAGATAAACTGGCAAGGAAGAAAGCACAGGAACCAAAGTCTAGTATTTTGGAGTATATATTTACACTGGAGAAACAAGCACCTAAATACACTGCTGTAATGGATACTGCACAAGCACGCACTATACAAAAACCTCTGGTTTCCTTTTCTTGTGAACAGCATATGATGAAAACTGTTCCCTGGCACCAGCAAAGATCTCTGCTGCATCAGTTACTCTGCCATGGAGATAAGAACTATGAGCTTTTGGACTCACACACAGTGTAAACAATCACCGCTTGATCGCTTTGCTGAATACAGCTCACATCCTATCACTTATTTCTCAGCTCCTGTCTTGCAACTGTGTCTGAACTGACCTCAAAACAAGGAACACTTCTCCAAATTCTTTGTGTACGAAGAAGTTACCTACTCAAAATGAAAGAAATGTGAGCTATGCCAAATTAAGGGAATGGTCAGGCAAGTCAATAGCAGAGGACTTGTAGTCATAAAGACTACTTTGAATTACAGTGTCTGCAGGAGACCTTGTCAGTACTTTGATGTGTTAGGAGGTTATCACCCATCTTCTCCATGCTGCTTAGTTTAAAGTGGATGGGAAGTTCACAAATATTAACACTGCAAGAAATATATGACTGGTTTGTGTAGTAACAGATGTAGTCTCATAATAAAAAATACCGTACTTAAACACTGAAGAATTGAAGTACCAGAATCATTCTGCATTTTTAATGGAAACATCTTTGACAACATGAAGAAAGACTGATTACAGATAAGAAATCCGGGAATCAGCATATGGTCTGGCTTAGCTGGAAATCTCCATCACTACTGAGCAGAAAAATCCTCTTCTAAAGGCTACAACAACCCTTATGCTGATAGTAAAAGAAAGATGTGTCCCATGATAGGCACTTAAGCAGCTGCTGGTGGTCATGACATGACACCAGGCCTCTCTTAAAAGTACACAGCAACCCTAAACAGCAGCTCAGTGAAAGCTGCAAAAGCAAATATTTTAAATTGTAGAAGTTAAACTCTAAATCATTAAAAAATCTGAGTTAATTGGTACAAAACCTTATGTATCCATTTTTACTTTTGTTAAATGTAGCCTTCATTACCTCAGTTTAACATAAAATGTATAAACTAAGTTTGGAAAAACCTAAATAATCTAAACCAAAATCAGAGTAGCTTCTCAGAAGTTCTGCACCATTTTCATATCAAGTTTAAAATCACACATTTGTTGTAATCCCTTGAAAACAGAAGAAAATTATGTGGAATTCTGATCAGATTACATGCCTAACTCCCCAAAAGATGTTACTAATACTCACGGGTAAATTCTTAACTAACAGTGAAGAAGGAATGTTATTGCAGGAGCCTGAACTGAACAGATTAATCGACAGATAAACTGAAACAAATGTCATAACTGTCTTATAAGTCAGAGGAAAAGGCAAGAAGTGAATTATTCTGTATCCTCCTGAACTTGCATAGGACTTTATTTACACAAAAATATAGTTACCCTAGATGGAGTTTAGCCAGGGCATGAGAGGTAACACCACCTCTGCTTTTAAGAAAACAGAAGCTATGTTTATGCCATGCAGAGAAAGACTTTGTCTCTTATATTAATCCTGCAATACCTCCACTGAACATGAAGAATACAGTTGGAAAAATGAGCTTTTAGAATTGCACCTGAATGAATAGAAAGATCACAGAGCATTTACTTGGTCCTTCCTCAAGTTTCTATTGGCAGGGTTGCAATAATTAAGCCTAAAACACAGAGTTACACTGAAACTAATTACATCATTCTGCAAAGCAGGCAACACGTAGTTTTATGAACAGTAACGTGCTGGAAGTTACTGAGAAACTTCCACTAAATCCTCCTGCCCTTCACCACATGATATACTCAGATCTCCAGGCAAGGAATAAAACAGTATATCTTTTGCATTTCCATTTACGAGCAACAGAGACACACATACACATTTGTGCTCTCTCCTACTCATATAATCAAAGAGAACACCAAAGTAATTTATGGTGTACCCGCTCAGCGGAAATACACATTTCCTCTACCTTACACTAAACGGCTGGTTTCAGTTATTTGAAATTCAGATGAATAAAAGACTTTGTAAACCTGGGGACACCATTTGATAAAAAATGATGTTATCTTAATAATGCATATTATGGATTTCATGGGATATATCAGTGCTGTATAATCAAAGTAACTTGTAAACATTTGTACATTTCTGTACAAAAACTTTGGCATACTGTTAAATTCCACTGGAAAAAAAAACCAAAAACAAAACTAAAAGCTGCTATTCAGAAATACGTGTGCACTGCTTGCTTGCACAATATTTGGAAGGATAGATGAGCTGTATCTGGGAAAAGGGCAGTCTTAGCCAGATGCAGAAAAAACACTCCATTATTCCTTTTAGGCACTGGGAGAATTTTAAAAAGGAGCTCAAATGAACTTACTCCAGCACATCATTGAATGGCTTAGTGTGTTTGAAGATGCTAAGCAAGCTATACATCAGCAGTATTGTTTTACTTTGATTTTTACAAGTATACAGAACTAGTAGCCCATTTTAAATTAAAATACTGATAAAATGCTATCAAAATGTAGCCTTTCATGCTTTTGCCCTTTAGAGCACAAAAAAAGGAATACATCTTATCTGGATTTTAAGATCCCGTTCTAAGCTGCTTATTATCTGTAAAATCTCCAGACTGCATATCTCATGTTTCGTGAGTACTCCCTTGCTTCCTCTATTGTTTTAGCGCTTACTCTGACCACATCATTTGTTATGATTTGGTGGCCATTAGCTTGTCAGCTCTTTTCTTTCCCTAACTGAATGGATTTGCAGGCCAGAAAGGTTATTACGATCATCCAGCTTGACCTCCATAGCAACATCAGCCAAGAAATTTTGTAACGTGAACTTTGCTTTGAATCCATCATTCCAAGGACGACTTAGAACCCAGGATTTAGAAAAGATATTGAATCTTAATTTAGACTTTGGGAGATAAGAGTCTAGTGGGTCCTTAGGGATATTATACCAAACAGCTCCTCCTGTGCCTAAAAGAAAACAATCTTTTGCTTATTCTAAATTACTATAATTTCACCTGCCAGTTACTGGCTCTCACTGGCATCTTACCTGACAGATAAAAGAGACTTTGAATACTTGAAATTTTCTTCTCTTGCAAATCCTAGTACGTTACAATCAAGCTCCTATATAAGCTAAACAGGTGCTTCTTCAGTCTCTCACTGAAAGGTGGATTTTCCTGGCTTTTCCAGTTTGTCAACTATTTGTATTAAAATGCAATAATAGCTTGATGAATGCCATACATAACAACAACATTATTATTACTTCTTAATATTCCTCTTCTTTTGCATCCAGGATTTGTACCACAAGCATGAATCTTTTTGATTTGTTGATAACCACACTATAACACCTCTGTAATTTTTCTCACAAATATTCTTTGTACTTAGATGCTTTTCCACTCATCTGTATTCAAACAGTTTGCTAAGTCCCATTCTACCCACCCTGCAAAACAAGCAGGCTTTGCTTCAGAAGTAATATCTCCCTATAAATATTTATGGCTGCATCTGTGTTATTAGTGATATTTTTACTTTTCTTTACATAAATTAGTAAAGATTATGAATAGGACTGGGATAAAAGCAAATCCATGTTATACTTTGCTAAACAGGTCTCCATTCAATTATGATTTTCAAGATCTAATTACTTTTCAGACCTGCTGGGTAATTTTTTTTGTTCAGATAAATATATGTTGCGAGATTTGTATAAAAATAATTTAAAATAGAATATCATATAATATTGTCACAGGATCTCAAAACTATACAGTTATCTTTGCCAGGTGAAATGCTAATCCCATTAAACAACAGGCCTAAATTCCAGCAAATCCTGCTGATATTAGAAACTCAATACTTCTTTAATTCTCGTATGTGATTCTTATGTTTGACTTTCATGATTTTGTCAAAGGTTCTTGATGTATTATTTTAGCTCCTTTTGCTTTACATTTCTAATGGGCACCAAATCAGTTTCTCTCTTTCTTTTCTGGAACAAACATAGACAGGTTGATTATTACCATGAATGATTCAGAATCCCATAAAATTCCAGGACATGACTGTGTTGGTCCTGAAAGTCTACATGTTTTTACCTTTACCTGTTGCTATTTAGCATCCTTACTAAATAACAATTGACTAAAACATTTGCAATTATATCCATAAAGTATTACTGCATTATCCAGGTTCCTAGTAAATAAAGAACTGCTTTTGTACATCGGCATTGTTACTGAAAATTGTATATTTCAAAGTAGCAGGGAAACCATGCCACTGTCAAGATTTTTTCTTTCTTGATCCTGACATTTTAAAAAATGTATTCCCCTTGCCCTTTAGGCAACGAGCCAAGACTTTTCATTCGTATATTTAGCTACTATTATTCATCCTCATTGTTTCACAACTGTTACCTTACCTTTTCTGCTTATCAGCTTCCATATTTTTGCTTTTTTTTATACACATATTAATTGTCACTTTCATTTTCTTTCTTTAACTGAATGTGTTCAGCTGAAAAGAAACTGTGATGATTGTGGTAATGTCATCTTTTGGGTATCCTGTTCAGACTTCCTATATAAACTACCATTTACCTATTTGATGTATTTTTCCTACTTATCTCTATTTATACAGGTATCATCGAGTTTTCTTCAGACTTGGAACACTGTCCTTTTCCAGCAAAGTTGCATAACATAGATGGGAAATATTTATATATAGCTAATATAGTTAAATTATGCCATTTTACATTCAAGCAACCATAAAATCAGTAGATTAAACCATTTTTTTGTCAGAATTGTCAGAATTCAAAGCACAGGAGTGCTCTGAAAATAACATATGATTTTATTTTAGAAAATGATCATCTATTATTTATATAAAATCTAGGGCATGTTTACTTGTGGAGGTTTGAGATCTAAACATATCCTACAGATGAGGAAAAAAAAAAAGATCCTAAAATAGCTCATTCTAGTTACTCTAGCTAAATGTTTACATAGCTGCTCATCCAGTTCTGTGTTTGGATAATCCCTCTTACCAGTATCCAATTTTCTGATTTATCAGCCTGAACATTGAGTGATAAACACATCAGGTCTTGGATTTGTGAAATCAGGAACTCTAGTTATCTTCAACGAGCCTGATGAGTCTCCCTCTCTGCACGTTGTGTGTTTCTTAACGAAGGTATAAACTAAGACGAACACTGAAGTTGTGACAGGCATCCTACTAAAAAAAACATAGCTCATGGATTTGAAGAAATGAGCCTTTGGTACAGATCTGCAAAGTATCTGCAGAAAGATTCTTCACTGACAAAAACTCCCTTGATGTAAGCCACACATTTGTGTATTTGGACTTTTTAACCTCCAGCCTGGAGAAGAAAAGGCTCCAGGGAGACCTTACAGCAGCCTTCCAGTACCTGAAGGGGGCCTACAGGAAAGATGGGGAAAATATTTTCAGCAGGGCCTGTTGCGATAGGACAAGGAGTAATGGCTTTAAACCAAGGGA
>Ga0181612_126900_pt1 | contig 21545 bp, 12 predicted proteins | sample HoacroProtozoa21_FD_119630 | JGI IMG/M metagenome (GOLD analysis project Ga0181612, IMG submission 119630) | Hoatzin crop microbial communities from Cojedes, Venezuel. Combined Assembly of Gp0051906, Gp0051904, Gp0051908
AATGTAGTGTCAAGATGCAGAAGGCAGTTTGTATGCCACAACAGAATTCCTTCTGCGGCTTGGTGTAAGCTAATTTATCTTCTTTCTCAGCAACTAGTTCACTTGATCGCTAGGCATTCAGGGTGTTATAATGAAGCTGTCAGTACCTTTTTGTTAGGATTTCTGGGCTGTGGTGCTCAGGATCTTCATTCTCCCAAGTTGCTACGTTTGCTTTTTCTGTGAATGTTAAAATTCAGTAGAAATTATTTCATGTGCTCTGCAATGGATTGTGCTGCTGGATGACTCCAGCTGCAGAGCATCTGGACTGTAATTGTTTCCCCGGGCCTCTCATTTGTAGCGAGCTCCTTAACGGTGCCGGCGGAGCGCTCAGGGCTGTGTGGGATTCTGCTGGGCAAGCTGGTTGTATAGAGCTCAGTTCCAGCAGTGCTCTCCTTTCCAGGCAAAACTGCTTTGCCATTCACTTCTGCATCTGCACTAGGTGATAGGCTTAATATTTAATACCATTTCTGATTTGGGTATATGAGGAATACAGTGCTGAAGCAGCTGAGCCTAGTTAAGGCAACTAGCCTCCGTGAATTTCCGAGTCCTGTGGAGGGGCGAGATGTTCTGTATGGCAAGTCCTGAACTTCTCAGAGCTTGCTTCTGTTGTGTTGTTTCATTGCCAACACTTGACACACAAACTCCAGAGGTCTTGTGGAGCTCATTTACGAAGATCTTTTTTGACAGTAATGTAATTGTACAGAGGTATTCAAACATAAGAGTATATGTGTTGAATAAGATTACTTTTTTATTTTCAGGGATATTTTCACTTTAAGACTTTTGTACCAACACTGTTCTATTTTGGAGGGGAAAAATGGATTGGTGCTTAGTGTTTTGTATGCTTCCTGTAGGTAATGAATATTCGAAAAGTTCTAAATCGACTGGATAAACCAGAGGGCCTTTACCCCAACTATCTGAATCCCAGCAGTGGCCAGTGGGGCCAACGTAAGTAGATCACTTCTTTGATGCTATGACCTGTCTATCGGTGTGCTGTTGGCAGTCACTAACTTCTCTCAACCACTGTTACATGTTTTATGTATATGTAAAAAATGTTTATAAAGTATAAAAACTCACATTATATCTGAGGTTCTATACAATGTAAAAAATACTACAAATATAAAAATAATCATGCTACTTGCTGTATTTTAATGTACTTTTCTTTGACCTTTCAGTATGGTTTGTGCAAGCGGGGAAATGTCTGAATATGTATCATTTTGCAAAGGAATTTGTAGACTACAAAAGTCTTTTATTCAAAAATCTAAAGTGCTCTCTGTAGCTGTTTAAGGAAACATTATCAGCTTGTTTGAATCAAATTCCATATTTTTAGAGTGATGTGGCTCCACTGAAGATAAAAAATAAAAATGTCCTTCCAGTTAATACCAGCTGTGATTTCTGTTGAAGTTTAATGCCAACAACTGAGGAAACAAACTAAACAGAACTGTGTCATGGCATTAATTCCCTTGGAACCATTACTGGAGACACTAAAATTAGAAGGGAAAGAGTATAATAAAATGTTTGAAACATTTGAACTTCTTAGCTCCTTCCGGATGACTGAGTCTTTTCTTGTTATATGTTGCCCTCTCCAATCTTCATAACACGTTCAAAGCGTACAACTGAAAACATCAGTGTTATCAACATTCTTCTTGTACTAAAGCCAAAACACCGCAGCTACTGGGAAGAAAATTAACTCTATCCCAGCTGAAAACAGGACAGTAGTGTACAGGATCACAGTTCTAGAGACTCTACTTCTTCTCTTTCCACTTTTCATACTCGGGTTCAGTCTCCCACCATGTGACTCAATGTTCTCGTATTTTTTCCTCCCTACATTATTGAAAGAAAAAAAGCAAGACATGCTGTCCTGGTCTGAAAAGACTCAGGCAGATGAGATGGTCCTGTAGATTATCAGTGTTGGAGCTGGTTAGCCAATACAAGAGAGGGAAAGGACTGGAGAAGTTATTGAATATAGTAGTTTGTTAAGGATGCAGCTACCGTACAAGTGAGGTACTGGAGTCCTTATGGGGCTGGCCACAGTCTGGATAGATGGTACTCTTTGCAAAGGCAAAGAATGAGCATTTTATTGAATAAAATATATTTTTGAATGCTCTGTATCACTTTCTGAATTAAAAAGATGTCCAAAAAGGTTGTGCTGCTCAGCTGTATTGTCCCATCAAGACGCAGGCCATTTCCTTTTATGAATTAGAAGTATGCCTGTCATTATAGAAAGCCGCCTAGTCTGCTACGCTGAGAGGTTTCCTTCAGGTCACCGTGCCACAAGGCCAGTGGCAGCTCAGAGTGCATAACCATTGACTCTGGCTGGCATGTTTGTGTAAACTGACATCCTTCTACACATCTGAGACATGTGTGCCCACTTGTTGCCCATGTCGGTTTAGCACAGCTCTGTAAAACATTAAAACTTCCCTCTGGGAGTGTTGGTCCTACAGCAATAGGCTCTGGGTTTGGTTAGAAGGCCACCTCAGCATCTGTGAGCCAGGTCCAGTTACCTCCTTCCTCAGCTTCAGTCAGCCACACAAACTCAACTTTTTGGTGAGCTGCATGAGAGCAGATCATTCTAGGGGCTGATGCCATTAGTGGCTCTACCTTATTTATTTTAAAGCAGTCAAATACTTACTCTGCCTTACGGCCTTTGCCATTTCCCTATTTTTAATAAAACTGTCTCTTGTGTACTCCTCGTTCACATTAAATGCCAGATTTTGTTGCTGTGCACAGGAAAACTTACAGTTTTATATACCAGCTTTGCTTTTGAATAGCTTGTGGCATTGGCCAGGAAACGGCCTCCTGCACATGCAAGCGATGGACACCGATGTTGATGCAGGTCAGCCCCTAGCATGCTGAAGCAGCAAAAGCAAATTTGATCTTGTTGCGTCTCTTCCAATTCAGTTGCCTCCATTCGCAGACACTGATTTATTAATTTTCTTTCCCATAGCAGAAGATCAGAATGTAAGACTTGAGAGATTTTTTTGTCTGAGATTGCTTTTCTAGGCTGTTTTCAGCTGATTACAACGGGAGGAAAAAACCCAGCCTAGACTCTTAAATCGTAGAAGTATTACCTCTCAAACATCAAGTGGGGAGGGAGGAACAGTTTCTGAACATTTCTTCTCTAGCAGTGCTGTAACTGTGAGGGACACTGCTGGACCACTGCCATTGTTCCTGTCAATTCATCTAGCCCTTGTTATTTTGACAGTAAACTGACAGTGATTTGCTGCAGCATGTGTCAATTCGATTTGCCTGCTGCAATAATGTATGTAATAACAGGGCTTATTATTGATGAAACTGTGCTTGTGCTATTTAGTTTGCAAATGTCAGAGGTTTCTATGGTAATTTATTTAGGAAACCATAAAGGTCATTTAAATGCTGCTGTTCAAAGATCAGACTTTGATCATAGAAGATGTTTTCCTTTTTTTAAGAAGCCTCTTCTGCTTTTGGATCATGAACATTTAATTAAATAAATGGTGTATTCTTTCCAGAAAGTTAATAATCTCATTCAAAAAGGAGGGGGTGGGAAAAGCCACTTATAGCCCAGGTTTGATGGTACAAAGTATTCGTTAGGCAAAGGGACAGGATACATTTGGAAAACTAAATTATTTTCTGTATGTCACAGGCTAGTGGAGGAAAAAGACACTGTTAACAAAGTTTGAGCAGAAAAAAGTATGTCTTCTACATTTGCATGGCTTTGCAACCTGTTCAGCAGGTGAAAGGAGGCATTCCATTAAGAGAAGATACAAAGGAGTTTAAAAATAAATTCCCTGTCTTCTTTTGAATTCCACCAACAGAGGCATAGCTTTGAAGCTAAGATCAGTTAAGTGTTGGGAAGCATGAGCTCTGTCCCAGCAACCCTTCTGCATCTCGCCTTATGAGCCTGGGTTACCCCATGTGTGTTCTGCTTTTCTCATGCCCAGGATTTTGTGGTATGACTCACGGACTTGCTGCATCATACATGTACCCACATCTCCATCCTGGATGTCTCTGGTGGAATTAGCAGACCCCTTCCCTGCTGCAAAAATTGACAGTCATAAATGAGTAGTCCTGGTAAAGCACTTTGTAATCCTTTCACTGAAGACTCAATAAATACCAAATCCCTTAATGTTACCGGGCAGCACCAAGTTAAAGAAGGAAACATCTAGTTAGTTTTTTTATTTTAATGGAGCTGAAACCCCTTTTTTTTTTTTTTTTTTTGTAGTATTTGGTGTGTTTAGGGGATCTATGCTGAAATCATACCATAGCCTATTAAAATTTTGCCAGGAATCTTTTAGGCTCTTGGGCAGCGAGTGAGTGCAGCCTTGTGTGAGCAGCTGAGACCATCACTGACTTTCATGTCGGCGGTGCAACCAGCGTCGAACGGTCTGACTCAGTTGGTGTTAGTGTTTGCAGGGTCACGTCCTAAATATGTGCAGTTGAATAATCACAGCATCTGTAGTACCAGATGGTTTCACACAGGAAACATTCGGCAAAATAAAGCAGTGTGATAGCAAGAATCATCTGTAGATGGGGCAAAGTCTTTTTTTTTTCCTTCCAGAACCACTGCTGAGTTCTGAGAGCAGCCAGGTGTTCCAAATGTAATATTATTTTTAAACATATGGGTTGGCATTTTGAAATACCATAAAATAACCTGAAATTCAACTCTGCAGTAAGGAGCTAAAACATTCTGGCCTTTTTTATGGAGTGACGTAAATGGAGCATTAGTAAATAAAAAAGCAAATAAAAACAATGCCTGCATGTTAAGAGAGGAAAGCCTTTATTAAATTAAAGAGCACTTTCTAATTTTTTTTCCTGGTTTTAAAATAAAAAAGAACATAGGTTAACACATTTTTGTATGGGATAGACTACATGAATTAGATGTTAAACATAAATTCTTGTTTCTTTGCCATGAACTCCTATGGCACACTGTGGATATTAAATACCTGTTGTGCTTTAGCCTGATGAAGAAGTTAGCAATTGAAGAAATGATTATCTGTATATACCAGTTAAGTTTTTTCTGAGGTTCCAGGCTTACATTTATTAAAGATTGTTTTACGAAGAGATGTTCAAATGCATTAAATGCACAGTTTCAAACTGTAAGGGTATTTTATTGCCAAGGCTGCATTGCTGTTAAATCTCTTTCTTTCTTTTTTAGATCACGTCTCCATTGGAGGGCTTGGGGATAGCTTTTATGAATATTTGCTCAAGGCATGGCTGATGTCGGACAAGACAGATGAAGAAGGCAAAAAAATGTATTATGATGCTGTTCAGGTAAATAAAATATTTAAATCTTCCTTTCCATAATAATCTAACCTATAATAATCCCAAAGAGACAGGATCTGAAGACAATGTGAGGGATTTATGGCTTGGCCACCACCACAGTCTGTTTTTTTTAAAGAATTACTCTCTTTTAAAAAGCCTTCATCAAATATAAATGCTAGAGGAATACATATACTGTGGGAAAGGGCAGAGTCTTGAAGTAAAGCAATTTTTTTTTCCCAACTGAAAGATAGTCAGTTCTCTCTAACACTGGAGGAGAAAAGTATAAAATATGCAACAAAAAATGCATCTACAGTAGCTCTCGGATAGAAGTTCAGTTTTTTTCTCTTTGGTTTTCCCTATATTTATTCCTTCTGTCGTTTTTCCTTATATCCGGGAGGGAGTTCCTTTCTTGTGTTTTGACCTGATATTTCAGCCATTAGAGTACTTTGATTGTCATCAACACAGGGATCAATATATTATGATAGATAATTATAAATGACAATATACATTTTTGTTGCACAATGACATTTGTTACAAGAGGCATATATTTGCCAGCTTCTGTGAAACAGCCAATTATTCAAATTGCACACAAGAGAAAGATTTCAAAAATCAGAATTGTTCATACTCACACTTCTATGTGGTATTTTATTTATGATCCTTCTAGTCTGCAATTTGCTTTGTTATTGATGGTATTTCCTTAATATACTGGTTTGAGAGAAATAATGGTTTTGTAACACTGGATTGAGACTCGGGAGGTATTAAATTAAAATCCATATTTATGGGTTTTCCTTGCAGTCTTGGGCAAATTACGTATTTTCTCAGTTCTTTGCTTTCAAATATATATAAAAATGAAGATAATATTACTTCTTTTTTCCCCATCTTTTCATCTGTTTTGACTGGAAGCTCTCTAGGGCCAGGACTTTTATTAACTGTAGGTATGTACAGTGCCTCTGTAGACAAGGCTTCAAGATGCTAAGCAATATCTGCTTATTCTTTCATACATCTGGAAACGCGCTATCACTAGGGAAGAGACATAAGTCTCCTTTTACTTCCCATACCAAAAAAAGTGGTGGCATTAAAAAAAATACAGCCCTGGCTCAGTGCAGATTTTTTTTTTTTTCATTAGAGAGAAAAGTCATACGTGGTGATTTGAGGGAGGGTGTGATCTCTGGTGGTAGTAAATTTGACGACCAAGTATCCTCTGCTAAGAAAATCCTTTAATTTTGTAAGTGCAGATTTGGATGCAGTCAGCCTCATTTTCACCGCTAACGTGGTTTCAGCTTCAGAGCAAAAGGTGGATTTTAAATTAGGTTTGAGTGCATTTGAGGCTATAACGTAAGAACAGTGATACTGTAATAGCTTAGCCATTAGGTTGACAGCCAAAAAGAGAGAACAAAGTGTCTGATAATATGATATCAATTCATCTTTACCATGAAAGGCATTTTGAAGCACCTCAAAGCTGCTTCAGTCTTCTACTTCCACTGATTTAATAAAGTCACGTTTTTCTTTTAAATACATTCTTACACAGGGTAAGCGCTAGTGCATAGACGCGTGTGGTAAAAAATGCGCTTTTGCTCGTCCAGCTGTTCTGGAAGCCGCTGCAGGTAGAACACCCCAACCATGGGGTGACAGTCACCCATGCCAGTGGGGCTGTGAGCACATTGCCTCCCCTCCACCCGGAGTGCAGTGGGGGCACGTCGATCCCCTCCAAAACCAGAGAGTCCGAGCGAGCCCAGTGCCTTGATGGCTGGCACTGGGCTGCTCCTGCTAAGGCTGAAAGTTCGCCTCCAGCCGACGTGAGCAGAGCTGGAGTGAGGCACGCTGGGAGGTCTCCCTTGCCTTACACCGCCCCGTGTCAGCTGCACGGTGGTGGGGTGCCTGGGTGCTCCTGACCCCGCCCGAAAGCCCCGCGGGTGAAGAGCTGCCAGCTGCTGGCTCATCATCGGGGCCGAGGGCCAGAGGCGCTCCGAGGTGCCTGCGTGCGGGGTGCGGCAGCGTGGCTGTGTTCAAACTCACGCCTTGGCTACCCCGGGGTAACGACCTGCTCGGGTGCAAAGGCTGTCGCAGGCATCCTGAGGTCCCAGCGGGGAGCAGAAGTGGTGATGGCCACCATGCTGCTCGGCTGGTGCTCCCTGCTCGGGACGGGGCTGTGCGAGCAGGATTGCCTGGTCAGCAGCAGCTCCAAATGCGGCAGTATCGATGACGGGGTCTGAGCTCTGCGCTATATGACTAGATTTAAATGACTAGATTTAAAGTACCTATCATCTTAATATTTTTTAGTAGTACTAGTTCTTAAGCAGTCCAAGCATCTTATCTCTCGAGAGTATCAGTTTGAGAGGGCCAAATGATCACTAAATAGGTGCTGGATTTCGCCATGCTGCTGCTTGAATGCTACGTCCGGCGTTTTCTGAGCAATGGCATTCGTGCTTTCTGTTTTCTATACCGAAGTACATCTGTGCCAAAGCTGAAAGTGTACATGCAGCGTGTGGAGGTACAGCTCGATGTTGCAATGTAGCTTGCTCAGAAAACAGCAGGGAAGTTGCAGTCTCACAGAAATTGCAGACTGTTTGGGCCCCATTGAGATGCCAGGTTCTTCACCGGAGTAACTAGCCTGTTTTGAAATCCATCCTGATGTTGGCTTTATTGCTATCGATCCCTTACTTATCTAAATTAAAGCTAATTTAAGTGTCTGCACAAGCTGCAGTCTTTCTTTATGAGTAAGCCTACACGATTTGGGCATTCTGAGTCTGCTTCATATTTTTGTAGATTAATTTCCCCCGATGTTTTCAGAATCTTTTTAAGACTATGCCAAAGGGAATGGCATGATTATCCCTGGCCGTTCGGTCCAGCATATACCCACCAAATTCTGAAAGAGCGATATGCAGGTTTGATGCCTAATTCAATATCTACCGCTATCCAGAAACCACAAATGAAAATATATGGCAAATTATAGTTCATTGTGAAAAGCTGAAATTTGTTTATCTAAAGCTTCGGGTTATTTCTTACATTGTTCTGCAACTCGTATTAAAAACAAAGAGTTCTTTCTATTAGAATTTTTGTAGCAGCTTACATTGTTTTATGGCTTAAGTTAAAAGCAATGACTAAGATGTCAAACTAGATTTAAAAACTTTTTCTGCTTGCCATGAATAAGATGCGCATTTGGCTGACGCCATTTAAAGAAGAGTTTATTTCTAATGGGATAAGGGACAGAGATAGTCTTGAGTACCAGAGCATAATACAAATGTATTTATAAGGCCATCAGAGAGATTTATAAACTCTAGAATTTGCACAAAAAGGCAAGTGAATGTATTTTTAATGCAAGTTATTTTTCTCTTTTGAAAAGCAGTGCATAAAATGTCCTGTTTCACATAATGCAGGAAGTAAGAGATCTTCTTAAACTGGTTTCAATGGACAGAATGCAACATTTAGTTACAGAACAAATGTGTACTCAGCTTTTAGTCATATTTTGAGGATGCAGTTGCCCACAGAATAATCCATCAGTCGTTGGAAGTATCCAGGGCAGGAACCATCCCACTCTTTTCAGTTGCCACAGTTGATCTCGGAGATGCAACTGAGTAGGTTTAGTAAGAGAAGATGATAATTTAGAGCAAAAATGGACCTTGTGAGTTCACTTACATCTAGTCTAGCAACAGTAGTGTCACAAGCAACCGCATCAAATCCTCCCCTCTTGAATGTGTCAGCCCCCATTTTCTATGTTGAAGGGCAGTTTTCCCACTGCTCGTGTTAACAGGTTGTCTCACACTTGATGTCCAGTGGTCAGGTGTCGTTTCCAAATTTTCCCATTACATTTTTTTATGGCCATTGCTGCAAGCTTTCTGCATCTTAAATATTTCTTCTCTCTCTTTCTGACTCTGCCTTCGTGCCCTCCTCATTGTATATCTAGAGAAGCGGCATATCTGAAGGCTGTAAAGAGAGCAGTGATTCTGCCCAGAAGAAGTTCACAGCAAGAAGGAGAATCCCTCACCAGCACTTCCCAAGCACTCTGGTTCAGTGTAGCCCGCGGTGGCCCCATGCTATCGGAGAGGTAAAGCTGCTGCCATCTGCAGTTTTACCTGTAGACAGGGTAGTTCACTTTTAGAAACTTAAACTGTTTATTTTTCTTACTTGGTAACAACTGCTCGGAAGATTGTACCAAGAAAACTAGTGATCTCTGGAGAACCTAGCAGGTGGAAATAGAAACAACAGAAACAGCAATCAGAAGAATATGTGTTACGAAGCAGTGCCACGGCTGTTCTCTGCCAGATTTCAACAGCGCTTCTGAAAGTCAGCCTGCTGCTAGGCTGGATTGCGCAATGAAGGAGAGCAGTAACCTTTTGTGGGTATGAAAAGGCGAAAAAGTCAATTTTGGCCTCAGGATTTTGAGTATTCAGACAGAAAATATCTAGGATCACTTAATTTTTTTTTTTTTGGCACATTGCGAACTTTTGAGACTAACCTTGATATACTCAACTATATGGTTTTGATTTTGTTTTCACTTTGCTTTTGATATATTAATTGTCAGCATTACGCAGTGAATATTTTTAAGAGCTGTGGAGATTTCAGCCTTTCGGATAAATAAAACAAATCCACGTAGACTCCTTTCTCATTGAAATGAGGGAAAGAACAAAGTGTTGTTAGCAAACTGAAAACATGATATTGGCAGGCAGACCCTTCTCCTCTCCAGAGCTTCGTGAGGGTCAGTTTAGCTGTGGCGACAGTCTGGTGGCTGATCTGCGCTGATTGCAGTTTCCATTAAGTTGCTTGAAGTGGTTTGCTTTGTGATCGTAGCGATCTTAAAAACTGCATAACCGATGTGGACAATGACAGAACTGCAGCAACTGAGAACAGTTTGTCACACTGGGTAAAGCCAAAAGTATATTAATGAATTGAACATTCAATATTTGAGCACTTCTTGGCATTGAAGGAAATACGTAAATAGGGCAGGCGGTGTGGTGCAAGAGGAGCCCGTCTTCAGAATGAAACAGTTGGTGCAGGGGACCCAGCATTCCCACTGCAAACTTTTTTTTTTTTTTTTTTTTTGAGGGAGAGGAGGTATTGTCCATAACTTCAATGTGTAAAAATGAAGAAATATGCAGTTTGTTTACATATTTTGTCAGCTGTCATGTTGAAAATATTTATCACCCAGCTGCACTGGTGTTCTGCATGTAGTGATAGTATAGCTGGATTGTGTAGGAACACAAGATTTATCACACTTAACAGTCGAGAATGTCCAGAGGACTCGCTGCTCCTTTTTATTCTCTTTGCTATATTTCCCCTCTTGACAGAAGTTTTGAGGCTCTCTACAACCGCTTACAGAAAGCGGCAAGACTGGAGACAGGCTTCTGCAGGTTTTTAAGTTGTTAATGATTTACTTATAACTGCACAATGTCTGTATTTTGGGCTATAGAAAGTACTTATTGAAATGTTTGCCTGTTTATGGACTGTCAGGAGAAGCGGCAAGTTATAATGTTGTTAGAACTCTTCAAGGAGGATTTTGACTAGAAAAGTCCTGCGAGAGAAATTGTCCCCTTTTTGCTCGTGGCTTTGCTCTTGTTGTCAGAGCAGCCATGTCCTTCTTACTTGTACTATTTTTGACAGCAAAAAAGCTTGTGAGAAGCAATAAATATTCTAGAATATTCAGGAAATACATAAAGTAACATTTTGAGAGTGACTTGCTTTGATTCACGCCATTCCATTAATACCGTTTTAAGACTATGAATAAATCTAGCCTTCTGGTAGCAGACAGCATTAAGTACATATTTACTGCAAGAGCACTGGGGCTCTTAGAGACACTAATAGATCTATACAAGGGGAAAAAAAGCATAAATAGGTTTTCAGACAAAAGAAAATTATCGGCTTTCCCCTGGAACTTAGTCATCTTTTTAGTGATCAGATGGGTAGTTATCATAGCAGTTAAATGCTTGCCAGGGTTTCAGTTTTGAAAACTTGGGCATCTCCATTATATGTATTCACATTTCGTTTCACATGTAAGCAGTAAGTGCCTTACTGCTTTCAAAATGTTTCTTATGTATTGTGTTTAAACAAGTGAAAGTTATTCTGTGTTCAGATTTCAGTTCTGATTTTTAAAGTGCAGTTTAGTAAGCAGTGAGGACCTCAGGATAAGAAGACGCCACTTTTCTTTGGCAGAAGTATTTAAATTAATTGTAACAAGGGCTTGAATTTCCTACTCCATCCTAGTTTTTCTGACTGCGTGCTTTCACATAATTCATGCATCTTGTAATACATATTTAAAACCTGCATGAACGACATTTAAGAAAATAGAATCAATTAATAAATATAAAGTTTTAAAAAAAAAATTTGATGTTTTTCTGCCATCTCCAGAATAGCTGTAATAATCTTCAACTTTTTATAATAAACTCTTCAGAATTTTGGATAAAGGATAAATTTGACGAATTATGACAATTGCTGAGGAAAAGTATCTATTGCATCAGCTCGACTCAACAGAGGGAAGTAACTTAAAGTCAAGAAAACAGGCAATTGACTTATAAACTCACAGCATGCAAACCCGCAATAATCTTGACCTGCCTGTGTGTGCTGTTTCAAAGCAATTAAATGTATTGGTGCAAGCTGTAAATATTAAAACAAACAGGTAAGCAATAGACATTATACATCTTTGAATTACTGGAAATATCACGTGGTAGAATTCTCTTTCGTACTCAGTATTGCTTCAAATCGTCAAAATACTGTTTATGAGGAACATTCCTAGGGGAAGAAAAACATATTAAAAGTTTGGACTGAGATAGTTTATAGTGCTTTGTTGTAAAAAAGCCTGCAGAGTTGTAATTATCCCCAAAACAAACATTATAAAGCCTGGAAATTTAGAACTAGGATCATATTTTTGAAGTTTCGTATTTATGAAGTTATTGAAATACTAACTGTGACTTGCAAGACAGTTTTATCTCCAGCTACAGTGACATCTTGAGGTGGGAGATGAAACACCTGGGTTTTGTTGTGAAAACAGTAGTCATTTAAATTCATTAATCATAATTGAAGAGTTATTGCAAAAGGAGAGGTAAAATGCCTCAGTGCTAGAGGAAATAGAACTGCAGTTTTGTATTGCATTTTGAGGTTTGTAATTTGTTGTCCCTGCTCCTTTAGCAGAGTTAACTTTTCTGTGGTCTGTGTTTATTTTGAACATTTTTCCTAAGGAGCCTCCATCTGTGCTCTGTAGGCATCTCTGTTAATATTTTTATTACCTGACAGCATAACCCACCAAGAGAATACCCTCTATTAAAAATATGCTTGTTGACTGGGGTTTTTTTACTCATTTGAACAGTGGGATGACTGCAGTTCTGTATACTCTGTGCTTCTCTAGAAGCGCTCCAGTTCAACGTCTGAAACAACTGACAGGGTAGATGCAGGCCTTCCCAATCACAAAATCAGGCCGGCGGTTGAGGAAGGGGGGTGGTGAAGACAGTGTTTAAGCTGTGTGAAAAGCTTACAGGAGTGAAGAAATGAATGAAGGACAGTGGGTATTTGTTAGGAGGGTCCAGTGCTGCTTCATCTTGCAAGAGTAAGGACTGGCAATGTCATGTAAAGGTTAAGGAACAGGCTGATAAGCAAAGAACGCGAAACGTATCGCCGTAAAAAAGGGAGCAGGAGGGGGAGGAAATCAGGTTGGGAAAAAATGAGGAGTTTCTCTTTTGTACTGTCAATAACAGAGATTACACACATGCCATGTGCAGTCCTGTAACCTAAACAACTCATAACGTCTCATTCACTGCAGTTCTTCCAGTGTGACAGATAGGCAAGGGCATAATTTTAACATGCAAACTCATGAGAATGATGCCAGGAGTAATAGGAGGTGCACTTGAGTCACAATTCAAACTGTAATAGGGACCGTTAGTGTTTCTAATTGAGTGCTCAAGCATTTTTACAGTTGTTGTATAGAAGGAATAATTTCCCACAAGATGGGGAAAAAAGTAATTTAGCTGAAGGCTTTATTGCAGGGAGGACTGTAAACAGAGCCTTACATAAAAGCACGAAAAAAAAAATTGCCAGGAACTGTATCGGCCGTAAAAGTTAGTCTGACTGTAAGAGCTGACAGGTACACTACCAACCGTATGCCGTATCAGCATTACATGCAGTAAATTTATTTCTTTAGATATCTGGCAAATGTTGTTTATTTTCCTTTATTTTCCCTTCCTTCCTCTCCTGTTTTGTCCACTGCAGGCTAAAGGCAGGTTGTCTCAATTTTTATTTTTTCTATTTTTTATTTTTAGTCACTCCCAGGTAGCATCTGCTCTTGCTCCGTTTGGGAACATACGTTTGCAGCCACTTCTTCTTTGCAATCTTTTATGTTGCACAGTCTCTGTGCTTTACCTCGATGGAAAGAAAGAAATTGCTATTTGAATTGCAGAAATACATTCTGGAAAACAGTAAATTGAAATTTCCATTTACTTAAGAGAAAAACTGTACCAGTTACAATTATCCATCAATCATGTATTTGCAGCTAATCAAAGACTACATTCTTCTAGCTTTATGGATTATTTGCAGATACGATATATTGGCTGATATTGAGAATAATCATTACAGTAAAATTAAATAGTAGTCTCTATAGTGATAAATATGACATCACCTGATCCATAAGCAGTGCAGGAAGGAATAATTTGTAGGTAGGGACCAAGCTGTAATAGAGCTGCAATTCAAATAAATGTGTAGATCATTACATCAAAATAAGAGTAAATTGATTCTAAGTATGAAATTCAGAATTAATTCTACCAAACAGAGCTTTTCACTTGGGTGGATCTTTGCCACCAATCTACCTATTCTCCTGCTATAATAACTTGTTTAGTAGCTTGATTTCCCTGCCAGAACTGCACGCACAGCGCTGCAGACAGCATTTCCCTGTGGGATTGTAACCCTACCTTTCCATCCTACTGCTCACGTTTGGAGACCCTTATTATATCTTCATTTAAAGTGATGATGGTATTTCTTCCTCATCCTAGTACTTTCTCAACTTTGCGTTCAGGTTTTTTTATACCTAAAACAGTTGCCCATGTGTTCCAGCTAGTGATTTAGTCCTGATCAAGCTTATTTAAAAAACGAATGTCTTTTGGAAAGTTCAGTCCAACCTGATGGCACTTACAGCCTTTGTGGAACTCACTGAAAAATATTTTGATGTGCTGCTCACAGAAGTACGTACCATTATATTATAACAAAAAAAAAAATTAAAAATGTGAATGGCAGTTGTATGAATTTCCAATAGATGGATGATAGATGACACTTTGGCAGTTTGGATATAGATTCAGAACTGATAATTGAAAGAGAACTGATTTTTGTTTATTGTTTACTGTGAAAATATTTTATTGTACAAATGCATAATATAAGCATACGTTCCAGAATTGGTACTTTGGCAATATATGGAAGTAAATTCTGAGATTAAACTATAGTTAGGTTAGACTTGTGGGGAAAAGGAAGGTTTTACTATGTCTGAATGCTGCAAATACTGTTACCGATTCAGGAGTTCAAAATTTCAATGGATGCATGCATCAATAGTTAATGTTGGGGAGTTTCTTTTATGTTCTACTCATGCAGGTTATACTTTTTTTGTTTTAATCAAAAAGCATTTGCATTTTTGAGTGCTTCTAAATATGCTGATTTTTTATTAGGTGGTGTTTTTTTTTATGTTGAGTTCCTGAAAGAACTGGAACAAACCTAACAAATTCACTATAATCTGACACTTGGATGCCGTGCTGGAATTATTCCAAATTTCGTACAATTTTGATACTGCAAATTTGTTAGCAAGCCTTTGGAGGATGTTGTTTCAGGCAAGTGGTGGTGTCTCTGTTCTCAGTCAGAGGGTGGATGAATAGTGCTGAGAGAAGGGAAACCTATTTCTGCTGAAAACAGTTTGTCTAGCTCAGACCAAAAATGGCCTATGAAGTAACTTCTCAGAATTAGTTGAAGCTTTTGACAGTCCCACTGTAAGCTCCCTGGCCGTGGTTCTGTGAGCTCTGCTTTTGCACCACCCAGTACCACGAAAAGAGCTGCTGGCCCTCGGGGAAGAGGTGCTCCTCTGCCTCTTCACGCCTTACAGAGCTCTTCAGTTGAGGTCAGTTTGCCTAAATCATCCAACTTCTACAAACTGTGACTTCAAAAGCACGTAACTTCAAATGAAGTTTGGGCTTAATGAAGACAGTATTTGCTTTCCTGTCTTCCAGAATAAGAGTGTGTTGTGTGCCAATAGACTTGCAAGGTCTACACACTTGGGCTTATGGCTTCTAAAGGTTATTTGGATTTTCTGTCTAGATAGAAATAGTTACCTAGCATGCCATTAATAAAGGCGTAGGTATTATCTACCACTCAGGGACCCATGATTCTACAAAGTACGACGAGACAATTTGAGAGTCTGTAATATATCTAATAACTACCTAATAAAAATAGCTTTAAATAAGACGTTTACATAATAAAAATAACTTTTAATAGGCATATGTACTAGCTCTTAATAGGTCCCATTTATAAAACCAAGATGATTTGCTTTACTAAATATGAATCATTAATTTGGAAATATATTTTTATTTTGTGACATTCTTAGCATCAATTAACATAAATTTGTTCGTTTCTTAGCACCAGTTTGTTCACATAATTCAAAATTTCCCAAGCGGAAGTCATCTTTTTTCAGCCTGAACTTTAATCTTGAGCCAAAAGAGGGGAAAAAAAAACTCTAAAAGACTAATTGGTATCCCAAAATCTATTTTCATACTACAAGAATCAACTCTGGTCTAGTTACTATAGTTCTGAAGGTGCCTGATTACTGTTATTTCTGTCAGGTACAGTAAAGCTTCATTCTGTCGTTCATTAGTTCTTTACTTAAGAAAAATGCAATCTAGGTAAATTTAGTTATCAATCTATTTTTACGTTTGTTTATTTTTTAAATAAATTCTGACTCAACAGCTAAGTGACCAGTAGAGTTATCAACTATTGCCACAATTGTTGATTTGGTGAGATGGGGATATCATGCTGAAAGGTTTAATGAAATATCATTAAATTAAAAATTTTTCATTTCTGAACTCGCTTTTAGGTAGCTTAGTTTTTAGAATGCCTAAGTAGTCAAAAAGCTATTTCCCACAAAATTGTTGTGTGTTTTTAAAAATGTGGCATCCTATTACAAAGTATAAACCATTTAATAAAAATGCAGACTGAACCTGAAAGGTTCTGGAAGTTTTCTGATTATTTCTATCTTCTCATAAATTTTGCCTGTTTATGTATTAATGCATTTGTAGCAGATTCTTTGAACCCTGTTCTGTCAGTTCTTTAATTATAAGTTCAAATATTCTATACCCAAATGAGCATAAAATGCACATTTTAAAGAGCATGATTTCTTAAAAAAGTACCTAGATATTCCTCTACTAGGTTCCCAATCTGACAGAAAAGCTTTTTTATATGCACTTGGAATACACGACCACCAATTAGCTTGACAGCAACTCAGCCTCTGTAGTTCTTTCATCTTCCACAGTGGGGTCTGTGGTTTGGATGCTTAAGGAAATTGTTTTCCCACCTTTCCCCTTTCATATTTAATTCCTCTTTTTATAGGTTAAATTATGCAGGATTTGTTTAAAGTACGGGTATTTTCATTGTTTACTGCTGCTTTAAAATTTAGGTATGCTTTTCGGTAGGTACTAATGCTAAAAACATACAATCAGGAAGGAAAGACAGGGATAGAGGAGCTTTCCTGAGCCAATAATGGGTCTGGAGGTGGGCAGAAAACATCCTTACTAAGTGCTTTGCACTAATATTAGTGGAAAAGAAAGTGTAATTTTCAATCTGACATTCTTGGCACAAAAAACTACTTAGTAAGTAAAACTTGTATGATTACTCTGCTGATGCTTCTAATTTAGAGAAGATTTTTCATACTTATAAAAACAACCTTTACAAATGTTCAAGTGAGAAGAAATAACCGCAATCAATATCTTCTCTTTATAACACTTTTTTTTTTTTTAAATCCTGGCTTTTTTTTAATGGTTATCTATACTGATATTTTATTCATGTATTTACTCTTGTATAATGCATGTTGAGTACTGTTTCTGGATCTCATGATTTCAATAGAATAAACCAGAGCACTGCTGGATAACTGAATGTGTGATAGCATTGTTCATCTCCTCTGCATTACCCTTTAAAGACTAGTAGCTTACTTTCTGTGTGGTCTTCTAATTTCTGTGCTCTGCTGCATCTCCTCTATTATGTTAATTCTGTTCCTCTCTAAGGGAAGGTTGTTTTCCTGGATCTCGTAATCACTGACTGTAAATTGCTAACAGCACCAACTTCTAATTCTCTGTAGCAGATTTTTATGTTTTTATTCTGCTTACGTTTTTTCCAAACCCTATTCTTGATTGATAACTACAGAGGAATTCAGTCGGGGGGGGGAAACTCATCGGACTTTGGGAATACCTTATAGACTCAGAGGCCTAACATCATTCAGTGCACTCACTGAGCCACGTGTTTTGAGTATGAGCTATGTCTGTGTATAATTGACATGAAATTATATGGATAACCACATGCTCTAAGTCAGAAGTACAATAGGAAGTATAGAAGCTGAAGCAATGTCTAATCACCATTAAAAGTGAAATTACCTGAAATTGCTCAGAGTAGAAAGGGAAAGAAATAAATAATTTTAAAATGGAATTGTATTTTTTAGGGAATTCCAATATTTTTATGAAACGCACTGTGTAAATTGCTCAAAGTTGTAGCAAAATTAATCTTTGTTACTGAGGTATGCTAATCTGTATTGGCTTGGCTGCACTTTGAGGTTATGCTAGCTCATATTGTCCATTTTACTTTATAAGCAAGGCTATATGGAGAAAACCCAACCAACATACAACTTTGTGTTTGTCCTTCATACTTTACCAAATGGTACCAAAGGGTTTGATATCTTGTTGAAGATGCCCCTGCACACTGCAAGGGGTTGGGCTAGATGACCTTTAAAGGTCCCTTCCGACCCCAGCTATTCTATGATTCTGTGAAATCATTTACTTTTGCAGGCCATGGAGACCCACCTCATTCGCAAATCAAGCGGGGGGCTGACATACATTGCCGAGTGGAAGGGCGGACTGCTGGAACACAAGATGGGACATCTCACTTGTTTTGCTGGAGGCATGTTCGCTCTTGGAGCAGACGGAGCACCTAAAGACAAGACGGGCCATCACATCGAGCTTGGTGCTGAAATGGCTAGGACTTGCCATGAATCCTATGACCGTACCAGTAAGTACTGCATTGCATTGTTTCGTTTCAGAGCTTGACTTCATGAAGGCAGCCAGCAGTATTTTTGTGTAATGCTGAATGAAAGTTGTATGATGGTGTGAACTCTTCATCCTTTCTGAGCACATGCTGCTTTGCTCTAAAAGTAACTTTAAGAATGGCTGCTGTGTATTATAAATAATTTCTGTGCAACTGAATCATATCTGTTCACTCTAGTGTTTAACATGACAGCTTTTTTTTCACTTTGCCGATTCCTGTATAGCCTAACAGAAATAAGAGAGGGAACCTGTTCATTTATGCATCAATATAGCTATTAATCATGTTTTATGCATAAAAATGTATTTTCTTCTCAGTTCCGTTGGTACAATGCTGCAAAGAATAGAATTGCACAAAGAAAGTGGGTTTCTGTGCAGGAAATTTCTTTGGATTTTTTCATCTTCTTATAAAAATAATCCTGGCAGCATTTCAGGTCCCATAGTGTATTTTCCAGTTTGATGTAGAAAAGTAAATAGCCTTGTCTTTTAAGCAAAATTTCACATGTTGCTAGTTATGTGAAGTCTTCCAGAATGCAAATGTTAGCATCACTGTTCAAACTGGATCTGCTCTTTAAGGCATTGATGAAGAACAGCTCTCCTACTCTGAATTATTTACAAGCTATTAAAAACAGGAGCTGCTGCAGTATCTCTCAGAAATTATATACTTTTTGGGTAACCTGACTTTGTGCCACGTGAAATGATAGTTCATTTGGTAGGTTACATAATTTGAAACCTCTTTTAAGGCCTTTATTTTAGCATGTGTTTTTATATCGGCTAGGCATGAAACTGGGACCAGAAGCCTTCAGATTTGACGGTGGTGTTGAGGCCATTGCTACAAGACAAAATGAGAAATACTACATCCTCCGACCAGAAGTCATAGAGACCTACATGTACATGTGGCGGCTCACTCATGACCCAAAGTACAGGCAGTGGGGATGGGAAGCTGTAGAGGTAATGTTGTAATGGGACTCTTTTCTTATTAAATCCTAGTGTCTTGTGAAGTGAGCTATTGAGTGATATCTGGATATTGTTTAGCAGTTGGAGGGCAAATATTTATTTTAAATGGATAATATCAACTCAAATTTCCAGAAATTCATTTACTAAATAGATGAACTAAGATCATTTTGACAAAACCAAATACTGCTGATATTTTACATTAGAAAAATACCTTGTGATTTATCCTTCTTAAATACTTCTCAGATCAGGGTCATAATTTGATGTCCTGCTCAAGATGTTAAATATTGCTGCTTATGAATGGAAAGTGCAAACGTGTGAAATGTGATCCTTGGACATGGAAATAAGTTTTGTGAAGTGTATTTTCAACAGTAATTGCACAAAGCTGATTTTAATCAAGGTGATGAAGGCCAAGATGAAGTAGTAGATAGTATTAAGCATTTTAAAAGTGGGTCGCATTCAGAAAGCATAGGTTATCTGGACTGAACTCCATTAACGATAACAATCTCTTCTAGATTTAAATTTCTGCGTCCCACTAGCCTTTAAGCTTCAGCCAGTCATGCTGAATCTAGTTGTGTTTGTATAGCACGAGCCTTCCAAGGGGGCAGCCAGTCTATACTGCAGAAATTGGCTTGTCAATTCGATCGTTTCCCTTGTTTCAGTGGTTAATCACTCTTACAGTTAGAGATCAGAGCCTTTGGATTTACCAGGTTTCATCTGCCATGTATAGGTCCTTATTACACTTCTAGAGTTCACTTATTTTCTCCTCACATTGATGTTGCTCTTCTACATTATCTGCCTTTCACTCTTACTTTGGGATTTCTAAGCAGACTGAGATCTTACAGGAGATACAGGAGGCTGAAGAACATTATTTTTGTGGCTCTGTAGACTTAAGAAAAATGCAAATAAAAGAAGAAAACAAAACTCTGTGCAGTATTTTGTTCACAGTGACCTCTCCTTTGCAGAGTTATTGCTTTCCAGGATTTGAAAAATGTCCAGTTTGTGCATTTGCCCAACCCCTCTGGTTTCTAGGCCTGTATGATTATAACTGTCTTGGAGGGGCATACACCGCTAGTTGTAGAAGGTTGCTCTGTACTAAGGGAAGAACATGTAAACTTGTGTCATGCAATTTCTTATGCCTACCAGGGATGAGTCCCTGAGGGACCCTACAAGAGAGCTGTTACTGGGTTATGACTCCATATACCTGGCTGTGACATGACATCTGCAAGTTACCTGGCTCACCCAACAGCAGCCAAGATCTGTAATTGTATTCAGTATTCACTGTGTGAGATACTGAGCATATTTCAAATGTTGTGCAAATGTTGTTGAGTGTTGTGGAAAAAGAACATTTCAAGTTTGGTAATTAGATAGTCTTGAAGACTGAGATTTATCATAAAATCTATTTTCCATAAAAAAATAGCTGCTAGCGTTAACTATACTTCTACTCTCTAGCTCCTCCTTGTCTGAATATTCACAGCAATTCTAGATCTGCAGTCAACGCTGTATTCAGCTGGGTAGACTATAGTTATTTAGGACATTTTATTTGCCTCCCTCAGGTCTTGGCTCTATTGGCCCTGAAACAATATGCTTCGGAGTTAATGATTCCAAAGCAATTTAAAAAAAAACCACCTCTAATTTAGAGTGCTGTTCACTTACTTTCTTCTTCGCTAACACCACCCATAGCCACACGTTTTACTATCGGAATCTTCCCAGGCAGATTATAATTGGAATATTTACAATGGCTGTTTGTGGAAGTTATCCCACCAGGCTTCAGCAATGCCAAGTGTTCCTTCTCCAGGAGGTGTTTTTCCTGACTCATTGTTGCTGCCCACACTGATAACATTGTTATAAACAATTGAAATGTTTTCCTTATTATTATACTTTACCCTGTTGGTTCAGTTTGTTTGTGTTTATTTCAAGTTTGTACACTCATTTAGCGCTCCCCATGTGTTTCTTGTTTAACATTCTTGTGGTTGTTCTTGTCTGGCTCTAACGTGGTGGATTACAGCCCATGTGTGGGAGATGCTGCTGGTCCCAGGCTGCACAGACCAGTCTTCTTCT
>Ga0181612_111587_pt1 | contig 21544 bp, 10 predicted proteins | sample HoacroProtozoa21_FD_119630 | JGI IMG/M metagenome (GOLD analysis project Ga0181612, IMG submission 119630) | Hoatzin crop microbial communities from Cojedes, Venezuel. Combined Assembly of Gp0051906, Gp0051904, Gp0051908
AAAAAGAAAAAAACAACACCAAAAAAACCACAACCTCATAATACATCTTGATAAGTTTATGAAAGGAATGTCATAACTTACATTTTCAGGATGACTGACCTCATTCAAGTTTATGTTAATAATTATTTTTCAAAGCCCAAAGCAGGTTTATACAGTTTAGTTATACAGTAGTCTCAGAAGATAGTAACATGTTAAAAAAAAGTCACTACTGTTAAACCTCTGTGCAAATGTTGTGAAATTCAGTGTGAAATGGAATGCTATTATTGAAGTACAACTGAAGTGAAAAATAAAACTTGAATTTCCATATAAACTGAGTTTTCAGGTGTATATTATATGGGAGAAGAAGGACGAAAATCTGAAGTATGTTAAGTGAAGTTGTTTCAGAAGTGAGAGAGACACAATAAATTTAGAATCCCCAGTGTTAGGGTAACCATGATCAAAATTCTATGGCAGACCTGCCACTACAACTTCAATTAGTTCCACATGTTTCTTTTCATAATTTCTATAGGCTGTCATGAGGTAGTTCTGCCACTAGACAGTGATGGAAAAAATAGTTTTCAAGAGTTTTTAAAAGAAGTTTGAAAAGAAAAATCTATTGTTATGGTTTGTCAAAGAGGAGTGTATGGGAACCCTTTCATTTTACAAAGAATACTTGAGAGAATTACAACATTTTTGCTTTTTTTTTCACTCTCCAGAATGCAGCTCGTATTGTTCGAGCTCTTTTTGAGATTGCCCTTAGGAAACGTTGGCCTGCAATGACATATCGACTACTGAATCTCAGCAAAGTCATTGACAAGCGGCTGTGGGGCTGGGTTAGCCCTTTGAGACAGTTCTCAGTGTTGCCACCATCCGTCCTCTCAAAGTTGGAAGAGAAGAATCTCACTATAGACAAGATGAAGGACATGAGAAAAGATGAAATAGGTGAGAAATCAGCAATGCTGATCTACTTAAACTATTAGTAAACAATGGGCAAATTAGAACTTAATCTGAGCCATTCACTGTAATATAGCCACTGTGGTCTGGAAGCCATATAGACACATTAATATGGTATTATGGTCTGTCCAATAAAGGTTTATTCAGTCTCCACAGCTTGTAATATGGCACAGCTTTGAGGGTGAGGCTAGCCCATGTTCTGCCAACCCCAAAATACATGTGGAATGGAGATGTATGTTGATATGTATTTACATATATATGTGTATCTATACATATTTATGTTGACCTGTCCTTTCCTGCTTGCTCACATTACATAATACACTACCATAAAAGCCATCTATTTATTTTTGCCAGTTGGCAAAACTATGGCCTTTTTTATTGAAATACTATTAACATGAAAAAGAATAAAAGCGAATTATTATGTCCTGGTATACTGTCAGTAAATGGCCTGCTTCTGAAACACTGCATTAATTTTCATTGAACATGGAGAATTCATTGTCACTGGTGTCATTGCAGCAAAACCTTAATGGAATTTTTTAAAGGATTTGACACTTCAATAATGAGAAAATCCAAAGCCTACTGATAGACATAATGACAATTTCTAGTATGTGTATATAAACTGTTGTGCATAAACTGTCCACCAGCTGGTTGAAGTTGAAAAAAAAAATTGCTTGTAATGTATTTCTTTTTCCTATCTTAGGGTATTTTTTCTAGTCTGGGCTTTCTTTGCACCTGTTATTGCCAAGCTGTTGAGAAACAAACTGCCATTTTTAAAAATATACTATTTTTACAATAAAAATGCAATTTGTAGTCACTGCTTTTTAGAAGTTATGATCTCTGACTTGATATTTCTGTCATTTGACAAGAGAACTACATTCCTAACCCAGGAAGCTTTGTTACATGCCTAATTTAGGTTGGAAAAAATTGAATAAATATGTAAAAGTTTGCAGAGTTAGAGGCTAGATTTTTATATAATAAGTTAAGCCAAAGGACTATGAGAAAATTTTTAAAGCTTAGTGCATTATAAAGTAATTTTGAATTTATTTAAAATATAACATTTTATTTGAAGTGCTAGCATTATTGTGCTTTTCTATTCAGAATCATTATAGCACTGTTTTATTCAGATTTGTTAATATGTTGTGTATTTGTGCAGTCTTTTTAATACTTAATATTATTTTCCGTTAACTGTATTAGTGCTTTTTTCCTTTTTTTATGCTTCTTTCTCCCCATACATGCCCTTGGAGAAGCAAGAAATTTTGCATTAAAATATAAAACTGGTTTTGCTTCCTTCAGTGTAGTGGAACTAGTATAGACAAGATGGAAGTGTATCAATGTATACCTATAAAACATCTAGTTTTCATTTATGTTAACTTAGTTTCAAAGTAGATGAGACTTGCAATTTGACTGTGAAAACAGGTTATTGCTGACTATACATAATGATATTTCATGTTCTTCAGCCTTATAAACATCAAAGCAAGTTGATCTGTGCATCTCTGTGAAGTACTGTTACTTGGCATACTTCGTCCTTTCTAGCCTCTCTTTCTGAGACCATATTTTTATTTGAATTCAAATCCTTGAGGAAATGAGACAAGGCACAGCTTCCAGGTGCTGCCTTGTCCTCTGACTCCATCGGGCTAGTTTCAGTCTTAGCGTTTCTTCCTGTTTAAATGTTATTGTGACCTTGGAGAGAGAATGAAAAAGACAGGCGTTAGCTGGTTAACTCAGTCCATGGCCTAGGGAGAGATAAAAGCAGGAGAAGGCTGCCAGCTCTCCCAGTGAATGAAGAGCGCATTGTGTGCACAGATCCTGGATTCCAGTGTACCCTGCATTGGTCAACACCAATCTATGAGCTATTGCAATATAATCATGGAGTTTCCAGAAAGTGATAGAAATCACTGTGTTACCTGAGATAAACATGAGAATTGTTGTGGAATAAGCAAAATTTATTCTTCTTTTGTTAAATATACCCATTTTTTCAAATAGTCAGCTTTTGCTCAGAAGGTTTTAATATTTCTTAAATGCCATTGATAGTTTCTCGTCATGTGACTATTTAAATAAAAGGGGGGGAGGGAATTTTGTGATATTTCATAGAAGTTGGGAGAGGAGCTTTATCTTCCCCTAGTATGTAAGTGTACAAAACCTCAGTGCTGTCCCGTACACAGTTCACCTTGCACATCGTGCTACAGAAAACAATTTTTGGCATGAAAAAGTCTACTTGCCTGCATAAGCTTATTGAGTCATATATTTGAATATTTGGCACCTACCTTTATTTAAACACAATTTCTGAGCTTCTTCCTCTAATTGCAAAGGCTACTCACTGTGCAAGTATGCTATAATACTGGATATATCACCAAGTTGTACCGATGTAATTGTTTTGGATTTCAATAATCCACTTTCTGGAGGTGCACTTATTTTACCAACTGCAAATTTAATTAAATATGTGTTAAAACTTTTGCATTAGGGATTTGCTTCTTAAGCAAGATCACCACTCAGTACTTTGGAGTAGAGATAAACACCTATGTGAGGCAAAATCTACCAGTTTGTTAAATAAGAAAAACCGAAGAAGGAAAGTCAGGATCAGTATAAAAAAATCAGCAATTGCAAGATGTTGTGGTCCTAAATGTCATGCAATAGCAAGATAAATTTCATATTAATTTTTCACTTTGCACATAATGCAAATAATAGGAGGTCTTTTTTTTTTTTTTTTTTTTTTTTTAATGGGAAAAGTGTGCACAGGAACCACATAACGATACCAGAAAATACCGTTAGCCATTTGTAAGGTAGCTTTTAACAGTGAGTACTTATGACCATTACAATTAAAATCTAAAATATACTCCACATAATTATATAAGCAGTTTCAGTGAAAATGTGATAAATCAACTGTCTTTCCTTAAATAGATTAGAAGGTGCAATATTTTTCAGGAAAAAAAGAAATCACTGCTACATACTTTGTTTTATATTTAACATGAAGAGCAAGGGAACAGAGATTTCAGCTGTCAAATATGAGTAGGACATTCTTTTTAATTAATATAATCACTTTATTGCCTTCTTACCATTATTGTGATAGAAGATAAAAAACATTGCAACATTTAGCTTTTGCTTTGTGTCAGTTACACACTGGTGTATTCTGAAAGATCAGAGCTGCTGTGAGATGTTTACTGGTTTCATGCATTTTTAAAGCTATTAACTACCTTTATTCGGTTCTATGAAAGTGTTCTGTCTGTTTTGAATCACTGCACAGGAATTGCAGAAGTTCAAATGTGTGCCCTTCATTAAGTGAAAGGTCAGTATTCATGCTTTAAAAAAGAATTGTATGGCTTGGTAAGAGCCTGGTCAAAAAGTCAGTAAAGGAAAGGGAACTAGCTTGACATAATATGTTTTCAGTGTGAATTCTTAATAGTTATTTTAACCCCTTAGTTATAGCCAACAGAGGGGTTAATACTGAGTTTTCTAGGCTCTAAATTGCTAATTCAAGTTAAGTATTACAAAATATTCAGACATGCCAGGTCAAGAGAGTCAGACATTTACACACCTAAGAGCAAAACAAGCAAGCCATAACACTTCTCTCTAGAAGCCTATTTGAAAGTCGGAGTTGTATTGTTTTTCCTGGAAATGCAAATTTGTTACACCTAATGTTTTCTTGGCAGGTCATATGCTGCATCATGTGAAGATTGGGTTAAAGGTAAAACAGTGTGTCCATCAAATCCCCGCCATCATAATGGAAGCAACGATTCAGCCAATTACCCGCACGGTCCTCCGAGTTCGGCTAAACATCGCTCCTGACTTCACATGGAATGATCAGGTAAAAAAAAAAGGAGGTGGAGGAAGGACAGGAAGCATTAATTTAGCTTCAGTAGAGGAGATGATCACAGGGAGTCCACAGCTGTTTGGATAAGAAAAAAAAATACTTATTTTAGCTAAAAAGCAAATTTGATAATAAAAAATTGAATGACCTTTAAGACTTTGTAGAAGGAGGCACCCAGAGATCATCTTTTTCTTTCTGTTAATTGTTACAGGATTGCACTGTTTATAACATGTTGAAGCAAGTGCTTATACTGACTATTAATAGTAGTTACACACAGGTTTGAGTTATATGCCCAAAAAGGAGAAGCAAGAAAAAGGGAGACACGGATAGCTCTCTGGACTATGAATGAATGTCAAACACAGAAAATACAGCCTTTAAATACAGTTCATGTATGCGAAGTTCTGCTGCTCTTTATGACTTGACAAATGTACACTCACAATATCAGTGCCTTTTTCTCTGTTGGGACTTGTCTGAACAGAAAAACTGAGATATCTTTGGAATTGTATTAATCTATATTTTGTGGTGCAAATTTATATGGAAGGACTTGTACTAGTTGCGCGTTTAGATACACCCGCACCCTTTGATTCAGAACCTGTTGATTAGAAATAGATTTAAAATAAATCTAAATGAAATACAGATGTCCACATGGGGGCATTGTATTCTTGCTGGTACTTTTGAAACTTTGTACAGAAACAAGGCAAAGATACCTCAATGGGCAATCATATTTTTCTTTTTTCATGCTTAGGAGATTTACGCTTAAGATAAATTATTCTGAAAGGAGGATACTGAGTATCTTGTATTAAGAATAATTTTTAAATCCCTTAGATTACAAATTTACCTTAATCACAAGTAAATCAGAGTTTTATTCCACAAACATTTAGATTATTGTAGAATTCATTTTTGCTGCCTAAGTGCTCTTTCTTTTCTTTTGGAAGTTTCATCTAGTTAGCTTATGAATGGGACAGTAATGACCAAAATACAGAAAGTTAGATTTTGTTTGCTACCTGGATTTATTACAGAAATATTTGAATGGTTTCCTAGCATGAATTATAACATTAATTACTTTTTGCTGCCTTATTTATGTGCAATACTTCAGAAGGCAAGCAAGCATTACATTTTAGGATTGAAATATTTTTTTATTCAATCTTTCATCCACTTTACCTGTAATCTATTAAAGACAAAAAAATCCACAACTGTTCTTCATATTGAACTGTATCTTAATACAAAGTAATTTCTCAATCCATTTTTAGATTCTTCTACAAAATCTAAGTTCTTCTATATTTTTACAAATGGAAAAGGGATCCACACAGAAATAGACTCTCTAATTTTGATTATAAACTTCTAAAGTTATAGCAAAACTACAGAAAAAAACTCTATTTTCTGCAATGACCCCCGACACAATTTTGTTAATGGTTGCTTCAGAATCATTATGATCATTTTATCAGTTCAACTTATGGAGATATTTTTGTGTGAATTTGTATATTGCTACTCATCAAAGCTTGGCAAACTTTTTCCTTCTTTTTATTTTTGTATGGTAGCTGTTGATTTTCTTGTTTATTCAGTAAATGAAACTTCTATCAGAGTAAATAAACAAAAAAAGCTGTTAAATTCTCATAGTCTCTAAAAATTAATACCCATTTTTTAAATTCAACCATTGACACTCCAAAACTGCTTCTCCGTCATCACACAGTATTTTAGCAAGCTATTCAGAAGCAGACTGTGAAAACTTATAGGTATAGCTGTTAATTGGTACAAAAACTAGCTACCAAAAAATTCTATTCAAAGAGTGGGAGTAGTCAAGTAAAATCAGAATACTAAAAATTTACATACCATACTTAACTGAAATACCTCATTTGGCTAACATTTCATGGTTTTAACACTGTTCTTTTACCTGGATACTTAATTCTAGAATGATCTCATCACAAATTTTGTACTTACCTTTACAAGAGAAAGAGGATATGGTTTGGTAGTCATGAGATATGACATCATATTAATCTTTAATGACTGCAGTTTTCAGTGCTGGGCACCCTTAAGTTCAGTAAAAAGCATGTGAGCCATATCCTAGTGGAAAATTCTTACTATATTGTTAGAAGCAAAGGACTGTAACCATACCCAGACATAACAAGTAAGCCTTACTGCAGCCAGGAGGAGTCCAGCAGAAATACAGAATAATGCAAGGAGTGTTAATTAGCCTAGTCATATGTCAGACATGCAGTTTTAGCGCAGTGGTTGCCCAAAATACAGGTATGTGTCACTTCTCAAGTGCTCCCCAGAGTTCTTGAGAATCGTTACTGCAGTGCGTGTTGCCTTCCCTGTTCTCATGTTGCCCTTCTCTCCCCATGCAGCTTTGTCACAGGACTCTCCAAAACTAAGATACCGTTACAGTTAATAATAAAATTTCTGAGCTTTGAACTTTATCACCTTCCTTAATTCTTTTTTCCTCTCTTAAGTTCTCCTAAACCCTGATGAAGTAATAGTCTCACCGTAATGTTTCAAAATGTCACCTGCAGTGACCTGTGTCCTTTCAGTTTCACTGCTTCAGTTCCAGTGAAGCTGCTAGTGAAATTCAAATGTAAATGAATAACAGCATCTTTACTCTCCATCTACTATTGTGCAACCGTGTTAAAAAAGAAACAAAAGCACCTTAGTTCTATTATTACTACATATTTTTGTCATCAAAAGCCAGTACAGACTATTTCCCAACACATACACGATAATGAATTATGCTGAAAATAATGTATGCTGTGTGAATCAATACCAGATTCCTGTAGCGTCAAAAGTTCCATTAGAAGCAACTATGTGCTTCGTGCTCTTTCCTGTTAACTAAAGTTTAGGAATAATTCCAACTTTTTTTTTCATCTTCATACTGGTTTTGTACCTTATAAAGTCCTCATCAGAAATATCAGAAGTCTATAGTCATTTAATAGCTTGTCTTCCATATTCCTTTACTATGCATTTTTCTTCTCTTCTTCTTTTCCTGGATATTTAAGTAAAATGCTTGTATGTGGCACAAGTCATTTGTTCTGACAAAGAAACCAAAATTCTTAACTGAGCATCCCACCTAGCCGTGATTTGTGGCTGGCATAGCAAAATAAGGTACACAACAAAGTAAACAAAAATCTCGGCTGGAATAAATTGTTGCCAGATGGCATGGGAACCACCAGGAGACAGCTGTATTTGTGTTCTCGCTTCACCTGTAGCAATGACTAGATCTACAGCCTTCTGAATCCACTTACTTTATCTTTCTAGAGGAGAGGGGAAGATTGAGAGGAGGAGAGAAGAACGTCACAATTCTGTGTCCAGTTTTTCCCAAGAGAATGTTTTTGACTGAAAAATGAGCAGTGGATAGGAAAAGACAATCCTCTATACAGAATCCATAGACAGAAGGAGGAAAAAGGAGGAGCCCTTTTTTAGGAGCCTAAAGGAAACCCTGGAGTTCAGTCTATTTCTGAACACCTGAGGCACTAACTTCAGTTGTATTTGTATCATATCTATTTATATTACATGTACATTAAGCAAACTCTTGTTGAAGCATAATCTTTAAGTAGACTGATCTAATTAGAAATGTTACTTTGCTCTTAACTCTTGATTTCTATATTTCTATATTCCTTTGTAACCCTACATCATTTAGAAATATACCTGATGCACTCAGCAAATCTAGAGAATGTCATTACAACTATAACAAAGCTATCTTTCTATGCTTCTATGACTTTTCTACTCTTAAAGGTACATGGCACTGTTGGAGAGCCCTGGTGGATTTGGGTGGAAGACCCTACTAATGATCACATTTATCATTCAGAGTACTTCATCATTCAAAAAAAACAGGTAATGGATTTCATTCGGAATCTCATAGCAAGACAAAAATAAAGTTAGTGAGATGCAGATTTGTAAGGTCAAACAGTATTTTGACCTAGGCAGATTTTCAAATCAGTAGCACAGCTTTCAGTTTCAGATGTACATGATAAGCTTGGACTTCCACAAAGACGTTTTCTAATCTCATATGGCCCGTTTTCTCCTCCTTCTTTGGTGGGACAGTTATTTCCAGGTGAAAAAAGAAAGACTGTAATGATTTTGCCTGTTAAAGATAAAGAGCCAGCCTTATTTTTATCTTTTAAGTCCATGGAAACAAAATCCATTCCCAGTGGTGAAATATTTTATAAAGATGTGAATATTTTGCACATGGAGTTGCACACATACTTTATTGCTTTGTTTTCGTAATGCTTATGGAAGTGAGGTAAACTGATTTTTCAAGTTACTGATTTGTCTGTGCAATAATTATTCTCTACATGTTTGCATTAGGTCATTACTAAAGAACCTCAACTGCTGGTGTTCACAATCCCAATTTTTGAACCACTTCCTTCTCAATATTACATTCGAGCTGTGTCTGATAGATGGTTAGGAGCAGAGGCTGTATGTATCATAAATTTTCAACATTTGATTCTTCCAGAGAGACATCCACCCCACACAGGTAACATCAAATTCCAGTATTTTGTTTTAATTCATCTTGCTTATATTGATTTTCCTTATGATAGTGCAGAAAATCTCTTAGCTTCTGCTTCATCATGGAAAAGTATATGGAATGTCACTTTGTGATATATTTGTATTGTTGAGACCTTTTCTTCATTAACTTTAAAGCTCTCTAAAATTTTAAATTCCTGAACAAAAAGCAGCTCATTTCATCTCAACATAATACTAGCCTTTTAGTTACTTCGGGTTCTCTATAAATCATAGGGAAATTGAAGCTGTCATATAAAACTAAGCAAATCTCTGTGTTACAGTATGTCTTATCTTAGTGCTTGTAATCCTTACATTTCTTCTGGACTGGTTAAAAATAATCTTAGAGTGGATGGTTGTATTATAAATGCCATTCAGCAAAGAAAAAATAAACAGTGAAATTTTTGAAAATGTGAAACGTTTTACTATTTTTATGAAAATAAATTTATCATACTGTTACAGTACCAAACATCATCTTTCAACTCAGCACTGCTGATCAAGTCATGGCCTTCCCCTCCCCCTCATTTTTTAACACTTGGCACAGAAACATATGTTTGTGTTTTGCTTCTTTTTTTCTGGATACATAAATTGCTTTATACATTCGTTGTGCCTGATGTCATTGTAAAACCTTTCCACTGTAATTACATTTGGCTCATCTAGCAGTCTGTGAAGTGAGTGCCTTCAGAAATACTCAGTTCTCATACGGTGTTGTCCTTTGGCGTGCATAAATTCACATGCGTTTGTGAAGCGTTTAGCTATTGTTATGCTGTACCTTCGCTGTCTAGAAAAGCATGTGTAACCTTTTTATCTAATTGACTGATCACTGACTACTATTCAGAAGAAACAGAAAGATATTTACACATCACCAGTTATGGAGCCTCTAGGATTTATGGTAATTGATTTCAATTCCCATCTGGTTCCCACTCAACAATGAAGTACGTAGAGGCCCTGCTAGGCAAAAAACCCTCTTTCTCCCCAACAGAACCCAAGAAATCACAGTTTCAGTGGGAATGATGAAGCAGCCATAAGGTATTGGTGAAAAGCATGTGAAGAATATCAGGCACCATCGCCTCAGTAGATTTTATGACGCCCATATCATACCTTAACGTGAAGCACCCTGAAAAGACAACGAGACCTCCAGCCACAAAAAAAAAAAAAAACCACACCAAACTTCAAAGCAAGCATCTGCATAGCAGAATCACTGTAGTTTCCTTAATTTGGTAGGATTCCAAATCCAATCTGGTTATATATATCATCTTCCAAATTCCAGGATCTCTAATTGTTTGGATAGCAGATGCCCTCAAGATATATTGAGAGTCATATATTGAAAGGATGTTTGTTTGTTTATTAAGATTATGTCTTTAATTACATGTTTAAAGGATTAGATGCAAATTTCAGTTGTGCTCATCTGATTTCTATTACTCCATCAACTTAGAAACTTCAAGGAATCCTTCCTTCTTAAGTAGATTTTTACCTTGAATCTGAAATATACAGACTGTGCTGTCCTTTGACTCCACATTCTGTTATCATAAGAAGCTGGACATATATGTAACCTAATACAGTGAGTTTAGAACTGGGTGAAAAAGAAACAGCTTTAAGAAAAAGATTGATTTATGCAAATGGCTGCTTCACAGCTATCAGAGTACTAACAACAGTACTAGCAGAAATACTTCAGAGCTATAAAATCAACTTTTCGTTATTCCTCATCAAAGTTAACAATGATCCAAACATGGACTCTGTGTCATATGAGATACTAAGTAAAACAATCTCCAGTGTAAGTTGTTTTCCACTAAAGTATTTGTTAATATCTTTATCTTCATAATAAACTATGTTATGTCATGGCATCTCTTGTCATGCACTTACAATTATTTTGTGTTTTAGAGCTTCTGGATCTTCAGCCTTTGCCTATCACAGCCTTGGGACATCGGGAATATGAGCTCCTGTACAAATTCACACACTTCAACCCTATCCAGACCCAGATATTTCATACACTTTATCACACAGACTGTAACGTTCTTCTTGGAGCACCTACAGGTTCTGGAAAAACTGTTGCAGCTGAATTAGCCATCTTTAGAGTTTTTAACAAGTATCCCACATCAAAGGTTTGTAAAACAGGTTTACTAGAATCATTTTGTGTAGGCATGTTTTCAGTAACACAAAAGCCTAGAAAAAGACTATGCTAAACTGACTTTTGCTTTCTCCAATTTATACCTGTCTGGATACAAAATGGTACTGTGTTATGTACATTATGGTTTTATTTCAGCTTTATATATTAATCAGTGTACAACTAGAGTTAAATCTAAAAACATGACATACAGGCGTGCTGGATTTCCTTTTTTGTACTTTGCTGCATTTCCTGCTTTAATCTCCTTCTACTAGCAGTAGTACTGTTTCATAGCTATTAGTTCTGCACCATGTGGATACAACTAGCCCAGTCTCTCTCTTATTTAAACAAATAAGTTGCAATTAATCACTACAAGCCAATTTTCTGTTCCAACTTGCCCCTGTGTTTTATTTCTTAAATTGCCTAAAAGCTGAACTCAGCTTTTGGGGTTTTGTTTTCAAAGGGAAGCTATACCTGTATCTTGACTTAACCCTCCTCTTAGTTAACCGCATTTTGGCTTTAAAGTCTTTGGAAGAGATATTTGTATCTGACTGTGAGATTTAACCAAAGAACAACCTTTGAAATTAACAGACCTCCTGTACATAAATCCCTTATTCATCTTGGAGATTTCAATATCATCATGTAATTTGTTGGCCCAAGCGAGGCAAACAAGACAGTCATACATTTTCAGCTTATCTGTTAGACTTACAAAATAGCCAGTTCTCAAAGGAAAGTATCTTTTAGGTTTTAATAAAGCTGAAAACCTGCCTATATATTTTAAAGAATGTTTGTGAATTCTTCATGTGTAGTTTCTTCATATTCAAAAGCTTCAGAATATTTAACCACAAATCTGTAAATAAATATTTTTTCTACGTGTCAGAGTATTCCCCCCCCTGCACAGCAGACTTCTTTGAGGAAAATATTGTGACATCTTGCTTAAAATAATAAGCTTTTAAATTTGATTGGTAATGTTTTAATAATTTAATGACATAACCAGAAATCAGGTAAGATATTGCTTGCTGGAAATTCTGATTGTTTCTTTTCTAGAATATTCACTTGCAGATTTTATACTCCTGGCAAAAAATGGCATTATTTTTATAAATGGGTTTTGATATTAAAAGTTGTGATAAATACTTCAATTTCAATAATTTATTCTTTCTTAATTTATTTGCTTGTTAATGGCTCAGGAACAAAGCAGTATTTTCAAGTGTTAAGTCTGTTTTAAATATAATCCTGTTGTAGGTCATTTAAGGAACACAGGCCTTAATCATTTTATAGATAATGAGTATGTTCAGATCTCACAAGTATTAAATTATTGTTTCCTTGTAGATACACTTGAATAAAGGTTTCTTGTTTAACTTCTGGTTTTGTGACTTTTGTTTTGCAGGCAGTGTATATTGCGCCCTTAAAAGCACTCGTTCGTGAAAGAATTGAGGACTGGAAAGTTAGGATTGAAGAAAAACTTGGTAAAAAGTATGTTTCTCCTTACCTAGTCAGAGAAATGAGACGCAAAAGAGCAGCCCATCAAGTATGAATAAAATCTACAGAATACTTTTGCGTATTTGAAAATAGGTTTTGATTGTATACTAGCCTTCAAATTTATAGTACTTAATAAAAAAATGCTATCAGCAGTCATTGTAGTGATAGCAAAATCAAAACTAAGAAAGGGATACACTTTGATACCCAGCTATTTTCATTTTCATTACTTGCCAGTATAACAAATATGAAGCTCTGCAGTATCTTTGGAAATAGAAATTGCAATCCAAAATAGGCTTTCTTTAGAAACCTCAGCTATAAAGAACTCATAGGAGTGGCATGAACTGTGTACTAGTATTCATATATTGTCCTTCATATATAAATTAGAGATCATTTTATTCCTTGGTAACATTAATTTCTTGCTGATCTTTTCGGGTGTTGCCATTACTTTATGACATAGAAGGTATATCAGTCATGATGATGCTTTCCAAAATTACACTTTCTAGAGTTAAAAATTATATCCATAGGATGCATTATGTAGGGCCTTTTCCTTTCCTATATATAGCTGGTTTTTGTAAGTTAAAGCTGAAAGCACACCACAGATTTCAATAGAAAGAGGTGCTACTCTGAGTACATGAAATTACCCGTGCGATTCCCACTATTATAGCAGTGACTTATTAATTGGCAATTTTTTTAATGCTATTTTAATGGCCTGTGAGGATAAATTATTTGCCACATAATTTTAAAATATTTTCAGGTAATGTTTCCTTTTTGAAATTTACTCTATTACTTGTGACTGAAGTTTTGAACAGAAGATACAGAAGTTATATATTACTTTGAGAAATTTTTATTTGATGTTCAACTGGATGTAGAATGGGTCATAGAAATGTCAAAAATTCGTTATATTTAGACTAAAACAATGGATTATCTCAAATGCTTTTTATAGAACTTGGAAGGGTAATAAGGCAAACAATTGGGAAAACTCTGCTAATCTGCCTAAAAAATGGCCTCGGGATAATTTCTGCTCCAGTCTTAATGGAACTTCACCAGCAAATGCAGATACACTGCAATCGAGCCTCGTTATTCAAACCAGAGACCTATACAGAATAACAAGCAGCAACTTGGCAGCTTTCTAGAAAGCTCTCATCCTGGCTGTCACAGGATGTTATGGTTCACATATCATACTAAGATTATTATACTATCTTCATTTTGAAAAAATTAACCATAGGTGGTTTGAGACTCATATTCGCCCTCTTCTTTTTATATGGTTTTGCTAAGGAATGGTATTTGGTATTTGTATGGTATTTGCTAGGAAAACAGAGAGACAGGTTTATTTACTTAAAACAGTTTTGAAAATCCTGTTAGAATTATTTGACCAGAAACAAAATGATTTTGTTTAATTTTGTTTCTTCTCTCTTTTAAGAGTTAATGTTTAGGAGTTATTATTTGAACGTTAAGATGTTCTAAAGCTTTGTAAAGCCAAGCCACGATCTTCTTGATTACAGGGTTGTAGAGCTGACAGGAGATGTGACTCCTGATATGAGAGCTATTGCCCAAGCTGACCTGATTGTCACTACCCCAGAGAAGTGGGATGGTGTCAGCAGAAGCTGGCAGAACAGAAGCTATGTTCAGAAAGTTTCCATTCTTATCATAGATGAGATCCATCTGCTAGGTGAGCTTGTTTTGTTGTTTTTAATCAGATTCGTTTCTAAATTTGAAGAAGCGTGCTGGTATTTATGACGTCTTGACATCATGAACCTTTTCTTTTGACAGCTGGCACCTTTTCTTTTTCTCTGTTTTTCAATACACTTCTCATTTACTAGGGGATGAGAGAGGCCCAGTATTGGAAGTCATTGTGTCTCGAACTAACTTCATCTCGTCTCACACAGAGAAGCCTGTGAGAGTAGTTGGTTTATCCACTGCTTTAGCAAATGCCAGAGACCTTGCTGACTGGCTGAATATTAATCAGGTATGAAAAATGTTTCAGAGGGTAGATATGTATTTGTGCTGCAGAAGAACAAAATAGCAATTTATAAGATAATTCTTGGTTAAACTTGAAAAAAATGTTTTCTTGTAGATGGGTCTGTTCAACTTCCGACCATCAGTACGCCCAGTTCCCCTGGAGGTGCACATTCAGGGCTTCCCTGGCCAGCATTACTGTCCTCGCATGGCTAGCATGAACAAACCTGCATTTCAGGGTAAGCAGCAAGCTCCTAGATCTTTTCCTTCTTTCTGTAAAATAGGAAAAAAACTTTGAGCACTTTACACAGTTCATTTGCAGCACATTTACAACATGTGTTACTGTATGTACTCTTGGCATGTATAGGGGGAATCTGCTCTGCTAATGGCCCAAAGCTATTTGTCTGGAACATAAAGTGTGCTGCAAATGCAACATATAACAGAAGAATGTAATGTGTTTAGAACAGAAGAATAAAATTCGTGCTAATGAAGGGGAAATAAAATGTGTTTTCTCTTAGTATTTGACACCATAAAGAAACATTTGTGTAAAAAAAACTGAAATTTATAAAGTAATAAAACCATTCATATTATTAATCTGCTGAGGTATTTTCACATGGACCACTATATATAAGCATTAAAAAATTGTGAACAGAAGTTGCAAGTCGGGCTAACCTCCTGTAATACTAGTTTCAAAGCAATAATCATAAAATTCAGGATTTGTAGTGCATCCAGATACGCTTCTGTTTTCAATTTTTTATTCTTAACAAAGCTGGCAAGCAGGATAGATGTAAGAAAAACTCTCGTATTTTATTTGAACATGTTTTGGTTTGGTTACATAAGGAATATTTATGATATCAATTAAAAATAACCTCCAAAATAAATTTTGTGGTGTGAACTGCTGTTGATTGTGAGGTGACATTTGTGAGGTGACTTTTTAGCTGCTTTAATTAGTCTTATGACAGAAGCAAAGTATTGATTGTGGACTAGAGACCAATCTTGACAGCTCAGATTATTTACACCTCCACAAGAGCATTGTACAAAAACACTAATGAACAATAAATCTGTCTTGGGCTGTTCTGCCACACCTGTTCCTGAAGCAACAAAAATCCATTAGATGCTGGGCTTTTAAAATATATAGATATATTGACATACATAGTTGTAAGGTATAAACATACATCAATTATCCTGTTTCAATAATTTCACAACTATATAGTGTGTGTATATGCAGGAGCACATGGTTGGTAGTATTCGTGAAATGGGGAACAATATGTGATAGTGGATAGCATGAAATAGTTTTTAGAAATTAACAATGCATAAATTTACTTGCGAGAATGAGAATTGCACGAGAAAACACACAACTGGAGTTATAAGAGATTTAGAGAGAGCGTTTGAAATTCTACTTACACCTGTTTGTACTTCTAGTGCTTGTTGATGTTAGAAAATCTGTAGATGTATGATTTATTGAGGGCTTTTTTCCCACTTGTTTGACTTGGTATAGTCAAGGTTATTTTCACATTTCCATGGCAATACTTATTCTTGCAACCTGAAACTTTTCAAACATGGGCTGAGCAAGAAAATATTTTTTTTAAAAGTCCCAAAACATAATTGGTTTAAATATATCAGTAATTAGTAAACAACAGAAACAAAGTTCTTTTGTACCTCAATGTCCACTTTCACAGCAGCTATTGAAAAGTCACTTCCTACCTTTTTTACCTTTTCTGGGTTAGGTAGATTGAAGTGATCCTTTGCAGGCAGACATGAGTTTATGCAGTCTGAGCTCTGGATCAGGCAGAAAGCAGATTTTGGACCTTGATGGCACTTAGCCTGAGATAACATATACCAACAGGGTAGAAAAAAGTAACATACATACTAGGCTGAGATAGAGAAATTCTCAAGCCTTGAAGTTTAGAAAGCTTGTCCATGTTTTGTGGTGGTTTAGTGGGGTTTTTTTCCTGACTGCTTCTCTTAATTAGCTTACAACTATCACTGAAGTAGCAGGACAAATTAACTCAGACTCAGCTAAGCGTAGTTATATGGTCTTTATTTGAGCGATGGTATATGCTCGTCTCAGTTTAGGACGAGAGGCAATGGCCTCAAGTTGTATCAGGGGAGGATTAGATTAGATATTAGGAAAAATTTCTTTAGTGAAAGAGTGGTCTGGCATTCCAATAGGCAGCCCAGGGAGATGGTTGAGTCCCCATCCATGGAGGAGTTTAAAAAATGTGTAGATGTGGCGCTTCAGGATATGGTTCAGTAGGAATGGTGGTATTGGGTGGATGGCTGTACTTGATGATCTTAGAAGTCTTTTCCAGCCTGTGATTCTATGACAAAAAGATTATTTCTCTTCCATATGGAGGGGGCCTAAGTATGCTGAAAGAGAAGAAAGTTCGAGAGATTACACGGTATCTGTGAGGTGGCAGAAAGAAGCATTTCCTCGGAACTAGAGAGGAATGTATGAGTTTGCTACCACGGAGCTGGCTGGAAGCAAGTAACACCCATAAGGACTAAAACAACAGAGAAAGAATTGCTATTATAAACCTTCTGTCTGTTTCTACTCTTACTGAAGTCTTTCTAACTAAGATGTACTTTTCTCTGTTTAGAAGTCTGGATTTCTTGGGTTTATTTTTTAATTGATTATTTTTAAGTTCAAAAAGCCTTTTGGGGAATTCAATATAGGAGAAAATTTAAGCACATCCACTTCAAAGCTCTCAGTGAATCCACATCTCATTACTGCCATTTAATTGTTTCTTCATTAGTCCTGTTCTTTCTCACTTCTAAGCAAGAAACAAATGTTCTTTATTTTCTTTCATTAGGAAAAAAGACACCTTCAACCACCTCAAACAATGCTTTCTCTGCACTGCATTTTATATAATGAAAATTATTTCCATTTATTATCTACCAAAGATATGCCTTAAAAACTTTTAGGTAGGTATGCATGGGACAATATAAAAGCTTCATGATCATCTAATGCAGCTAAATTAATTTTTCATATGTGAAATGAAAATTATTTTCCAAAACAACAAGTTGTACTTCAATTTTAAAATGTACTGCTGAGCTTGAGTAGCTTTGAAGTCCTTGCATTTCCAGAAAACAATGAGAAGTCATTATTTATTTAGGCTTCTTGGTTTGCTTTCTGTATGAACATAAATACAATACTTCCACAAGTTGTTCTAAAGAATAAATTCAGCTCTTTCATGAAACTGAAACAGCTTTTTGTATGTATCTGTTAGAGAGGCAAAGGTTAGTTTAGGCTTCATGCCAGCTTAATCTTTGGCATTTGTTCTTAAACACCCAGCAACACGAGTTTCAATTAGTATTAGATGTAGCAATGCTGCGTTTGTAATAGACACACCTGTTTGCCATGAAACAGGACAAATCCAACAACCTGTTTTACCTACACTACATGACAATCTCATGTAGTGATAATCCCTCTTTTTCCATCTTTCTTTACTGTTGATATGCTTCTAAAAAAAATAAAACATAACTTATTTGAAAATACTTTGGGATCAGTAAATATGAGAAAAAATAGTGTTCTCTGAGTTCATTCGATATCAATATAATAGTGGTATAGCATCTTCTTGTTTTGATGCCAACAGACTGCCTAAAGGAAAATAGTTGGATGCTTTCCAGGACTTCAAAACACAGCCAAGGAAGCTTTATTGTGTATTTCATCACCTTAATATCGTTCTAAAATACAATTGAGATAATGCAAAAAAATATAACAGATAAGGCTTCACGAATAATGGAACTCCAGCTGAAATTAAAAAAAAAAAAAATTAGAAGTTCTAACGTTTTTAAACAGAGTGTAATCTGTTTAGGGCTTTCCAACCATTCAAAATTCAGTTTTTCTCAACTATTAGATATCTTATTTTTTACTGAACAACTGAAACTTAAAAAATAATCAATATAAGAAAACCCTTTATAATGCCACTGATTGCATCAATATAAATTTATGTTAGAGCTTACAAGCAGTCTTATCTCTTTTAATCCAGGTAAATGCAGGATTTTTTTATGAGAAGACCAATTTATTCAATATTCACTGTTCTTAATTTTCTTATTTAAAAAAATTAATTCATGTTAATATGTCATTCTTCCTAGAGCACTCAGAAATCTGTCAGAGATAGCTGTGTTGTTTTGACCAGGAGTGCCTCTTTCACCAAATACAAAACTGAGTAGGGAAATTTCCTTCTGGTCTATGATTTATAAATAAATGTTTCCCTTATCACAAACTTTTTTTTGCAATTTACTGTTTATGCAGTGATAATCTTTAGTGTCTTTGAACCATTATGTGCCATGCAAACCAAAACCAAGATTGATCTTGTTCTAAGAAATTTACAAGTGTAAAAAAGACCCAGACTGAAAAAATCAGATCACTGCATCCTGTGAGGCTGAGTTTGAAGTGATCACAGAACTCATGGAACTCATGGAAACTCATGGAACTCGTGGATTTCACCAAACTCACTGAACTCAGAGTAAAGTTCTTGCCCTCCAGCCAGCTCCCATTTATATACTGAGCATGATGTCCATGGTATAGAATGTTTCCATTGGCCAGCTTGGGTTAGCTACCTGACTGTGCTCCCTCCCAGCTCTTGTACACCTGCTCAGTAGCCGAACTTGGGAGACTGCAAAAAGTCTTTGATTTCTTAACAACAGCTAAAACCGTCAGTGTATTATCAACATTCTCTTCATCCTAAATCCAAAACACAGATGCTACTGGGAAGAAAATTAACTCTATCCCAGCTGAAACCAGGACAATTCTTTACTTAGCATAGTTTTTTGTTACTTTGGACAAGCCATAGTCTGCAGCATCACTGTCATAAGAAACACAAAAAATTATTCATGAACAGACCATCTTTATCTCTGCTTTTATGTTACCAAGTTCAGCGAAGGCAGGTCATATGTACTGTCATTCTGAACTACTTTGCAGCAGTATATAACCCTGGATTAAGACACTCTGCTTGTTCAAAGAATGCGAAAATGAAGTTAAATAAGTTATACTATATGATGGGCAGCTGTGAGATCCTCAGTTTTTTAAAGGTGAGGCAAGACATATTGCAATGTCTCCCACTGTCATTCCTGAGTGATGATTAGAGCTAATAATGTATTGTTTTTTAAGATGTTCTCATACTTGAAAATTCTGAGTTGCAAAACTTCGTCAAACCCAAAGCTGCAAAAAAACCTCAGCTCAGAAATATTCTCCAGACTAATCTTTCCCCTAACCAGTTGCTCTTTGGAAAAAGTGCAAAACATTTTTTTCCCTCAAATTTCTGTTTATGAAAAGAAAAATGAAAAAAAACCCACAATATTTCAACTCATATCCAAAGCATTTTGACAGATTTACTACTATGTTTTGTGAAGATACAAAATTTTACCTTTTAGCAAAAAATCAAATTCTTACAAAATGAAAGCTTATTTTTCTACCCAACCTGACTGGCTTTAATTTCGAACAGATGAAAGAATGCAGACCAATGAGTACAAGCAGCTTTTTATGTAACATACTTATTATTAGGAAATTTCTCACTTTATGTAGTGAGAAATAAATACTTTCAAACTTGTGAGCTGTGATAGTATCAAAATACGGTTGTAAATTGTACCGTAAGGAAGTAAGAAACATGAACTATATTTGCCAAAAACTTTTTTTTTTTTTAAGCAAATCATTATATATATAGCATGCTTCACTAGCAGAAAATCTTACTACAAACTTTTGCTTCACAGCCTGTTGTTTAGAAGACTTGGGCAAGTGCTGGTACCATAAAACATAGCAACAAGACATTAAGGAGTGAAGCTCTACATCTGTGCAAAGTCAAGGTTGTCCATTAAATACAACTTTCTTTATTTGCCAAAAACTTTTTTGAGGTGGTCCAGACCTTATAAACAAATAGCCTACTCTGCTTTTTGAAAAATGGGGATGATGTAAAAGATGGCTGGCATTTCTTCTATAAGCATATTACACTTACTATGTTAAATATGTTCTATTCTTACCCTATATTAAATGCAAACTCTAACATTTTGCTTTTATTTATCAGAGGTGTTATATGTAGTGATGTAAAATGAGCTTTGCCAAAGCACAGCATTATATTTTCAGTTAGGAAGGTTTACTTTTGCAAAATTAAAACTTCATCAGAAAGTTAAAATACATGGATATTATTTAAAAATTCTAGTACAAGAAACTGTTATCCATTTCTATAAATTCTACTATTTCTAACAAGTCTACTTTACAGCCACCCTCCATTACCCTTGCAGTGCTATCACAGTGTCATTACATCATCTGACAGAAGTATTCAGATTTTAGGTCTAGCAATTGCTCAGTTACATTAGATACAATTTGCAAATTCCCTGTTTGCCACAGATATGGCTCTCTACTTTGCACTGACTCAGTAAAATAAATTTACAAGCTATACTAAATGTTAGAGCAATCAAAACTATACTGTATTGGATCAATATTTTTATCCTGAATTGTCATCTAAAAATCATGTGTGTTTTCAAGTTTACATCACAGGGTACACAAGGTTATTACACTTCTGTGAAATACTCCAATACACAAAAGTAATCACTGCAGTGATTTGCATCATATTCATCAGAAGAATCATAGAATCATAGAATGGTCTGGGTTGGAAGGGACCTTAAAGATCATCTAGTTCCAACCCCCCTGCTATGAGCAGGAACATCTTCCACTAGACCGGGTTGCACAGAGCTCCATCCAACCAGGCCTCGAACACTTCCAGGGAGGAAGTATCCATAGCTTCTCTGCGCAACCTGTTCCAGTGCCTCAC
>Ga0181612_182455_pt1 | contig 21543 bp, 16 predicted proteins | sample HoacroProtozoa21_FD_119630 | JGI IMG/M metagenome (GOLD analysis project Ga0181612, IMG submission 119630) | Hoatzin crop microbial communities from Cojedes, Venezuel. Combined Assembly of Gp0051906, Gp0051904, Gp0051908
CGCTGACCTTGACGGTCAGGGCCTTGCTCAAGTTCTCGCCGCTGACGGTGATGGTCTTGCTGACGCTGGTGCCCGTGGCGCTGATGGTGCCCACGTCAACGGTGGAGCCGTCCTCGGGGGCGTTCAACACGGGTGTGGTGGTCGTGGAGCCGCCGTCGTTGCTGGTGATGGCGATGTCGTCGATGTTGAGGCGAGAACCAGCCGTCTGCAAGAACTTGAAGCGAACATTGCCAGTGACGTTGAGGGTGTAAGAATATTGTGTCCACGTCGAGGACAGCGTGGTGGTGCCCAGCGTGGTCCAGCTGCTGCCGCTGTCGGTGCTGTACAGGACATCGAGGGTTGTCGTCTTGGAGGCGTCGCTGCTCCAGATGGCGGCATAGAAGGTGAGCTTGCTGGCACCAGTGGTGACATCCTCGGCCATCTCGATGTAGGAATTGGAATTCTTGCCAAATCGGCAACTGTAAGAGTCGTTGCAATTGGGGTCACCTGACCATATTCCCACATTGCTGGTGTTCCATGCAAAGGCCGCTCCCTGTATGCTCGTGGTGTTGTAGGAACCGTAAGCGCTGACGTTGGAGATTTCCCATGTCTCGAGGGTCTGGGTGCCGGTGGTGGTGCCACTGTCGTCACCACTCGATGCCTTGCCGGCGGTGAGGGTGCACGAGCTGGTCACCTCGCTGCTGCTGATGGTGAGCGTGCCAGTGGCACTGGTGGCAGTGCCGCTGTAGGTGATGGTGATGCTGGTGCCACTGTTGGCATTGGCGGCGGTGATGGTGGTCGGTGAGACACTAAATCCCGTGCCGCTGACACTGACGGTCAACGCCTTGGTGAGGTTGGAACCCTTGACGGTGACGGTCTTGCTGACACTTGAGCCAGTGCTGCTGATGGTGCCCACGCTGATGGTGGAGCCACTGGTGGGTGAGGTGAGCACGGGGTCATCATCATCGTCGTCATCATCGCTGCTTCCGCTCCAGGTGCTTCCACTCTTGTTGCCCCAGATGTATTCAGCAAGCTCGGGGTGGTCGATAAAGGGGTTGCGGTTGCCTTGTATGCTATACACGTTGTCGTTGCGAGTGGTCTCGAGCGTGCTCACGGGGTCGTTGCGGTGCCATTCCAGCAGCTGGTTGATGGCCCAGGTGGTGAGACCAGGATAGGCGTTGCCGGCAAACACCGCACTGCCATAGCCGCTGGTCCAGCTGCTGATTCTGGTCATGTAGCGTGTTGCCATATAGAAGTAGGTGCGTGCAAAGTCACCCTTGTACTCGTCGGCGACTTCAAACACCGTGCCGCTGTATCCGCTGAAGGTGCAGGTGCCCAACTTGCCCGTGCCGTAGGACTTGCCGTTGTCGCAGTCCCCCAGGGCATAGTTGCTGCGGATACCATTAACATATCCGTCAACGGGATAGAGGTGGAACAAGTCGGTGTACATGGTGTCCTGGTCACCGCCCCACCAGCTGTTGGGGACACTGTGCTCGCGGTTGTAGCAGTCGCCCACGCTGGAGTAGGTGCCGCACTGGTCGCTGCTGTAGGTGAAACTTGTGGTGGAGTAACGGTCGGTGATGGTGGTGCCGCTGCAATCGGTCGTCTTGAAGCTGGTCCACACTTGCTTGTAAGTCACACTCTTGTGGCCGTTGATGATTTGATGCAGGGCGCTCATGAGCGCTTTGTTGCTTTTGCCCGTGGCGTTGTTGTAGTAGCCGCTGGGGATGGATGCCACAGCGGGGATGGCTACCATGGCACACGCCATGAGCAGCATTACACATCGTTGAATGGTTCTTTTCATAGTCATCATTGTGGTTACGGTTATTTTTAAATCTCTCAATTTTAGATTCTTCAAGCAGAACCCCATGCTTTCATACGGATATGAAATGCAAATTTAGCAATTTTTGTGGCTCACTTGTCGGGGTGAGGTGCTTTTTAACAGTGTTTTTTCAACGAACGCCACATTGTGCCGCATGGATTGCTTCACCCGGGGTTAATAAAACACGGCAACTTGACGGGTGGGCGATGAAAAAATCCCTAATTGTGGTGATTGTGGGTGTGCCAGGGATGTTGTACCTTTGCGCCGTGAAATGAAATGAAAACTTGAACATGAAAACAATTGCATTACATTCAGGCCTTGTTGTGGCTGCATTGCTGGCATTGTCGGTGATGTCGTCAATGGCGCAACCGTTGCAGCGTCCCGTGCGAGAATATTCCCCCATGCCTGTTGAGCGCACCACCTTGTCTCAGACAGGTGTGCCAGTCCAACGAGTTGCCGCGTCAGGGCTGACAGCCCGATATTATCGTCCCGCTGGTGCCTTCACGAGCAACATGGCGATGGAAGATGGTGTGCTGCTGGGCAGTTTTCAGGCTGCCGAGCTGTTTGTGAAGCCTTATGCGTCCTACACTTTCAGTGGTGAGGCCACTCATGCGAGTGGCGAGGCGAGATATGACTGGGCTGTGCAGCGGCGCGAGGCGGGCGAGCGGCAGTGGTTTCACACGTCACAACGCGATGTGCAGGTCGCATACGGCTATGAGTATGACACTGTGCCGGTGCTGACGGTGATGGACGATGTTGCAACAAGCACGTTCATGATGCATGGCTATGAGATGCTGGGCGATAGCGCATTGCGTGTTGATGCAGCCCGCATCAACAGTATGCCTTCAACCGAGCTGGTGTGGGGCGAGACCTACTTGAAGTCGAGCAAGAATTTTTCTTATGGTGGCTTGAACGGCAACTTGCCGTCGCCCATGACCTATAGCGATGGTGCAACCCCACATGGCACCAATGCTGCCGGGTGGTGGTATGGCAAGAATGGGGCCGGTATCGATGGCATGGGACAAGCGTTTGAGAACCCCGAGCATCCCTATTTGCTGACGGGTGTGGTGCTGATGACCGCATTTCTTGACGTGACGCAACCGACCGCCATGCGCTGCACGGTTTATCGGCTGGACAGTGTGCCTGACTATGATGGCACAGCCAGCGTGACACTGGATGCAGTGCTGGGCGATGTCATCACCACTGGCACGGCCACGGTGACGAGCGCTACCCACAGCAGCACGGGTGGCCTGGTGGTGTTCTCGCTGGCTGACACTCCGACCATCGACAGTGCCATTCTGGTGGCTGTTGAGGGATATAACGATGAGGATGCGGCGGGCATTGCCGATTTCTCGGCATTGATATCTGCCGACATCCACGTTGACGAGGGGCATGGCGAGCTGGCCTATTTGAAACAGGATGGCCAGTGGCATGGACTGAACAACTGGTTTGACACGGGTGAGATGAAGACGGGGCTGTCGTTGTTTGTGACCACCCAGTTGCCCTATTTGACTTATAAATATGGTGGCGAGGACGGTACATATCACTTCACCGACAACGGTGGCGTGATGAGCAAGACCATTGCCGACGGTGACTCCACAGTGGTGACGACCAGCATTGAGTTTAACTCATGGACACCAGTGTGGACCGACAAATGGAGTTGCACGCTCACCGATGGCGAGCCTGTTCCTGACTGGCTCACCATTGACCTTGCCGACCAGGATGACTATAACCATGGCGGGGTGAGTGTGGCGACTGTCACAGCCCAGCCGTTGCCTGATGGTGTGACATGGCGTGAAGCTGTGGTTAGGTTTGCCATTCCAGGCGCATGGTTGGATTATACTTTCAGTCAGGGCACACCATCACAACACCTCACGGGTGACGTGAATGGTGACGGTGAGGTGACGATTGCTGATGTGAATGCGGTTATTGACCTGATATTGGGCGGACAATATGACCCTGATGCCGACGTGAATGGTGACGGCGAGGTGACGATTGCCGATGTGAATGCAGTTATTGACATTATCTTGAAAGGAGGTGCCTCATGATTGCCGACAATTGCCCCCTGAAGGCGGTGCGCATCACCGCTGTGCGACAAGTCGAGCACCACGACCTCATGCAGCAATGGGAGAACCCGTTGCCCGAGGCGTGTGAGGTGAGGGTGGGGCAGACTTTTGTGTCGCATGACGCGCAGTGTCCCAGTGGGTTGTGTGCGAGTGCGTGGCAGACCATGCAGCCGTTTGTGCTGGAGCTGGCACGAGGCGGCGGCAATTTTTATGAGGGTTGGATGAAAAATCCCCACACGGCGTTGTTGTCCTGCAACGATGGTTTCCGCCCGATGTCATTTTTTCTTGAGACGATTGAGGACTAAACAATCCGCTTTGTTTGGGGGCTGTTAGCTGGCATGTGTCACTTGCACCATGTCGGCTGACTCTCGTTCCAGCAACGGTCCAGTGCCGTGACGGCATATTTCCAGTTGCCCTTGCCGCCATTGGGCAGTGGATAGTGGTCTGTGTCACCCACGATGTCGATGATGTGTGATGGGTCGTTGACTGATGCCGTGGATGTCTCCCCCTTGGGGTAGCGGTAGATGACAAAACGCACAGCCTGTTGCATGGCATCATCGGTGCTGGTTGTGGTCCACACGAGGCTCTTCACGCCCTTGACTTTCTTGATCTTGAGCGCCGTGACGGGCATCGGTGGAGTGTCGTCAATCCATGTGTAGGCAGGTATCAGTGCGGGATAGCGTTGCTGGTTGCCGGACAGCGAGTCGAGGGCGCCGTTGAAATTGTCGGTGAGCGTGTAAGCGGGCCACCATGTCACGCCCTGCACGTTGGGCAACGAGCGTTGCAGCCGCATCTTGTGGTCCAGCTGGGTGGGGTTGGTGGTGTCGCCGCCCTCGTTGGCGATGTCTCGATGGGTCATCACATTGCGCAGCGCTTGCCCATAGTACATGTGGCGATTGTTGGCATGGTCATTCCACCAGTGCATGAGGGTGAGGTCGCTGGCTAGCTTGTGCTCCAGTTCCCAGTAGAGTTGCGGCACCATGTAGTCCACCCATCCCATGGCTGTCCACTTGAGGCAGTCGGCATACAGGGCATCATAGCATTGCAGACCGTTGGTGTCGCTGCCGTCAGGGTCACTGGCACGGTTGCGCCAGATGCCAAAGGGGCTGATGCCCAGCCGTACCCAAGGCTTGAGTTCCTGGATGGTGTTGTGCAACTGCTCGATGAGCAGGTCCACGTTGTTGCGTCGCCAGTCACCCAGGTCCCAGCCGATGCCGTACAGGTCATAGCTCGCAGTGTCGGGAAATGCCGCTCCATCCTTGGGATAGGGATAGAAATAGTCGTCCATGTGCAGCGCGTCGATGTCATAGCGCTTGATGATGTCGCGCACCACCATGTCGATGTAGTTGCGGCACTCGGGCAGCCCTGGGTCAAAGTAAATCTTGCCGTCGGCATAGGTGACAAACCACTCGGGGTGCTGATAATAGACATGACCCTGTGCGGGACGGTCGTCGGGACTGCTGGTGACGCGATAGGGGTTAATCCACGCGTGCAGCTCCATGCCGCGCTTGTGGGCTTGCTCAATCATGAATTGCAGCGGATCCCACACGGGTTGAGGCGTCTGTCCAGCTTCACCAGTGAGCCATCGGCTCCAGGGCTCGATGTCGCTGGGATAGGCGGCATCGGCCTGTGGGCGTATCTGCCAGATGACCGCATTGCAGCCAGCTTGCTTGAGGAGGTCAAGTTGCTGTGTGAGGTACTCACGGGTTTGTTGTGGCGACATGGAGGCATATTGTTGCTGTCCGATGATGTGCATCCATGCGCCGCGGAACTCGTGTTTGGGCGGCTGTGCCGCCACCATGACGAGCGTCATGAGTGCGCACAGCAGCACGGTGATGGGTCGTTGACGGTTGTTCATGACGCTGGGAGGGGGGTATTATTCTTCTTCGGCGGCTTTCACCCAGGTGTAGGCACCCAGATCCACCGCATCCTTGTTGTTTGCAAAGCGGTCCACGCCATATCGGTCATATCGTGCCACATCGGGACACAGCCATGTCTTGCCCTTGCCGATAGCGTCGCTGCCGTTGCGCAGGCGATAGTCGAACACATAGTCCTCGCGCACGGTATAGAACATCGGGTCGCCCGCCCACACACAATCGATGAAGTGACTGTCATCCTCGCCGCTGCTCTTGAGCAGACAGTTGGTCAGCCACACGTCGGTCCCTTCCAGGTCGCTCATGTTGAGCTCGGTTGTGTTGCCATAGAAGATGCAGTTGTCAAACTCGGCGTGTATCTGCTTGGTCACACCGTTGCTGTACTCGACATCATACATCCCCACCATGGGCAAGGTCAGTGATGAGAACAGATAGTAATTGGCAAACGTGCACTGCTGCATGATGACCTTGCCGCCAGCCAAGTAGGCCACCTCCTCGGCAGCGTCGCTGAACTCGGTGCCAATGGCCTCAACCCAGCAGTCGGCAATGGCCAGACACGTGCTGCTGCTGTTGTGCAACACACAGTTGAACAGGCGCAGGGCGCACTGGGTGGTGTCGGTGGCGCTGCAGTGCATGCCGATGCTGCTCCCGCTCATGGTGACATAGCTGAGCTCGTTGCCCATCGTCGGCGGAGTGAAAATGATACCACCCCATTGTCCAGACATGATGTCAAAGCTAATCTCGCCCACCACATGGTCCAGACGGTCGCCACGCAGGGTGATGGGTGCCTGCTGGGTGCCGTTGGCTATCAGCTGCCCAGCGCAACGCATGGCCGCCTTGTCATGGAACAGCAGTGTGGCTCCTGGCTCGATGGTCAGCATGGCGCCAGGGGCAACAAACAGGGTGTCATAAATCAGGTAGGGCTTGTCTGCCGACAGCACCGCCACACCACTGATGGTGTCACCGTTGAGGCGCACCACGTCTTGCCCCCACGCGGTGAGTACCACCGACTGCTCAACCCCATTGGTGACAAACACCAGGCGGTCTTGCAGCGATGTGGGGTTGTTCTGCTCCATCTCGTCTAGCTTGGCCTCGATGAAGATGTAAATCGAGTCGTTACCCCTGATTTCGACATTCTGGAACTCATCGCCGCGTATCCCGTCCACATTCAAGTGAAAATGCCCCTTGGTGGCGGTGCCAGCGACCTTGATGCTCGAGATGTTGATTTGCTTGGCACTGCGGTTATACACCACCATCTGCTTGGTGGCGGTGCCTTGCAGGGTTATCACGGTGTCAAATGCCACTGTGTCGGTCGAGAAGGCCAGCACGTCGCTTGACGAGGTGGTGAAATCATCGTTGATGCATCCCGTGAGCACACAGCAGCCACACAACACTGCTGCCACCACTGGCATGACCATCAGCCTGTTGATTATCTTCATGTTTCTTGTCTGTTTTATTTTCTTGTCTCTACTATAACTTTAACGCATTTCGGCGCATTTTAGTATTTTATCCCTCTTCTCAGTAATCGGTCTGTAGGTGACTACTCACTCACGCTGGCGATGAGGTTGTTGCCCGAGTGCCATGCCACCGATGCCGCTACCACCACCAGCAGGGACAACAGTCTGGCTCGCTCAACATCGTCACGTTGCGGCAGCAATGGTGACGGGGCGGGTGCGGTCGTTGACGGTCACCAACCGTGCCTGATAACAAGTGCCAGCCGTGGGCCGAGCGCCAGGCAATCGCTTGACTGGAATGAACAGCGCGTTGCCGTCGGGTGTGGTCAGGCGTGCTGTCGGTACACCGCGGCGGTCATTAAACACTGTGGTGACACGCAACATCGTCAGTGGCAACTCGCTGTACAGCAGTTCGTCCAGTGGGGCAAGTGAGGCCTGATAGAGGGCATGGTTGTCAGCAGCTGGCTGGGTGTCGCGGGGAACACGTTGACGCAGGCGCTGGTAGTGGTCGCTCAGGTGCCACCCGTTGCGTTGGTAGATGTCGCGATATTGTCGCAGCTCGCACGCCGCCGCGGGGTGGTTGCCTGCCGCAATCCACTGTTGCGCCAGTGCCAGATGCAGCCTGCCGCTGCGATTGGCATCGTGGTTGAGCAACATGGCTTTGCACAGGGTGGCGGTGCGTTGTTGCGGATCATCTAGCAGTTCGGCCAACCCAGACCAGACGTAGGGTTGGTTAGATGTCAGTGCCAGACGCTTGTAAGCCTTGAGTGCCAACTCCTTGCGACCTGTCTGTGCATAGTTGCGTGCAAGATAATACTTGTACAGCTCTTGTCCTGGGTAACGCTTGATGGCGGAGGTGAGCAGCTGGTCATACAGTGGCTCAACGGTTTGCAACTCTGCCTTCTGGGCATAGCGGCGTATCGCTAGCTCGGCCAGTGAACTGAATACCACCGGTGGACCACCTGCTGGCTGTCCCGTGCCATTGTCGGTGCGTTCCTTCACGTCTTGTTGCCAGTCCTCTTCAAGCAGGTTGTCCATGCCCCACATGTTAAAGAACCTGACGAAATTAAAGTTGCTCTCCTCACGGTCGCTCAGACGGACGGCCATCAGCAGGATGCGCGAGTGCAGGCGTGACGGGCGCTCGGGGTTCATCAGCATGTACTCGGTCAGTGCCGTGCGGGCCTCGACTGGTGGCATTGTCGTCTGCTCGTGGCGCAGGTGATAATAGATGACCCACGCATAGCTGTTGTTGAGCCGTTCGTCCCACTCGCCCCGCTTGTGGGCATCGTGCAGCGCGGTGTATGCCTCGCGTGCGCGCTCATGGTGCTTGATGGCATCATCGGCTAGAGACTTGAGGCGGGTGTACTGTGTCTTGTCCATTGCTCGACATGTTTTTTCTTTATTCAATGCCGGTCACGGGCATCATCAGCTCGATGATGTCGGGCTTGGTGGGGTCTTGTGTCAATCGCTCGATGTATTGCAGATAATAGTCTTGAACGATTTCACGCTTCTTGTAGTCCTTCATGCCTTCATATCGCATCTTCAGGTCATGATAGTCGTTGAGGATGCTGGGCAGTGTCTTGTGGGTAACTTTGGTCACGGTCTTGTTCTCAAAGTCGATGTTGTAGTACTCGGGCTCGTCGGTGAACGGGTCGCTGTCAAACATCTCGGTGTCGCCCATCAGGCCGCCCAGGATTTGCTTGCCAACGCTCGCCTCATAGCCCACAAACACGGCAAACGCTGCCTTGTCGTTGAAGTAGAAGGGTACAAAGTTCTCAAACTTCTTGGCGTCGCCAGTGAAGTTTGATTGCAGGTACTCACTGTTGATGAGCCACACGCTGTCGCCCAGCGAGGCTGCAATCAGCTCCTTGTTGATGAGCTCTGCCAGTTGACCGTCATAGTCGGCGATGGCCACGTCATAGGGCGTGTTCACAACGATTATCGGGTTGATAACCACTGCAAATGGCTCGTCATAGATGACGCTCTCCCACGTCTTGTACAGATAGACCGAGTCGGCGGCGGCCTGCTGATTGCTGTCCGTCGTGGTCTGTGCCATGCCGGGAACCATGGTCAGCAGGGCGGCAAGTAGCACGATGATGTGAGTGATGTGTTTCATTGTTGGTTTGATTGTGATGTATGTGTGATTTAGAATGTTTTCAATGCTTGATACAGCTTGCAGGTGGGCAATCCCATGATGTTATAGAAGTCGCCCTCGATGCCCTCGATGCCGATGTTGCCTATCCACTCCTGGATGCCATATGCCCCAGCCTTGTCCAGCGGGCTGTAGTGCTCCACATAGTAGGCTATCTCGGCAGCGTTAAGCGGGGCAAACTTCACCACGCTCACCTCGCTCAGTGCCTCAGCGCGCGACTTCGTGCGCAGGCACACACCGCTGATGACGCGGTGACGTCGGCCCGACAGCATCTGCAACATGCGCCTCGCGTCGGCTGCATCGTGAGGCTTGCCCAGCACCTGATTGTCACACACCACGATGGTGTCCGCGGTGATGAGCAGCTCGTTAGGCTGCAAGGGGTGGCCATTGGACTTGAGGCAAGCCAGATATTGGGCAATGTCATCAACGGGCAGCTCGTCGGGATAACGCTCGTCGATGCCGCCGATGGCCTCGACCCTGAATTTCACGTCCATGTCTTCGAGCAGTTGTCGGCGTCGTGGCGAGTTGCTGCCCAGCACGATGTCATATTTTTCAAGATTGGTGAGCATGATTGTCTGTATTGTCGTTATTCTCGTTCAGGGGATTGCGTGACATGATGGAACGCGTCAACAGCTCATACACCTCGCGCTTGTCACCGTCAAGCATCGACAGGTGGGCGTTAATCACCTGCTGGTCGTGGCGCACTGCCGGTCCGGTCTGGGACGCGGCGGGTGTCAGCCTGTCCAGCTTGGCCACAGTGGTGCCAATCAGCGGCAACATCGCGTCAAATGGCAGTTGAGCCGCCTCTAGCACCTCGCTGGCAAGCGTCCACAGGTGGTTGGCAAAGTTGCACGCAAACACTGCCGCCACGTGCAGCTGGCGGCGTTGCTCGCTGTTTGCCTCGGTCACATGGCGCGACAGCAGCAGGGCCAGCTCTTGCACTTGTGACAGTGACGAGCTGTTGTTGCCCTCGACAAACACGTGGACATCGCTCAACGGTGTCACCAGCTGGCGCGAGAACGACTGCATGGGATACAACACGCCACAGCAGCGACGATGGGCCTGCAACACTTGCAGGGGCTTGCTGCCCGACGTGTGAACCCACAATGCTCCGTTGTCTGGGACGGCCTTCACCACATCGGCGATGGCATCGTCGCGCACCGCGATGATATAGGCGTCGGCATCATCCACCAGCGACGTCAGGTCGCTCGTGGCTTGACCGCACCCCACGGCGGCGGCGAGCACACGCGCGTGCTCTGGCGTCCGGCTCCAGATTTGTTCCAGCTGGCATGTGGCATCCAGCGCGTGGGCCAGGCTTGTCGCCACGTTGCCTGCTCCGATGAGCACTACTCGTTTCATCACTATTGGTTGAGTTGGTTCAAAATCGCACAAAATTACATCAAAAAGCGTGCCAATGCAAGAAAAAACTCATTTTAATGGCACAAAAAACGCTGCATACCTGCTTGCCGCCTCCACTGGCGTCAGGGCAACAGCGTCGGTGGGCAACGGCAAACGTCCCACGTTGAATGTCCCGCGCAGCCCGTGGACCTCGCCCAGGCTCGCCGCCACCATGCCCATCGTGTGACGCAGGTTGATTTCGACACAGGGGTTGAGTGATAGCTGTTTGTGTGTGTCTCGATATACCATCATGTCCACTCCCAGCACACCGTCATACACTGGTGCTACCTCGGCTTCAAGGGCTTCACTCAGGGCGGCGACCACCGTGTCCAGCTCCGCACATTGGCTGGCTAGCAGGGTGTGCAGGCGTTTCTGGCTGTCTATCACGCCGCCGCCATACTGGCTGTGAAAGTCGCTGTCAAACACCGACAGACCGGTCACCGTGCATCGGCCGGCATGACACTGGAACTCCACCGCGCAGTCCTGCACACGTTCCAGACCTTGCTCGCACAACAGTGACCCCTGATGGCGGATTGCCCCCTCGGCCCAACGCATTGCGTGGTGGTCGGCATCGGCATCCAGCACATGGCAGATGCCGCGACCGCTGCCCGACCACGGCATTTTCAGATAAGCACCGCCAGGGCAACGGCCGATGAATTGACGCACCGCGTCTAGGTCTGATAGCTCAACGGGGGTGGGGCACAGTGGCTTGCCCAGCAGCGCGGTCATGCGGCGGTGCATCGCGATGGTCGTGCGGCGGTGCGCCACTGCTCGCCAGCGCGACAGTTCCTCGCGTGTGGGCAACACATCGGCTGTGGCTCCGGCTTGATGCAGCAGGCGGCACAGTGTGGCGTTCCATCCCCATGGGCGCAACTGCGCCTCATCGCCCAGCGTCCACACCTCGTCAACCGCAATCGCCCTCACCTGCAGGCCTCGTTCGGCAAGCCAGCGGTTGTCACGGGCGGCGGTTGCGGCGTCTGCCACAGCAATCAGCGAGCCGGCGGGGGCTAGCCACGCCGGCAGCAACCGCAGGTCGTGACTCAGCTGGCGGGCAAACGGTGGTGCCGTGTAGTTGGCATCGCCATGGGCCAGCGCCAGGTCCTGGTCGGCGTTGAACAGATAGACCGCGGGCATCTCAACCCTTCAGCTCCTGGTTGATGCTGTCGATATAGCTCAGGATGTCGTCACGGCCACGACCGTCGGTGCTGCTCGTCATGAACAGGGGCGGCAGCTCCTCCCACGTCTTCAGCAACTCCTGCTTGTAGGCTTCCACGGCCAGCGGACCGGCATTCTTGCCCAGCTTGTCCATCTTGGTGAACACCAGGCTGAAGGGGACACCATGCTCGCCCAGCCACTCGATGAACTCCAGGTCGATGGCCTGTGGCTTCAGGCGGCTGTCTATCAGTACAAACAGGTTGGTCATCTGCTCGCGCTGCAACACATATCCCGCTATCATTCGCTCCAGTTGCTCGCGGCTCTCCTTGCTGCGACGCGCGTAGCCATAGCCTGGCAGGTCCACGATGTACCACTCGTTGTTGATCAGGAAGTGGTTAATCAGCATCGTCTTGCCAGGTGTCGCACTCGTTTTTGCCAACCCTTTCATGCCAGTCAGCATATTAATCAGCGACGACTTGCCCACGTTGCTGCGGCCGATAAAGGCATACTCTGGCAGACGCGTGTCGGGACACTTGCTCACCTCGCTGTTACTAATCTTGAATTCCGCGCTCTTGATTTTCATTCTCAATAGTCATTTTTGAAATTTCCCGCAAATATACGCTTTTTTCGCCACCCCAACAAATTTTCCCATAACCCCCATCCGCTCCTCACCTCATTTCACTTGCAAAAACCTCACGCAGCACATAGTTTCCTTCTCACCCGAATTGACACTAATTTTCAAACGCAAATTAACATGAAACACTACCCTCAGAAATTTGTAATTTTGTCAAATTCTTATGTCTGTTTTTTTAAGTTTTGTCACCCAAAATTACAGACTTTGGGGCTGACTCGCAAGGGTTGGCTCCTTTTTTATTAACCCCTATTGATTAGACACACTTTTTGGGACAGTATCTACGAATTAACTCGAATTAAAAAAATAATCAGTGCCAATTCGTGCTTGAAAATTCGTGTGCCAATTAGCGTGAGAGAGAAATTTCAATGCGTCATGGGGCTTTAATTTGAGAGCATTCGAGTGAGGGAAAAATAATAGGCTCGGTCTGGCAATCGGCATGAAACGCCCCTGCCTGGTCAAAAAAAATTGCAGATGTCAAAAAAAAACACTAATTTCGCCATTTCAAATCTACCTAGATGACCACCACGATGCAACTTTTCAAGCCATATAGCCTGAATGTTAGGGGACACCTCATGACCATACACCAGCCCTGGGTGATGGCCATCGTGAACGTCACGCCCGACTCCTTTTATGCCGACAGCCGCGCCAACAGTCAGCAAGAGCTGCTGCAACGTGTGCAGCAAGCTGTCGAGCAAGGAGCCGATGTCATCGATGTGGGAGCCTGCTCCACACGCCCCGGCAGCCAGTCTGCCAGTGAGGACGAGGAACTCGCCCGCCTGCAGTGGGCGTTGCCACTCGTGCGCGGCGTGCTGCCCGACCACGTGTTGCTGTCGGTGGACACCTTCAGGGCAACTGTTGCAGCCCGCTGTGTGCAGCACTGGGGAGCCGACGTGGTCAATGACATATCGGGCGGCACCCTTGACAACCAGATGTTTGACACCATTGCCCGCCTGCGGTGCCCCTATGTGCTCACCCACACCCGTGGCACCCCCGACACCATGCAACAGCACGCCCACTATGACGACGTGACCGCCGACGTGCTGCAGTGGCTGGCCCGTCGCCTCGACGACCTGCGTCAGCGCGGTGTCGCCGATGTCATCGTGGACCCTGGATTTGGCTTCGCCAAGCAGACCACCCACAACTACCAATTGCTGCGCAACCTGTCCATGCTGCACGTCCTCAATGCCCCGTTGCTGGTGGGCGTGTCGCGCAAGCGCATGGTGTGGCAGCCCCTGGGCATCACCGCCAGTGACGCCGTGAACGGCACCACCGTGCTCAACACCGTGGCACTCATGGCTGGAGCACACATCCTGCGTGTGCACGACGTCCGCGAGGCTGTGCAGGCCCGCACCCTGTTGCACCACCTGCTGCACGACAATGCGCCGTTAACCGATTATTAACAACTAAATTAAGATATTTTCCACAGTAATTATGGTTTTACTCCTCTCACTGTTCGGTATCAAAGACATCATCGACATCCTGCTGCTCGCGGCACTGCTGTTTGGAGCCTATCGCGCCATGAAGGAGTCTGGCTCGCTGGACATCTTCCTGGGCGTGCTGGCATTCATCTTTGCATGGGTTGTTGTGAGCATGCTCGACATGAAGCTCATGAGCACGGTGATGGGTACGTTCATCAGCATCGTGCCCATCATCCTGGTTATTCTGTTCCAGGATGAGGTCAAGCGTTTCTTGACCGAACTGGGCTCGAGACGGGGCCTCAGGATGTTTAGCCGCATTTTTTCCAAACGTGATGACAGCAAGGATGCCAAGCGTTGGATTATGCCCGTGGTGTATGCCTGCATGAACATGGCCAAGAGCAAGACTGGCGCGCTCATCGTGATACAACAGTCGATGTCGCTCACCGACTATGAACGCACGGGTGACATCATCAACGCCGACATCAACTCACGCCTCATCGAGAATATATTTTTCAAGAACAGCCCCTTGCACGACGGTGCCCTCATCATCGCCGACGGCAAGCTCGTGAGCGCGGGTTGCATCCTGCCCGTGTCTCACGACACCAACATCCCGCGCTATCTGGGCTTGAGGCACCGCTCGGCCAAGGGCATCTCGCAGGCAACCGATGCCGTCGCCATTGTCGTGAGCGAGGAGACGGGCAACATCTCCTATGCACGCCGTGGCGAGCTGCACCTCAACCTGTCCAGCACCGACCTGGAGCACGTGCTGTCCGAGATTTTTGAAACCACATGATTTTTAATGTGATAACAACAATTCACCGCACCCATCATTTTGCCCCATGTTTGATATTGACGGAACACTTGTGAGCCTGGAATTGGTCGAGCGCTTCTTCTGCTGTGACCTGGACACCTGTCTGGGCAACTGTTGCATCGAGGGCGATGCCGGCGCACCGCTCACCCAGCAAGAATATGAGCAGCTCAAGCAGGTGCTGCCCGCCGTGTGGGATGACCTGTTGCCACAAGCCCAACAGCAAATCACCGACAACGGCGTTGCCTATGTGGACTCTGAGGGTGAACTGGTGACCCAACTGGTGAATGGTGCTAACTGTGTGTTTACCTGCTATGAACCAGGTGGCAAGTGCCTGTGTGCCATCGAGAAAGCATTCAGGCAGGGACGCATCTCGTGGCGCAAGCCCATGTCCTGCTACCTCTATCCAGTACGCATCAAGCAGTTTCCAGGATATGAGGCGGTTAACTATGACCGATGGAAAATCTGCAAGTGTGCCGAGGTGTTGGGGCGACGCAATGGCATCAGGCTCTATCAATTCTTGAAGCAACCCCTCATCGAACGTTTTGGGCAACAGTGGTATGACCACTTGGTTGCCGCCTGCGAGCTCTACATTCAGCAGTACCTCAGCTAGCAGTCGTCATCCCTGACCCTGCAAGTGTTGGCGAATGACCGAGGTGAACGCTCGCCAATATTTTTCACATTTCACAGCGCCAACGCCATACACGACGCTGAATGCCTCGCGCGTGGTCGGCTTGGCGCGGGTGATGGCTGTCAGTGCCTTGTCGTTAAACACGACATAGGGCGGCACCTTGCTCGTGGTGGCGATGGCCTTGCGCAGGTCGCGCAGCTTGTCAAACAGCACTTTGTCGAGCGGTGCTCGCTCGTCCACCTCATCGTCAAACACCTTGCGCTCGCTGCCGCGTGTCCGCTTGGTGGCGGCATTGCGTCCCACCGCGGCGGGCTCAAACTTGGTGAACTCAACACGTTGACGGCCGTATAGCACGTCCTCGCCATAGCTGGTGACCTTCAATCGATTGCCATCGTTGTATGCCACCTCGAGCAACCCCATTTGCAGCATCTGCAACATGTAGGCATTCCACTGTGCGTAGCTCAACTCGCGACCGATGCCAAAGGTCTTGAGCAGGTCATATCCCGCTGCCACAATCTCGGCCTTGCGCCAGCCGCGCAGGATGTCAACTGTCGCAGACACACCCACTTTCTCGCCCGTGCGCTTCACGGCACTCAACGCCATCTGTGCCAGTGTCGTGCCGTCAAACCGCTGGGGTGGGTTGTTGCAGATGTCACAGTTGCCGCAATCACAGTCATATCGCTCGTTGAAGTAGCTCAACAAGATGCGACGCCGGCACACGTTGCTCTCGGCATATTGCTGCATGCGCCGCAACTTGTCCATATTGACTTGACTCTGACCTGATTCCAACGCAAATTTTTTCAACATGACGACATCACCATAGTTGTAAAACAGCAATGCGTCGGCAGCCAGGCCATCGCGTCCGGCACGACCAATCTCCTGGTAGTAGCTCTCGATGTTGCTGGGCATGTTGCTGTGTATCACAAATCGCACGTTGCTCTTGTCAATGCCCATGCCAAAGGCGACCGTGGCACACACCACCTGGATGTCATCGTTGATGAATGCCTGTTGCACCTGTTGCTTGTCACGGGCACTCATGCCAGCATGATAGGCCCACGCCTTGATGCCATTGTGCCGCAGTGTGTCGGCCATCTTCTCGGTGTTCTTGCGGCTCAGGCAATACACGATGCCACTCTCGCCATTGTGCAATTGCTTGATGAACTGGGCGATGTGGCGTGTCTTCTGTCCTGCCACACCTTGTGTCACATTGAGCGAGATGTTGGAACGGTCAAACGAGCTGATAAACAGCCTTGCACCCACGATGCCCAGTTGCTGGGCAATGTCGTCGCGGGTGATGCGGTCGGCGGTGGCAGTCAACGCCATCACGGGAACATCGGGAAAACGCTGCTTGAGCACACCCAGCTGGGTGTACTCGGGCCTGAAGTCGTGCCCCCATTGCGAGATGCAGTGCGCCTCATCGATGGCAAACAGCCCGATGTGGCTAGTCACACGCTCACCCCAGCGTTCGAGTTCGCTCAGCAGCTTCTCGGGCGAGATGTACAGCAACTTGACAAGTCCCCGCGACAGCAGCTCGGCGGTCTCGCGATTCTCACTGTCGCTGCGCTCGCTGTTGAGGCACCGTGCCGGTATGTTGCATTGCAGCAGGGCGTTCACCTGATCGTTCATGAGTGCCAACAGCGGCGACACCACGATGGTGAAGCGGTTCTCGTCGAGCAGGGCGGGCATCTGGTAGCACATCGACTTGCCGCCGCCGGTGGGCATGAGCACGATGGCGTCATGACCAGTGACCACGTGGCGGATGATGTCCCACTGTTGCGGCCTGAACTGGGGATAGCCATAGCACTCCTTGAGAATGCCCAATGCCTTGCGGTGCAGTATTTCCTCGGCAATTGTCATGGGGGACAAACGGCAATGTGTGTTGATGATGATGTCAGAATGCGTTCTTGTCGCCAGCAAACACGTTCCAGACGGTGCGGAAGATGATTTTCAGGTCCAGAAAGAATGACCAGTTTTCGGCATACCACACGTCATACTCCACGCGCTTCTCCATCTGCCACAATTCCTCGGTCTGGCCACGAAAACCGCGCACCTGTGCCCAACCGGTGATGCCAGGCTTGATGGTGTGGCGCAACATGTACTTGTCTATCAGCTCGCTATACATCTCGGTCTGGGCCACCATGTGAGGACGAGGTCCCACAATGCTCATCTCACCCAGCCACACGTTGTAGAACTGTGGCAGCTCGTCCAGGCTGCTGTGGCGCAAGAAGTTGCCAAACCGTGTCACGCGAGGGTCGCCCTTGGTGGCCTGCAACGTGTCGCTATCCTTGTTGACACGCATGGTGCGGAACTTGTAGCAGTTGAATGCGCGCCCGCGATAGCCCGTGCGCTGCTGCACAAAGAAGATGGGCCCTGGTGACGATAACTTGATGCCGATGGCGATGGGGATGAGCACCAGCGGCGACAGGATGAGCACGACGGTCGATACTATCAGGTCAAACGCGCGCTTGACAAAGCGGTTGATGGGGTTCTTGAGTGGATAAGGGTGAACCGCCAGGATGGGGACGTCGCCCACCGAGCTGAGCTCAAACTGGCGCGTCACCGTGCGACCAAACTGGGGCACATAGTAGAAGTCAACAGCGTTGTTGTCGGCGATGCGTATCATGCGGGCAACATTCTGGTTGCCGTTGTCGGGTACGGCACAGAACATCTCATCAACCAGGTGATTCTTGACAAACTGCTCCACATCGTCCAGCGTGCCCTGATAACCCTTGACAGTGCGCGACTTGGGGTTGTCGTCAAAAAAGCCCACAATGTGATATCCATAGCCCAGGTCGGCCTGCATCTCCTCAATCAGGCGCACTCCCACCGTGCCGCCCCCAATCACTATCACACGCTTGAAGTTGAAACCACGAGTGCGGTAAATCTTGAGCAACTGGCGCGAAAGCACCCACCATGCCGACAGGGCGATAAACAGGATGACATAGAACGACAGCAGCTGTTGCCACGACAGGTCGCGCATGCCCAGGAAGCTGATGAGCGTGATAAAGATGCCCGCGTGCACCAGCACCGACTGCAACGCACGGCTCACCACCTTGTCGGCATAGAACACGCGGCGCTCGTGGATGTCACTATAAAAATAGGTGCACACCAGCTGGGCAATGTTGAGCACAAGCCACACCGCACGCGACGACAGCGAGTAGCCATCGGTCGAGCCGTTCCACCACCACATCGTGGCAAGAAACACCACATTGACAATCAGCAAGTCAACTGCGCTGAAAATCAATCGGATGAATTGTCCGTAACGGCCTTTGCTCTTCATTTGGGTTGTTCTAGCAGACGCTGGGTCATGGCGTTCATTCACAATACCGTCACGGGGCGGTGTGATGCCCCGTGAGCGGTCTGTTGTTGGTTAGAAAATGCGTTTTAACAAGGGGATTGTGTGTGAGGCAATCACTTGTCATCCATCTCCTTGATGCGCTTCTTCAGGTCCTCAATCTCTTCCTTGAGCTTGCCGATGCGGCGTTCCATCTCCTGCACCAGCGAGTTGCCGCTCTTGGAGCGGGCATTGAAGAAGCCCATGTTGTTCTCAAACGTCTTGAGCTCGCCCAGGCGTTGTTCGTAGGTGCGAACCAGCTTGTCACGCTCGCTCAGGTTGCTGTCGCCGCGAGGCTGACGCGCGGGAGCGGCGGCATTGCCACTCGAACGAGTGCCGCGCATGTCCAGCTTGTCATAGGCCTGGTCCACCAGCTCGCGATATTGTGCATAAATCTTGTCCTTGTCGCGGAAAGGCACGTGGCCAATCGATTGCCAGCGGTCGATGAGGTCGCGCACCTTCTGTGCGGCATCCTCCACACCGTCCTCCAGTGCCTCTTTCAGCTCGGCGATGACCTCTTTCTTGGCCTTGAGGTTGTCATGCTCGATGGCGTGAGTGTTGGGGCTCTTCTCCTTCTTCTGTTCAAAGAAGTGGTCACAGGCGGCGATGAAGCGTTTCCACACGGCGTCGCTGTGTTTCTTCATCACGGGGCCGATGGTCTTCCACTCCTTCTGCAACTCGACCATCTTGTCGGTGGTCTCCTTCCAGTCGGTTGAATCCATCAACGCCTCGGCACGTTCACACAGCTCGGTCTTTTTGGCCAGGTTGGTGGCCATCTCTTCCTTGATGGATTTGAAGAACTCGGTTTTCTTGCTGAAGAAGTCGTCGCACGCCTTGCGGAAGCGGGTAAACAGCACGGCGTTGGCCTTGCGTGAGGCATATCCCAGCTTCTTCCACTCGTTCTGCAAGCCGATGATTTTCTTGGTCACCTCGTCCCACTGGGCATATGTCTTGAGGCCGTCGGTCGAGATTTGCTCAATCTGCTCGCACAGCGCGGTCTTGGCCTCGGCGTTCTCTTTCTCCTTGCTCTTGCGTTCCTCAAAGAAGGCCTGATACTTCTTGTTAATCACACTTGAGGCAGCCTTGAAGCGTGCCCACAGCTCCTCACGCAGCTCCTTGGCCACGGGACCAATCTCGCGCCAGTTGTTGTGCAACTCTTGCAGTTTCCTGAAGGCGGCCACCACATCGCCCTCCTCGTCCAGGGCCTCGGCCTCGGCACACAGTTGCTGCTTGAGCTCCAGGTTCTTCTTGAAGTCATAGTCGCGCAACTCCTTATTCATCTTCAGCACGTCATAGAAACGCTCCGTCGCACGCTGGAACTCCTTCCACACCTCGGTGTCGGCGGTGGCAGGCACCTCGCCCGCCTCCTTGAACTCCTGCTGCAACTGCTTCACGCGGTTAAACTGGCGGTTGATGTTGTCGGGGTCGTTGGCAATCTCGTTGATCAGCGCGATGATGGAGCGCTTCTTCTCCAGATTGGCCTCACGGTTAGCCTCCTGGGCTGCGTTGTACTCGGTTTTCTTCTCCTTGAGCACATTCAGCAGCTCCTTCAGGTTGTTCTCGTCGGCGTCCTCGCTGGCAACAAAAGCACTCTCCTCGTTGCCCTTGGCCAGGAACTCCTCTTTCTCGCGTGCTATCTCCTCACGCCTGATGGCAAAGAATGCGGCCTTGATAGCCTGCACACCATCCTTGACGTTCTCGATGGGTTGTGCAGCCAGCTCACGCATCATTTCCACAAGCTCGCCCTTGGTCTTGCCCGTCACGTCAACCTTCAGCTTTTCAACCTTAGGCTCCTTGGCAGGTTTCTCCTCTTTCTTAGGCTCCTCGGCAGGTTTTTCCTCCTCCTTAGGCTCCTCAGTAGCAGGTTCTTCCTCCTTCTTAGGCTCCTCGGCAGGTTTTTCCTCCTCCTTAGGCTCCTCGGCGGGTTTTTCCTCCTCCTTAGACTCCTCAGCAGCAGGCTCTTCCTCCTTCTTAGGCTCCTCGGCAGGTTTTTCCTCTACCTTGGGCTCCTCGGCAGGTTTTTCCTCTGCCTTCGGTTCCTCGGCAACGGGTTCTTCCTCTGCCTTAGGCTCCTCAGCAACGGGTTTCTCCTCTGCCTTAGGCTCCTCGGCGGCGGGTGCCTCCTGGGCGTTTAATTCTTCACTCACTGTCTCCTGAGCCTCTTGCAGGGGCTCGTTGTTCAAGTTTTGATCTTTCTCGAGATTGTTCATCGATTCAGATAGTTCACGCGATTCCATATTGCATTACAGTTTTTACGAGTGCCAACATGACACCCGGCATTAAAATATTAACCCCAAATTTAGTGATTTTTTTGCATCCACACAACGATTTTACCGTTTTTTGGCAAAATCCCACCCTTTTAGAGCCCACAAATCCTCGTTTTTAACATTATTTATCATTGTGCACCGCCCCGCCGCGCCCCATTTCGCGATTTCATCAGGGTGGGCTACAAACAAAAACAAGAGGCATCATCATTGATGTCTCTTGCACTAAACTTGTGGCGGGAGCCAGACTCGAACTGACGACCTTTGGGTTATGAGCCCAACGAGCTACCACTGCTCCATCCCGCGATTTGCGGGTGCAAAGGTACTGCCTTTTTCCTCATTTGTCAATACCTGCCCCCCGAAAATCACCATTTTTTAACAAAAATTATCACAATCACCCCCTGAATTCCATTTCAGGCAGGCAATTGTGATAATTTTCTTATCCTAACACGCCCTCGCGAGCGTCGTTTTTACAGGCCCAGCTTCTTGAAGAAGTCGTTACCCTTGTTATCCACCAGGATAAAGGCGGGGAAGTCCTCCACGCGAATCTTCCA
>Ga0181612_154790_pt1 | contig 21534 bp, 9 predicted proteins | sample HoacroProtozoa21_FD_119630 | JGI IMG/M metagenome (GOLD analysis project Ga0181612, IMG submission 119630) | Hoatzin crop microbial communities from Cojedes, Venezuel. Combined Assembly of Gp0051906, Gp0051904, Gp0051908
CAGACAAATTCATGGCTGTCAGTAAGGGAGCAGCTGCACAGATGTCACAAGCATAGGTCAGTTCAGAGGACTAGTCCCTCTGTATTAATATTCAAGACAGTCAAGTCTCATGCTTTAAGCATCTGATTTTGAGAGCCTCCCCCTTAAAAAAGTTAAAATAAGTTAAAATAGTTAAAATAGAGAAATTAAGATATTTACTACCTTCAAAAAAGCTGCAGGCCTTCATTTTAGGAAAAGCAACATTTCTGGTATTTATTCCATCTAGAAAACAAGTCATTCCAGCAAGTCGTGCTGGGATCAGCAAGCGAGGAATAAGAGAGTTACAGATTCTTTGGGATGCTTCATTTCTGTGTTTATACACCTCCTAGTACATTAGTGAATCACCAGTGCTGCCACACTACAAATAATAAATAACATTAACAGCAGAACTCATATATTTGTATTCCCTTGTGTGCTTATCACAAACACATTTAAAGATGTTTTCAACTCTGAATACAGTAGAAATTATCTCAAACAAAAAGTCTTCTTAAAAGAATGTGACAAGCACTGGAATTTTAGTGGGATAAACATAGAATAAACACAGACCTCAGTACAGCAACTTAATAAGGTACATTCAAAGAGTAGGACAATGACGTCTTTTCAAGTCACTCAGACTTTGGAGGACAAAATGTTGGCTTTTGTCCAGAAGTGTTGCTTGTGTTGTTTTATGTCATAATTATTTGCATTAGGGCAGTATCAAGAGGCAGATGACTGTATTCATAGTGCCTTTGTGGGACGGAGCATTCTTGTGAACTGAATCTAATTTGCATTTCTAACATAGGTGGTCAGAAGATATCTAGGACATAACAGTGCATTTGAGCAGTTTCAGTACTTGAAGAAAGCAAGTTTTACCATACTGATAGAAAATACAGCAATTATTAAAACTAAAGTGCAAGAAAAACTTTCTGAGGGATCAAACCGACTGAGCATGTTGGTCAAGAAAGATGAAATCAAACTGCCAAAATTTTGCCATGGACATCCACATGGTCATGATTTTGTCTCTTACATCACACTAGTAGGTGACCATCCCTATTAAAACAGATACATTGCAAAAGCTTGTGGAGCCAAGGCAAAGGAGCCTAGTAAAGACACCAAACAAATGTAGCTTTTTGTTCTGTTCAAAGAATCCCTGCATTATTGTGATATTTTCTGATGCATTCGTTATTTGTCATTACTCGCTGCACAATCAGGCCATTACTTTTTACTCGGTAGATGAATCCTGTACAGGCTAAAAGCATTCTGTAGTTTTGAGTCAGGTGATGCTGGTTCGCTGCTGTTTGTCTAACCAGGGGGCTCTGTCTGTTTTCCAACTCTGTCGGGCAGAAACCCCCGCAGCAGAAACATTGCCATATGTGTGCTCTGAAACTGGTTTCTGCAAGAAGTGGTCTTAGCAAGAAAAAACATTCACTTACTAGTTCTAAGTTTGCTTTCCATGGAAATTCAGGGCAGTGAAACTCATAGTGATGAATGTCTAAGGCAAGAGTGATATCTGGGCTGAAAAACTTTCCAGCGCTTGTTCTTTAATGTATTTCCCCAGCTATTGCCCAAAGATGCTGGAACAACAGAAATATGAGCAAATATAACTGTCTGTATTCCCCTGGTTTATATGTTGCCACAAAATCTGCAGACTAATAAACCAAGTAACCTCATCAGGAGAAAATCTTCCTGCTCCCTTCTGTGCAAAGGCAGAGGAATGAAGTCAGGGACTGTGCTGCCAGGAGGACCAGGGAAGGTCCCTGGGCATCACAGGGGGCTGCTACAGCAAACGGCTGTCAGAGCAGGGGCTTGGAGGAGGATGTAAAGGCAGGGAGGCAACGGAGTGAGAGGACCAAGGATGCAGAACAACTGCTTTATTGACAAGTTAAGAGGCAATACAGAAACCAGAAAAGGAGAGGAACCCGCCCAGAAGGCCATACCCTGGGAGCATAGCTGTGGGTGTATGCTGGGAAAAAGAGGTGGCCTTACCGTGGAAAAGTGGCTTTAGGGGACGTTGGTTCAAGCGCAGCAATCTGCTTGCACACAAAGGAAGTTTAGTTACTGCTTAGGCACCTCAGAAATATGGATCCCTAGCCTTCAAGCCAGGCAGCCCACAGAGCTCAACGCGGGGAGGAAGGATGGGCTGGACAAGGTGACCTTTGCACAGGTGTATATTTAATAGTTCAGAAACAACTAAATGCAAAAACTGATGTTAAAAGAGTTATTTTTGTATCATTTAACTCTAAAGTTACATTCCTTCTCTCAGTGACTTTTTAATTTAGTTTTCTGCATCACAGAACTCCTGAAAAAGAATTTGGAGGAGGAAGCTAATTCAAGCCCAGTTCTTGTGTAACAGAAGTCACAGCAATATGATTCAAAGGGGTTCCATTCACAGCACCATGTGTTTGAATTGTCAGCCCAATAAATTTAGAAGTTGAGTTTTAGTACCTACCACTGTTTTGCTGTTGGTACTTTATAGATAGATGTAATAGACCAACTACTCAGAAGCTAACTTCATCACCCAGTCAGATAACCATTTCAAACTTCTACCCTGTGTTTTGCCGGGGGGGGAGGGGGGGGTTGAAAATTATTGTTCTTTTTACATGAAGCTTAAAACAAAGTCTAATTTAAGAAGATTAACTGACAATTTAATGGATTGATCCAAAGATTGTTTTAATTTGCAAATAATCTCCTAAATGTCATGAAATCTCTAAAGCAACATGCAAACTATTCTGAGTCCAAAATAATGAGCTATTGATTCTTTTGTTATGAAATCACTCTGTAGGTTGGCAATATACCTTTGGGCCACAACGTATTACATGAGAAAATTACAGTACCTGACGCTGACAATGAAGAAATGACAGCAAAATTTTTCTCATTAAAATCTAGGCTGGAAAAAATGTCAAAACTAACTTTTTTTTCCCCCACTACATAAAGAAATAAATAAATAAGCACTGTTCCTTCATATACTGTATTTCTGAACAGATATTAATTCTGTATACAAAACTTGATAAAATATGTGTCCTGAAATTCTAAATCATCTGTATCTCCAGACTAGAAATCTATATTTATCTGTGCACATGTATATGGTTTTAGAGAGTTAAGCAAAAGCCTAAATCCATTGTAGAAGCTAAATCTGTCAAAACCAGGTAGCACATAAATGAGTTGGGCATCCAAAACTGATATGGTCCAGTTGACAAAGTCACTGAGAACTAAAAACTCTCGTTCAATTCGAAGTTCAAATATACTGCACACCCCAAAACCAGGAAGAATAACTTGAATATATGAGTTTGGTTCAGTTCAGTCATCAACAGAATACCAAAATGTCTCAGCTCATGATCTCTATTTTTTTCTCAGATTACCTTTCAATCAATAATTAGTATAGCTTACTTACAAAGTAAAGCAAAAGGAAAACCTGAACTTAGAGTACTGTACAGAGCATAAAATTTAAACTGGAGTCACACAGTACAAACGTTATTACACTTTTTACTTAAAAATAGAAGCTTTGTGCAAAAAAGTCTTCAAGGCCTTAGTCCGAACACAACTAGTGGCTACCTGAAGTAGCCACTAGGAAAAATACAGAACACAGAGCATCAGTCTCTGAAAGTTGCTAAGCTGGGGTCCAAGACAGAGGCCAAAGCAGTGCATGAAATATCATATCCCTGTATTCTGATCTTTATCAACATAGTGTCTCAACACTTATTCCATCAGCCAAAATGGAAGGGCCTTGTGTCATCAGAGGCTGTGACACCCACTGCTGCTATAGGCAAAGCTCACTCTCAGGACAGAGGTAACGGTACCCAGCAACTGTCCGCTCAGCCCAGCCCTTACCATGGCCCAAACACTTGTCCTCATTCATCCTCCAGTTTACCACGGAGACTAGATGCTCTTTTTCTACACCTGAGTTCTCAGTGAGATGGTGGTACTTAGCACTCCCCAGCGTCTCTCCCGACCTCCCACCAAATACTTGCTGTTTTCCAAAATGCTGGTTTTGCAGGCATACAGGCTGAGCGCAGAGGAGGAATAAGGCTGATATCAAACAAAACAGAGTCTGGATGGAGATCTAGGGATTCTGCCTGTTGGTGGAAAGGTTGCCTGTTTTTTTTTTTCCCCTATGGAGACAGAGCTGCCTCGTTCTCTGATATATGGTGGCTCTAGCCCTGCGCAGCAGTAAGGTTTGTAAAGGACTGAATCTTGTATGTCAAGTGTTCCTACTGATGTTGTCAGGCAGCAGTTAAGCGCAGCAGTGTTTGGCCCTGCATTCACAGATGATGTTTTCCTTTTGAAAAGAAAAGTAACACAAAATTGAAGAATTCCATCTTTTGAATACAGCTAACAGAATATAAAAATGCTTGATCAAAATTTGTTGAGGTGCCAAAGGGGACCAGAATATTTTTCCTGAATATAGATTACAAAGTGCTCCAGGTTTCCTTTTGATTCATTGCTTTTCTTTCTTGAGGTTTTTAAGACTTTTACTTCCATTATGGAATAATCTTACAAACCGTCTTTCTTCACTAAACAACTAAAGGTTAGCCCCTATAAATGTAATGTGGAATCTGTTGTATTCATCCATTGTTTATAGTTCTTGCAAAATAGTATAAAGTCATAATACGTAAAGACAAACATTTAAAACTGCTTCAAGGTCCAAATTAAGAATTATTCCCATTTGTGTTGATTACCAAGGGACATTTGGAGTATCCCCAGTGATCACAGGACATTTCCATATAGCCTGCCACGTTAAGGTGAAAAATTCGCAAGGACAGTCTCACCATCTGTCATCAACTCGCTTCGGTGACACAGAGGACTGCTCTGAAATGGCCAACAGGCCTCATGCATAACAAAGCCCTTGGACTTTTACATTGTTTGTGTTTTGACCTGGGCAGATAATCCTTCAGAAAGGGGGGCTGTGTTTTGCTACTTCTTTTTTTTCTTACATGATGATCATTTCAATGTTGTCTTTTAAAGAGAAGTCATCCATCTATTTAGAAAATAAATTTAAAGAACTGTCTCCGTGTTACCATTCTGCCTAAACAACTGCACTGCAGACTGAAGGCATTTTATTAACAGCATCATGTTTTATGAAAGCTGGTGAAAACCTGCTTTTCTAAAGTAAGGGGCTTTTTGTGAGTGACGTAGTCCCTTCTTTTAAACTGTAAATCTGTGTGGTTGTGAATGCTTAATACACAGTCAAGGTTTGTTGCTAACAGTCTTCCATTAAACGGATAATTTAAAAGCAGACAGCAATCTAGGACAAAAAAATAAAAAACACCTTCTGTAGCTTGACAAAACCATGTTAGTCTGTTTGTATAGTCACTCATATAACAGGGACCATTTCTTATAGCAGAAGTCAAAGATAAACTGTTGTTACCATGATGTCAAGCACCACTTAAGACTTGCAAATACAATTTCCTCATACAATAGGTTCCTCTCCAGCCTATCAGGTTTGTAGCTGCCACTCTTACAACATTGATTAAAGGAATTAAGGAAAAAGTTTGAAAAATATACTCCTGGGAAATGTTTGTATCCTGTCAGTTATCTACCTCAATGACTGGAAAATAAAAGACAAATAGAACATTCATCCCACAACTCTGTCTACCTGGAAGTCCAACAGCTAACAATATTGTCAGAAACAACCATTGTGGGAAACAAGTGAATGGATGAAGGGAAGAATGAATGAATATCTGATAGGCAAATCCCTTTTGTCAGTGTAACAGGATACTGACAGGGTCCTCTAGGTTTTATTTCAACACATACAATATTCACGTGTATAGGAGCAAGACTTTACTCAAGGCACAGGCAAGGCTTCAAACAATGCATCGTACGTATCTAGATGTATTCCTCTTAAAATTGGGGAACATTTGTTATTTTTCAGTTGACCCTTATATTTTAGTAATAAACAAGACCTTTTAATTACAAATGAAGTCAACTCTTTCCTCTGCAAAGATAGGCCCCACCGATGCTAAAGGGAATTACTCTAAATTCTGAAGGATAAATAAATCCCTAGAGGTCCACTCCTTCTCTTCCACCTGCATCATGCACAATGTATCAGGAATAGGCAATCACTTAAGCATGGGAGGGATTCCTCCTAGTTTCCCTCCTCTTTTTGTATTTCACTGGGCATGGCTGACCATAAACAAACAGCCATTTATTTTTCTATTACTGCCTTGTGTTCTGAAGGGATTACCTTTTTAATCAAATTTCCTTACAGGAAATACGATCTTCAAAACTATGAGCAAGACACACTGACTACAAAACCCTGGTGATCTGTAAATCCTGAGTTTCTCCTTTCTCCTGAGCTGAGGACCTAGAAATAGAGAAAAAATTCTTCTAATATAGATTCCCTCCTCTCTCAGACAAGTTTAGAAATTGTTGAGATGAGCAAACACAAAACCCCCTGAAAGCCATATTTTGAGAGAGGATTTCCATGGAGCTTGCAGCTGTGTAGAGATGCCTAGGGTGACACTATGGGTTCCAAAAGCTCTCATGGGCTTCCCCTTGCACAGTGAAATTAGCACTTGTGTTTGTTGAAGTTATCATCATGGGGTTTTATATATGTATTTGACTTTTCAAAACAGCATGCCATGCACAAGAGTACGTATAAAAGAAGTTGTGTACTTCCAAAGGAAATTTCATCTCAACAATTTTGCTGTGTTGTGGATGACCCCTTTCAAGCACAGATATTCCTCACACGTCTGGCTTCACTTTTGCAGCTTGGAAGGTCCCAGACATCTTTTTCTGTGTAATATTCATATGTACAAGCCATCTTTACAAATTTTTGAACTGTAAATACAGTTTTATGTATTTCAGCCAAGTCAAAACTAAATTCTTCAAGGTCCCTTGATACGACAGCTTGCTGCTAAATATCTGGGAGCTGCTCCAGATGATAAACCTAAGAAGTAAAGAATTCCACTTCTCAGTGCATTTCTGTGAAAACAAATAACAGAAGGAATTCAGGAGCCTCTGAGTTTTAGATACATGATATATATATATGTTACTAAAGGCAGCCATCTTAAACCATGGCTTGGTTTCTGAATGGGATAATTAAAAGCTCAGAGCTCTTGTTTCAGATTGGATGAATCTAAGTAATAATAATGTGTGGGTTATGTTCTGGCACATCTTTTCTAGAGATAAAAAAAAATTGAATGCTGGGCTTCCAGGTGCAAATGGTTGGGTCACACTGAGGCTTGCAAGCTAGTAAGAAATTTAAGAAGCCAAGGCTTGTGTTCTTGACATGAGGGCAACTATTACAGCACAGCTCACATATGTCTGGCTAAACTATTCCTGCCCACAACCAGGCAGCATCCCTGTGCTGCTTTTTGGGGATGGCTGTACCCAGCAACTGCAAACTCTCTGCAGAAATCCTTCCTGTTCCCATAGCAAAAACCTGCTGAGTTTGTCCAGGCTTTTCAGCAATCCCAACTTCTTTCTGCAGCTCCCTTCTTCTACCCGGGGTTCCGGTCTGGCCAGGTCTGCTTCGCTCCCTGAGCCTTGGCCAGGAGAGGACCCAAAATCTTCCGCTGTCCTGGCAGCCTGTCTGTTTTCATCGACAGGGACCAATTCGCCTGTGTTTGTCGCTTCTTTTCTGCCAAATATTTTCTGTTGTTTTAACATAACCTTTGTTAATAACTAGAAAGAAATAGTTTCTTTTTTCTTGGCCACTCTATAGCAACACACTCGTCCTACTGGACTGAGTCACTTAGTGTTAATGATCTTTTAGACAAAGCATTGCTGTAGCAGTGGTGGTCCAGGTGCACATGTAAGCAAGACTTATGTAGTTTATAAGAACATTAATAGACTTAATGTCATGGTTGGAAGAAATAAAAAGTTGTACCAGGCACATCCCTTCATTTCAACCAAAATTAAAAACCTGTGTTATATTAACGTGCAGCTGCTTCTAAGCAAGGTTAGGAGGTATGTTACCCATGTTTGCTAGGCCAGGCTAGGAAGCATGTTTGCAGGCTTTGCTAGAAAATATATGACAGAGAAGTACGGAATTCATGAATCAATCAGAATTCATACATACTGTGTAGACAGTGTCCTAGTCTGTCAACACAGCTATAACTTCCGTCTCTCCTTGCATGCAAGGGAAAATTTGAAAGCATCATCTGGTAATAGCCAGTGTTTGGCTGTAGCTGGAAGCCACTGCAGCACCTGTCCAGAAGGGAAGGGAGTCTCCAGCATTCAAGCTACAAGACAGATGCAATGAAAGACAGGGCTTTTAACTGCTGGTTGAAGCAGTGGTTAAAATCAAGGTGAAACATTCACATCGCTTTGCTGCAGTACTACCCAGTAACATCCATGACAAACACTGAGGCTTCCAGGGTGGGTGGGAGCAGCGTTATTTGTGATACAGGGTTTGCCAGCAGCCCACCTCAGCAACAAAAGCTCAGCGATGTTACTGTTGAGAGAAATGCTGAGATTATGGCAAAACAAAGCTGGCAAAAACTGCTCTTATTTCTGATACTGTGCAGACCCCTTGGTCCTCTTCATAAGGACTAGTCACAGGTATACACAGGGACCTTGACTGATGTTTTTTCAACCACCCTTTGGGGTGTTTGGTATTCTAGATAAACACTGCTCAGGATAACTTACTGCAGAACACCTTATATCTCCCTCTGGACCACTGTGGTAAAGACTCAAGCAACAAAATATTTTATATACTAGTATTCCCAGTCTCCACAGAAGAGAAGATCAGGGTCCCATTCTGTCATCCCATCCTACTCTACGGCACCTAGTGTTCAGATAATATATAATGCGACCCATTCTTGTAGGAAAGGGAAGGAACAGTGACCATGTGTATATAAAGAAAAAAGTATGTGAAATCCATGCACACGTCATGCAAAGCTTGATCTCCAACCAACAGAAATTTGTGAAAAAACACCAAGGCATCATTTAGTAGGTGTGTCAACGCCCTTACAGAGTGCAGAAATCTGTTGTAACAGTTGATTCAATGTTTTCTTTCTTCCAAGGGCAGCATCTATCTCAAGAAGTTTTTCCTTTACGTTTTGTTAATGGATACTTATAAGCAATTTCTGAAAGCACAGCTAGTATCTGGCAAGCACCTTTTAAACTGCAAGTAGAGTGTGCTCTTCAAAAGTAAGTTTTCACGTGGGGTTCGAGAAAAAAAGAGTGATTTGTAATATATTAAATATGTTTCCTCTGACTGTCATCTCTCTTGTTCATAGATTTGGTGTTTGCACGACCATGGCTTGAAGAAATAATTTTATTGATGATACCTAGGCATAACATTTAAATTCCTTCCAATATGAACTTTTAAATGAAAATGTGAACTGCTAAAACTGTACAGAAGCTAATAAATGTGTGTTTCCATGCTTTCTTAAAAACATGAAAATGACAGATTTTACAGTCTAAGTTTCCAATAAATAAGATGTTATATTAAATTTTAGTGGAGCACTCTGATAAAAAAAAAATAGGTAATGATCTTCCAATATATCAAGATTCAGATTAGTAACTGTAGAAACTATATTTTTCCAAGGCTACAAGTGACGGAATGGCATATTATGTTAGCACTTGTGACATATGAAGCTGTGATTTGCACTCTTTAAAAAAAAATAACAGGATTGATTTGACTTACTACTTTCATTTAAGTATACGGCTTGCTTTCTCTCTGCCTCATGCATGTAAACACACACAGTCCTATCACAAAACAATTGGCAGTCTTCATTGTCTTGTTAATGTTGTATCCACATCTTTCTGCAACTTAACAGACTTCTGCAATTTGTAATGCATTATAATTTGCATTGCCAATTAGATTTTTTTTCCGCTGCATTATTTCTTTATGAAAGAAAATTTTTTTGAAAGCTTTGTAGTGATTTACTTTTTTTAACTGGCATTGGACTCACCTGGTAAAGATGAACGTAACTTCAATTCATGGGAAAGATCATCAAATAATATCTATATAAAATCTATGGATAGATTAAAGATCTAAAAGTTCTTTACGGAGAACTTATAAAAATAATGAATAAAGGCATCTGAATAATATAATTTCAAAAAATGCTACTGTTTTTAATGAGCAGAAGAATAACAAAAGCAGAGAAATGTTTCATAAGCGTAAAATAAAATCTATAGCCAGTACTACAGTCAGGAAGGCTAAGGGGAGAAAGTACAATACAAGAGAGTTTGAAGAAATACAGAAGATATTTAATGATTCAGCCACACTCCTTTTGTGGAAAACTGCGAAAGTGGTTGCTTTATTTACCAGTCACTTGTCACCACTATTTCATTGCATCACAGCCTTTCACAGCAGTCCTAGGATTTTTGTGGCTAGAGATTTGAGTGTTTATGGCAAGCCATTCTTTCTTAAGTACTCAGCAAGGACTAACAATTTTCTTTTGTGGTTTAAGCAAGGATAGACTTTCCATTTAACCTTTGAATCTGAGCTAAAACCACTAGTAACATTACGCATGACTTCATGACCAGCAGTCAGAGGTGACAATGTAGTGCTTGGCCCTGCCTCCAACAGCAGTAAAAGGGAGCTTTGCCCTGGGAATAAGGCTGGGTTGTTATTGCCAAACCAGCATTTTGACCAGGGGCTGAATCCCACTCTCTGAATCCACAAGACGAACCTGAGAGGGTCACTGGTCGAAGACGGACATGTAGGGTTTGGTCCTAGCTGTGTTTGACATGTGGACGATAGCAGCTGCAGACACATAAAGACACACTTGGGTACACAGATGGACCTTCACAGGCTCCACTCTGGGAAAGCATATGACCGTACAAATATTGTGTCCTTCAAAGACATGAGAACACAGTACATATACGTACAGTTAGCCAAGTACCATTTTTTTTAATCTTTCAGAGCAGGAATAAAAATAACAAATTCTGTAGGATTTTGGAAACCTCCCTCCATCCACTGAATGATAAATTCCACTTATGGTGCATTTGCTGAATATATGAAAATACTTACAATCTGTTATTCACACTTTCAGTCAATTAAGCTATTTAAATGATTTGTTTTAATTTCATTCCCAAGCCTTCCAAATTCTGTCATCTCATGTTTGGTCCAAATAAAGACAGATACTTTATTTGTTAAATATATTTCTTGCTCTCTAAGCAGGACTAATGGTAACTTGTTCACATTTGTTTGTGGCAAGAGCTGAAATGGAGAATTCCTCCAGGTAAACAGTGAATAAAAAGATTCTAATGTTTCAGTATGCCATTAAATAACAATTATATAATTTTCTTTCTTTCTAAAGGACTATTATTGCTAAATTAATGTTTGATACCTATTTCCACCCAAGACTATCAACTGAGCTATAACTTCCCGAAATGCTCCATGAAATTAGCTGCTATTTCTAAGTTTCATGTCATACTGCATTACCAAAAGAGATGGTGATTTTTTATAATTTTTGATTGCCTTTTTAAATATTTACTGAAACTAAGTAGCAAGTTTTTTTCCTGCACTGTCCTATGGAAAGGTGACAAACCTCTTCAAAGGCATTTTAATAGATGGAAGACAATGTAGGTAACTATAATTTCAGGTAGTAATGTTAGAATTAGATTCTTTCTAAACACTGAATTTATCTTTCCAAGTACTCTTTAAGCACAAACATTATCTGTACTACAGAGCAACACTGCATCATCACTCCTGTGGAGTCTCACTTGCCTGTAATGTATAGAAAGAATGACTTGTGTATTGAAGGTTAATATCATGCAAAACCATTCATTCTTAAGTTAATAGCACAATGTTGGATGCTGGTATACCAGTTTTTAAGACCTTCCTGTTATGGTTCATCACGTTTAAGCACTGTTTGTGCCTACATTTGCTTATGTTTATCCAGTATTACTTGAGTATTGTGGTTGGTACAATGACAATGCTACATACATAGTTTAAAAAATCAGGCAGTAATAAGGGTCAGGTTCATGTAAAATCAAACTTGGCCATACCACACAGGAGTATTCTATAAATATTTCTGAATAATAAAAATAGAAATGAAAATGCCAATCAAAATTTGCAAGCTGTCTCCACAGGACCACTTCTTACAGAAGTGGAAAGCAGCAATTCCAAGGCATGGTTGAAGAAGTAGATACATGCATCAGGAAGGACAGATGGGACTAGATCTTGCCTCTAGGCTAAGGAAGCAGCTCAGAAAAAGGGGAGCATAAGGATAGCTCCCTAGGAGAAGACCATCACAGTATTTTGTGGGACTGACCAGATTTCTTCTCCTTCCAGAACTAACTGTTGGCATGCACCCAAATCCTGAATAAGAGCTCTGGAAATGAAAGAAGGTGCAGAACTTCAAGAAGTTTAACATCAGATACGATAGAAGAAGGCTACCAGGGCTTGTCTTCATCACTTTAAACCTTTTAAAGTGTGTTGCAAAAGGATTTTTGCAGTTAATACCACTCCTCAAAAAGCTGCATCTATAGGAACCTACCTGGTTAAAATTTCCTCAGCGCTTGCTATTCTTAGTAAAGATCGAGCCCAAGGATCATATCCAAGACTCTCAGGTATAGCTGCTTTAGTCAATCAAACAGGGCCTAAGTACTGCAGCTGACACATTATTTGGAGTTTTGAGTGCCCAGATTCCAAAATATCCTGTGGATTTCTGTGCAGATGTCAAAAGCATCCAGTGGAAATCTCCTTTCTTGAGATATCAGATCATTCACTGTGAATAATAAAGAGAAAAGCAACTCTCACTCCTTGCATAAACTAAGTCTTTCCTTGTGCATCCAAAGTAAAAATCTCATCCTACTGGAGTGTGCATGCCTCAGAAAATAACAAAAAATCTCAGAGTAAAATATTGCGTGAAAGTGCCAAAAAACAGAGGAATACGTCTGATGTAGCATCTAGTGTCTGGTTTCTAGTGGGCAAAGGAGATTAACTGTAAGAGAAAAGGAAACTATGTCATGAAAAGCTGCAGAGTGGAGTCTGTAGCTCTTTGCCTTTGCTTCCAAGACGTGCCCCAACCAGTGTCATATTTCTGTTGAGGGTGTTTTCCACACAGAAACCACATGAGGAGGAAACAGCCTGCCATGAAACTCTACCATCTCTCTTCCTCCCGCACTGGACCTCTCATATCAGACACTGCAGCAGCTGCCCGCGGACAGCATTTCCCTTTCAGCAAACCCATGCCCCTCTCAGCCCTGCTCTGCCCTTCCGCACTCATCTTGTGCATCTTAGCTGCCACAGAAGCTGGTCCCCCAGGCTGTGACAGGTAGGGGGCTGGCCCACACCTCCCTGTGAGACATTCTCCAGGTCTAGTGTGTTGAGAACTGGTGACTCCATGCCCTGCTCTAAAGGGAAGACGATAACCACTGGACCTTGCACAGGAAGCTTGTGGTATTCCCCCTCCTCGGTGTTTGCCCTGCAGAAGAAAGTTTTCCCAATAAAAAGGAAGGTGAAAGAGTTCATCTTTATCACTCTTTTACAAAGCTACTAAAGATTATCATCTGTTATGCTTTCAAGATCCCAACACAATGGTACCAGGCTGCACTCTGAATTAAATAAAGAATTCACCTCTTAATCAAAACAGGAATATATGCCTTGACTGTTGCTAGAAAGCCTAACAATGTGAACAAAAGAATACTGAAGCAGAGACTGAATAGTTCTAACAAGGCAAAATAGTTGCAGCTAGTTGCATAAGAGACAATTAAATACAAGCCCTCTCATGTCAGACAGGCAAATGGCTGGTCAAAAAAGATAGCTTTAAAGGTACTACTTATTTTCAGTAACATCCCACAAATCCATGTCCCAGTATTTTATTTCTTAAGTAGAGGAAAGGCTCAGGCACTGTAATAGCATTCTTTTGTTATTTTATTACTTTACCATGTGAAATTGTGGGATGTAACAGGAGTATGAACAACTATGTAGAGTGGGGTTATTCATCCCCATGTTTTTCCTGCTTAAAATAAGTTATTTCCAAAAACTGATTCCTAAGCATAAAATGCCTTGAGCAGCTTCAATTTCAAGAAAGAGCAATAAATCACATTAATACAAGAACAATATTTGATTATTCTGCATTACCCAGTATCCCCTTTATAATTCTTTACACTCTCATCAATGAATATATCACTCCTAACTCTAACCCTTCAATCACCTCCTCCCTCCTCCCCCCTCCTACCATTTGGTAACAAACCTCCTACTCTTATTTAATATTACATTATATAGTACATATATGATGGTGACAGCCATGTGATAAATTGCATTTATCATGCATCTTTTAATGCAGCTGTATTAATCATGCCTCTCCACTCTGCCCGCTAATCCATCTCTGTCCAGGACTACTCAGTCCTATACAAACCTTTAACGAGATTTGAACATACACCATTAAAAATGGTACCCTTTTCCAGACATGGAGCTTCATCACAGGGGTCACACTGTCCCAAAGCTCAGCACAAATAACTTCAAGCCTATGAAGGGTTTAAGGGTATGTTATCTCATGAACCATGAGACTCCTTGAGGCTAAAAATGAGAGACTTACATTTTCTGTTGTTACAAGGCACTCCATCTCTAGCCCAAGGTTATTATCCATGATCCTGGACATTAAAACTGAAACATTTGATGTTTATAAAATAGGTGTTTCTAAAGGTCTTCTTTAAAATGTCTCAGCTGCAGTTTTCATTCCCTCCTTGCCCTCTAAAGATGGACTTCTAATATTGAATTAAGAAATGCTGACCTTACAAGCCATAGGAATGCAAAAGAAGGAACTGAGAAGCATTCTGGAACTCTCCAGAACATTTTAAAATACGGTATCTATGAATTATTTGTTCCATATGCTGTCTGTGTAATAGTACAGGGCAGCAGACACATTTTATTAGCATGCACTGGGGATAAGCTGCCACATCCCTGTTGATTTGCCTTTGTTGACTGTATTCCACACCATTCAACGCTCTCTTTTGCCTTAAATCCAATTCTTAAACATTTATTCGGAACTTAAACTCATTTAAAAAAAAAGTTTTACAGTCTTTTCAGAAAAAGTTACTGAATATGAAAGAGTTTTATGAATCTATACCAGCACCATCAAACTGCTGTAGGATAAATCGCGTGGAAAAGCAAGGAGCAAGAACTGGGCAAGAACCAGAAAAAATGTTGAATGCTTTGTTCCAAAATAAAAATTAATGTTTTAGCTTACCCAAGTCAAAAATTTTGTACTGGGAAAGTCCTTTCAAGTATACTTCTAAATCTCAAAAATGTTCAACACAAAATATGATGCATTTATGACACAAATGTTACTGATGAACCCCAAAGCATTTTCCACATTTTTTGGAATAACTTAGATACCTAGAATATCATTAGTCACAGCAGCTGGGAATGCTTATGTCATTAGAACTAAACATATGGGCAAGTGTTTTGCTGGATAGGGATTTATATATTCTGTAGATCTGTAAAGTCAAATTATATTTTTTAGCCATTCATACAGTCATAGCTGAAAGGCTGTTCTCAAAATCTTGTTTGTAACAGAATCATGCCATAACAGAATACCGTGTTCTTGTTGCAGCTGTTATTTTTGTCCCAAACCCATTGTTGTTGGGGCAGACACTGGGATGGCTGCTCTGACCAATCCTCACTGGCTTGCTCCCAGTTGCTATTCTCCTCCTCCTCCCTGATTTCTCTTCCTTCCTGATTTCTCCTCCTATCTCTTTTGCTCTCTCTCTGCCTTTTTCCCTCTGGCTCTGCTGTGAAGCGCTCATCATTGAATGGTGGGATTGAAAACCAGACTTTGGTAGCTACTAAAGTGCTTTTCCCTCATCCTCTTACTCTCTTTCTCTCACCATTGTAAACCGAAGACAAGAGGTTATTAACCTGCTTAATGGGAAAGAAGGGAGGCTATAGCTGTGTCATTGGTACTGCCTCATACTCATACCCAGAGGCCCAATTGCATGGCTGCCCCGGCCCTGCCTTGCGCCCTGCTCTTTACCCTCCTGCCACCTCCCCTTGCTGTCATGGGACATAGCATCCCAGTGTTTGGAAGAACTTCCTCTTGATAAGTATTGGGTGGTTTTTCACTGCAGTCAGGCCAATTTTCCTCATTTTTCTCCATAAACAAGAATACGGAATCCACATGAGATCTTATTTCCATAAAACGGGACAGGAGCTGAGAAGCAGTTTGCTGCCATTTCCTTCTTTCCTGTGGCTTCACCAGCCCCACTTCACGATGTTCCAATTTTTCCTTTTGCTGAGCTAAAAACCACTTAAATTTTTCCAGATTTCCTTTCTAATCCCTGCTCACTTCCACATCAAACAGCAACTCTGCTTTCTGTGTCAAAGAAGTGCTCACTCCATGGTATGTTAGCCAGCCACAGAAAGCAAGTTTTCAGGTCAAGCAAACATTGGCTTTAGGGGCTTCACGTGTCTCAGGAAGAGACTTGGGCTTCTTCATCTCCTCACTGCTGAAGTACTTTTCCATTGCAAACTTCTCATACATGTCCATTTCCACTCCCCCTTACATCAGTTGTGGGTAACAATTCAGTTTATTTAAATCACATTTGTATTATGTCTCAGAACTGCAGATCTGACTACCCACATATAGTTCCCATTAGGATCACAGTTATGGCCCGCTTCTGTTTCTGGAAACTCAGCTGATCTTTGCTTACAGATGCTCAACAACTGGTCCTCATGGTCTTCTGTCTGCTAGGTCAGGCTGCATATTGCTATCGGGTCCAGTTAACATACCAGCCCGTCTCAGCAAAACTGAAACATGAGGCAAGCAATGGAAAGGGAATCCAGTGGCAGAGATGAGGCCAGGAACTTATGGGAGACCAAGGGAAAAGGGTTCATTTGAACCTCAGCCCTTCCAAGCTCTGAAATCCACGCTAAACCCATCTGGAACTAAATATTGTTAACTGGGACCCATCTGGAACTAAATATTGCAAATAAATAACTGGAGCATTTCAGGTAATACTGCTGGTTAATTACTCTCCAGCAGCAAAAAGTACTGACTTTCTGCTCATCAAGGACTCCCAACAAAAGGAGATAGATTTTTGATCAACCGAAGACATTTACTCTCTTTTCTAAAGAACAACAGGTTTAGCTGTTGTCCTGACACATTATGACCACTCACAGCCTTAATCATGTGAAATCACTCCAAAAAGAATTAACAGATTTAACTAACTATAAAAAAGCTTCAAAGTTTTACCAACAACAGGTGACCTTCTCTTTAATTGGGAGCATATATCTGAGCAAAACTAAAACTATTCAACAAAAACAGGTTCTGAAACTGCCTAAATATCGATTCAATTAGAATGGCTAATATTCACATTGTCCACTGTTTTGAGGCTAAAAAACCTAGTCAAAGCTTTACCCCCCGTTCATTATTGCTATACGTTTGAACAGAAGCGGTGCCTAGGCTCCCACTCACAGAACCAGACCCTTTCCATTTTAACAGTAAAAATATCTCTGTCCCAAAAATCTTGCAGAGTAAGCCAGGAGACAACAACTAGATAAAGGCAGAGAAATGGGAGATCATATGGAAACAGTCAACATGACAAGTGGCAGTCTCAGTTTTGGCTCCACTCTCACCATTTGCAAACCCTGGAGAACTGTCAATATTTTCTCCTTTTCATCTACCAGCCTATCTTTGTAGCAATAACAGGAGGTATTAATAACAGGTTAGCATCCTCTGCTTGCCTGAATTTATCATCCAAGGACAAGAAAGAGGCAATGCCAGTATGAACCCCATGTCATTGTCTTTCTAAAAAATTTTGTTGAGAATTCCCAGGAGAGAAACCAGAGATGAAAACAAATGGGGATCAATTTTTAAGTGGAATAAAAGATTGATTCCTGCAATTACAAGAAGTGTGAACTTCATTGAAAGAACACTCCAGTTAAATATATTTCAAACAGCCCCTAATACAAAGTATAAACTATCACACAAATGAGAACAGTTTCATTGTACTTAAATAAATAACTCTTGCTTCATCCTTTAAGTCAACTAGACTTCAAGTTACCTTAGGGAGCTTGGAATTAAGAACCACCAATGTCTTAGAGCTATAGGCTTACCTAGTTATACTAGAACAAATCAAATGCATGTGGATGAAAAGACACATAGATAAATTCTCATAAGGATCCAAGAACAATACAGGATTTTTCAAGCAATATAACCTCAGCCTCTTTTGATATGAAATACTCTTTTTCTACGTAAAATGTATCACAGGAAAATAAACCATTAGGAAAATAAAGACTTATTCTATGTAACAGTCACAGTGAAACCTGTTTAATGAGATTTCACAGCACGAAGAAAAGTTACCACAATCCAGTTCAGTCAAAACATGCCAGCCAATCATGAAAAGCTATTAAAGAAGATGAAGATCAGGTCTTTTTAACCCACTACATCTCTGAAAGCTGACATTCCATTGTCTTCCATTTTAGGAAGCAGAAAGAAAAATCAGAGGTACCTAAGTCTGCATAAAAATAATTTGAAAAGTATATCTTCCCTAAAAAATGAAAACCTTAGAAAAGTCTGTGAATATGCAAAATAGAAAATAGGGAAATACTCTTATGAATAAGTTATTGTTAGCAGCACTGTTAATCATGGTTTTATTAACATAATAGCAGCGTAGCTTTCAGTTTCCAAAATGAGAGGATTCTAACTTTCCCTTCGGGCAACTGTTGAGGAAAAATAATTAAATGTAAACAAATTAGTAATGTAAAAGGATTTTGTCTTGCACTTAAGTCAGGACACTGTGAATTTTTCTCTCTCTTTTTTTTTTCCCCACTAATGGTTCATATCTCCTGTAAGAGTAGCCCAAATTAAGTTTTACCTAACCTTAGTACAAGTGGCACCACTGACTAGAGTTGGGACTGAATACGCTGGCACTATTCATTTGTTTAAAATTAAAAATATCATTAGTTTTCTCAATCAGAGTGACTGTGTTGTGACTATCGACACCAGCAGCCTTATTCTTCATCGTTACCCTCTGCCTTCTTTCAATAAAGGTGGAGGAAACTGCATATTCCCTAGCTTAGCTATGTGCAAGAAATCAAAGCCACCACTTCAATAGCTAGTTTAATGTTTGGATCTCTGAAGCAAGAAAACTGTGAGGAGGTAGCAGTCAGATGTCTACAGGCTCAATTTCCCAAACCTTGGCTTTTACCTGTCATTTCTGCTTGCACATGTGGCCTTATCAGGACAGCAGGTTAGTCAGTCGAATGCAAAAGGACAAAACCAAGGACAAACTATTGCTGCACTCCTGCTCATTCCACGCAGCCCCATAGGACTGGTACATCATGGCGGGGGAAGTGGTGACAGCAGCCTCTCAGGAACATCCCTAAAGACCATCACAGTTCCTTCCCAGCCCTCTGTGGCACAGTTTAGCTTGATCTTTCAGTTTTAAAATATACTTTGACCTTTGGAGGAGAGCAGGTGAATCTCTGTGACAGTTATAGGGATTTGGAAATCTAATTTATCCACATTTGAAAAGCATCTTCTGTTTCAAGCACAGAGGTACTTCTGGTTTTGCTTCTGAGATGCCCATGTGAAAGCAGTTTACTGCAGAACGTGGATAAATTACATTTTCAGACTGGTTCCTGGCAAAAAACTTGTTCCTTGTGTTCAGCTCTGCACTGTGCACAGTATCCTGCCTTAACCCTTCTTCATATTTACCACCACATAAAAATACAACATATCAGTTGTGCAGCTGTAACCAGGCATCCTAAGTGACAGCCCAGCAGGAAGAACAGCCTTTATTTGTCACCTAGAGTTAATTTAGAGACCCCCTCCTTCCTGTCTTTCTCCTACAAAGAAGACTCAAGGCCCTGATTAATATGCAGCCCTATTAACTCTAGTGGCTCTAAGGAGGTGGTGACTGAAGGGGAAAATTAATGACCTCCTGTCCAGGACTTGCCCCTTATTTGAGAGGTGAAATAAAAACTGCAGTCTGAAAGGAAGACGAAATATTAAATATTTCATCATAAACGGGTGCAGTAAACACTTATCAGAAGTGGCAACTTTGATAAAATTCAGTTTTCGCTCCTCTTGTTTAATTCATATTTATTTGGTACTGTCTCAGCCAAGTTGTTGTTTCTTTTACCCTAGTCACTCAAACCTCAGGCATAGAAAATATAAGGGTTTTTTGTCCATGCTCTGGAGGACTGGATTTTTTTGGTAATGTCACATCAACCAGGAAATAAAAGAGATTCTAGCTAAAAAATATCTGTTGCTGAGTAGTATCTATCTAAAAAACACTCCAAAACAAAAACCTCCAAAGAAAAAAGAAACAAAAGTGCAGCCCCCCCATATACCCATCTCACCTTCTAAACCACATGCTACAGTCCATATAATCACAACAGCCACATCCAATTCACTCGCTAGGGAAGGAGAAGGACCTACAAAGGAGAAGCCTGACTCTTGGCATATTCCTGAACCCTCCCATTGCCCTCCAACAGAGTGGATACCTGCATATGTAAATAGAAAGCTAGAAAAATGCAAAAGGAAAGAGGACGCTGCCATTTTACCTAATATTTTAAGCAATGGTAAATCTTGGATGGCTGAGATGGCAAGCACATGCTACCATAAGTCATTCATAGTATTCTTAAAAGACCTTCTAATTAGCATTTTTGATTTGATGCTTGATGTTTTCCTCTAGCTCTCATGCAAAATGTAGAGGTCAAATAAACTGCCCATCTGTAGCAACCATAGATTCAGCATGTCCTTCTTTACAGATTCCCATCAAACATAAACTTGTCTAATTTTTTTACTCTGTCCCTGTCTGAAGAGTGCCCAAATCCCAGAGATTTAAAGAAATTTGCATGGAATACTACATTACTAAATGGCCTTCCTTCTTTTAATTGCAGTATTGAGCCCTCCTCCTTCCTCTGCAATCAACATTGTGATTGTCTGATTGTCTGAAACACTGATTACCCATTCCCATACAACAGGATGTCAGATATAACTTCATGGAAATACAGGTGGGAGTCACAGCCCCTTACTCACTTCTTTCCAGACATGGTGGTGCAAAGCAAAGTCAGATTTTCCTCCATTTAACATTAAATCCCTCTTCTTTTCATACACCTAGCTTAGTTCTGTTCATCCTGCTTGTTCTCTTGACTCACTTTTCCACAGGTTCTATAGAACTTTTGTTCTATATTTCACAGGTTACATTCTTTCACCAGCTTTCACTTCTCAAGTCTTGTATCCTGCATTTGTCTGGGAGTGGTGCATATAGACTACTCATTCACTGCTTCAGGTAGACAAATACACTGTCTTGCTTCTTCCATGGCAGTAGACTTGAAATAGCTCCTCCAGGTATGATAAATACCTGAAGCGGAACACCCCCTGTTTCATAAGGATTCTTCTGCACCATAATTGATTAACTTGAAATAATTAGCACATTTAAAAGTTAGAATAGACATTTCTTCTTCTGGAATAAATCACACTCAGTAACAATATAGCTACCATATACATACAACTGAGTGTTTTGGTTTCGGCTGCCGCCGGCAACAAAAGCGCCACGCAGCCGCCCCTCCCCCCGCCGGCGTGCGGAGGAGAATGGAAAGAAAGAGGCAGAAACTGGTGGGTCGGGATAAGGGCAGTTTAACAGAACAGCAAACAGAGGGAA
>Ga0181612_168674_pt1 | contig 21534 bp, 24 predicted proteins | sample HoacroProtozoa21_FD_119630 | JGI IMG/M metagenome (GOLD analysis project Ga0181612, IMG submission 119630) | Hoatzin crop microbial communities from Cojedes, Venezuel. Combined Assembly of Gp0051906, Gp0051904, Gp0051908
ATAAACATTTGTTAGGTCCCATCTCAGCCTTCTCTTCTTCAGGCTGAACAAGCCCAGCTCCCTCAGCCTTTCCTTGTAGGAGACATGCTCCAGTGCCCTCATCATCCTCGTAGCCCTCTGCTGGACTCTCTCTAGTAGCTCCTCATCTTTCTTGAAACACACGCACATGCTGTGTGTGCTACATCCACCCAACGCGCTTTCCTCGCCTGCCCTACGCCCCACGACTGGGGGTTTGGTTTCCTGCACCAGAGCTGCCGTCTGTCTGTCCAGCAGCCTCGGATGAGCTGCTCCTCCGTGCCCATGCCCCTGTGGGTGCAGACAAACGTGCCAAGGCGAGAAGCTGGCCCGGGGGCAGCTTCTACCATGGGGCATCGGAGAGCTGGGACACTCGCTCCGCGTAGCTAAACATTAAAAGCCGCAATCTCCGCTCCCTGCCGGCGCCTGGTTAATTAAGCAGCTCGCACATGCCGAGGCGAGCAGCTCTGTGGGGCTGGGAGAGCCACACTGGGCGACTCCCGAGCTGCCCACGAAACCTTGAGCCCCCTTCCCCTCCTTGGCTTCCCTGCGAGGGCTCAGGGGGCTGGGCAGACCCCAGCTCCTGCAAACACTTGTTGGAACGCCCTGTTGGCCGCACGGTCGGTCGTTCATCGCTGTTGGTGGCCGGTGCTGGGAGCAAGACCCTGTCCCACACAGAGTGGGTCTGACTCGGGTTTGGAGGGGGTAGCTGAAGGGTGGTGCTGGGGGGCAGCTGTGCGCAGGGGGTCCCCGGTGCCAGCGGCCGGGGGCCTGACAACCTACCCCTCTGCCTGGAGACAGCTTTCAGGGTGCAGGTACCCGCGGGTGGCTTGCAGGTGTAGAGCCCCAGGCAGCCGCCGCAGTCAGAGGGCTTCTGGCAGGGCCGGGACTGGATGCCGGGGCAGGAGTGCTGCGGAGGGAGGGAGGGAGAGCGGTGGTCAGGAGGTTTCCTTTCAGGGTGCACGTACCCCACGGATGGTTGGTCAGTTGTTTTGGGGCAACGTGAACTGCTCAGCCCCAGGACTGCACGTGCCGGGGGCTGTCGGCTCCGTCGTGCTCAAGCTGACAGCAGTGCGATGCCGCGGGGTGAGACGAGCTGGCAAGAGCCTCTTCGTCTCCCGCAGACAGGCGGGCTGGAGAAGCTCTTGTTACAAAGCAGAGCCAAGTTGCAGAAGATGATGTGATATATGGTAAAATAACGCAGTGAAACCTGCGTTTTGGGGCTGTCCTGCCTGGTGTTGGTGTCTCTGCGCTGTGCAGACCCGCTGCTGGGCCGGGGACATCCCACCCGCCCCGGAGGAACCCACAGAGCTGCGAAGGGGAGGAAGGGCCCGTGTCTTTGTCCTCATCCTCTTCGTTAGGCGCTCGTGCGCGTGTTACACGTGGCCCCTCTTCGCCCCGCAGATGGGTCAGCCAGAGGGGCTCACTGAGCTGCCCGACCCCAGGGTCTAGAGCGGGGGGCTGGCACCTCCCCTCCCTCCTGGTGCCCTCCAAACCCTCATCCTGGCTGGCCGAGGGCAGGTCATGCTTACCGTGTCCCCGTTGAACCTCCCATGGCCCTTCAGGAGATGGCTCAGCCCCGGGGTCCTGCTGCGGGAGGGCTGTGGTGGGAGCCCCCGGGGCTTGCGGGAGCGGTGCTGCTCGCTGCTGCCCAGCGGGGCCTTGGCTGTGGCCTTGCTGGGGGGCTTGGGGCCGGGGGGGACCTCTCCCATCGCCTCCCGTGTACTGGCTGTGAGGCGGCTCCCCTCCGAGCTGTCCCTGGGCAGGTTGTCCCCTCCATCTCCAGGTGGCCAAGGGTCTTCTCCATGGCCCCCAGCTCCCGGCTGCCTCTCCGGGGCACCCGCCCGGCCCCCCAGGGCCGAGGAGAGCAGCACCAGGAGCAGCGCGGTGACCGGCGCTGCCGGGCTCTTCATCTCCGGGGCCTGGCTTCGCCGGGGCGATGCTGTTGGAGGCAGCAGAGGTGGAAGCTGCCTCTTCCCTCCCGCTGGATCCAGCCAAAGTCATTCTTATAGCGCAGGGACCTGCCCTGGGGGCGCAGCCCTTCTCCCCCGCCCCTGCCGTGTCCCACCTCCCCGCCTGCCAGCAAACCCGGCCGCTCGCACGGGCCCCGTCCCCCTCCCTTGCGCTCCCAAACGCCCCAGCACCCTCCCGCCACGGCCACCCCGTCCGCGCTCGGTGACAGGTACGTGCGTGCCCGCGCAGGGTGCGCCTCATCTCCCGCTTGTGAGCGCTGAGTCTTTGGGCTAAGCCGCGCTTGCAAGCAAGGTGTTAGTGCAGGGGGGGCCGCTGGTTGATGTTTGTGCGTGGCAGTGGTGGAGGAGATGTGTAAGATCGAAACGGGTCCCTTCGGGCTCCAAGAAGGCAGCTGTGACACTTTCACTTCGGTTGGCCAATGAGGCAGCACCGACGTGATCCAGCTCGGTCAGCTCTCCAGCCCACCCCTCGCCATCACCGTCCTGCTCGCCTCCGAAGGGGGAACGGCTTGGCAGCCTTGAGCCAGCAGCACCCCTGCGAGAACCACGCTGAGGTCTCCTGCCACTCCCCTGCCAGCCACCGATGGTCCTGCGCAGCACCAAAAGAGTCACAGGCAGGGCTGGCGTCTTCCCACCCCCGGGTTTAGTTGCTGGGAGGCATCTAGCAGAGGTGTCTCCAGGAGATACGTTACACCACAGAAGAGCGAGAAGCTGATTTCCGTAGCCAAGCTGGCTCCAGTAGCTAATCGTGAAAAGGCTGTGGACCAGGCTGAATTTGTATAAAATCGAGGCAAGTGTGGACGTCCTTGCTAGCAAAGGTGCTGGAGGGGCAGAGGACTGCCTGTGCAGGTCTGCCCTGGGCAGGGCCAAGGAAGCTCTGCTCTGTTCCTGCTGCTGCAAGCTCAGCAGAGTCCTCTGAGCTGCACAGCTTGCACGTCCACCTGTGACCAAGGGCTGTGCTTCCCCTCCTCCCTGGAAACAACGTCGTTATCCCGAGTGTCAGCAGTGGTACCTTGAGACTTCTTGTTCCGCAGGGAAGGGAAGGGAAGGTGTGACAATGCTTTGGTCCTGGCACGTGGTGCTCCATTAGGATCGCGTGGCTGCCGGCGCTCCTCTTCAGCAGGCCGCATGTGGGAAGTTCTCTCTGTCAAGCACCCAGTGGCTCGCCAAGGGGTCAGAAGCAGAGGCGTGGAGCGAGGGGACTGCTCCCATTCCCAGGGGCTGTGGGTGGGTGAGTGGGGTGTTTGCTCTTGACATGCTGGGCTGAGGAAGAAGGAATCAATCATAGAATCATAGAATGGTAAGGGTTGGAAGGGACCTTACAGATCATCTGGTTCCAACCCCCCTGCCATTGGCAGGGACACCTTCCACCAGACCAGGTTGCTCAGAGCTCCATCCAGTCTGGCCTGGAACACTGCCAGGGAAGCCCTGAGTTCAGAAGAATGCGTGCAGAGCAAGGGGCAGTTGTCTTTTAGAGGCCACCAGCTTGGACCCTGGTTACCCCTCTTTGATTGGTCTCGTCTGCTTTCTCCAGGGGCGTTGGACTTCAGAGCAAGACAGTGCAGTGTTTGCTGTCTGGCGGGGGAAGACCAATGAGGTTGTCCTACAGTGTTAGCTGCCTGCCACAGGTTGTGGTCCGTGGGACCACTTGGATAGAAACCAGGAGTAAGCAGCAAGAGAGGATGTTGCTGCTGGGCCCACCTGAAGACACACGGTCCTGAAGATCTAGGAGTCAATGACAGAGGAGCTACCGTGATAACAGACAACAGGGACACAAGGTGGAGGAAGGGAAAATTCCCTCAACAGAAAATCTAGAAGGACTGGAGGTTTGGGGAAGCAGGAGGTCTGAAAGACCAGAAACCAGCTTTCCTTTACAAGCAAGAAGTTCCCTGGGCTGGGGCCTCCTTCCCTGCGGGTTTACTCAAAACCAAAGCAGAGGAGTTTTCCCGTTAGACCGGGGAGGGGGTGATGATACTATCAACAGGCAGTAGACAGAAGAACCAAGCTGTGGTTGCTGTAACCCACCAAATTAAATACAAAAGGAGAGGAAACAACAGCACACAGACAGAAATGTGAACAGCACAATACGAGTTGTCACCAAATGCACCCCACTGACACTTCACCTCCCAAAAAGCAGCACGCACCGAAAGTCCAAGTCGTCTGGTCAGCAGCCAGCTTTTGAGCTCAGAGCTGAAAACATGTCCCAGCTCCTGGAAACAGCAAGGCTGGGAGTGCGAGGAGCTGATGGGTGGGAAAGCCGTGGTGCTCTAGTCCATCTTCCATACCTTCACCTTGGGCCAGCTCCTGCTCTTGACTTGCTCCTGGCTGACGCTGGAAGTGCTGATTTCTGGGGAAACGGGCTCGTAGGAACGGAGAGACAGGCTCGCAGCAAGCAGACCCATCCGGACACAGGTGTCTGTGTCATGTTTAGCGAGCGTGCCTGCCAGGAGCCCCGCTATTAAGCTGTGGAGAGAAGGAAAGGCAGTTCTGAACACCGGGGCAATGGCTTCCATTTTGGGCACGTGGCTGTTCGGTTGCCAAAGCATTCATTTGGACCCAAATCAACACGTACAGATGTAGAATATGTCACACAGGAGGGTTATAGTGAAAAGTTTTGCCTTTTTTAAATATATATTTCTAAATTTGGAGTAACAAATAATGCTATTTATTCACATTTTATTTGCTTTTCATCTGAGAAGTTGAGGTACTTTCCTATTTTCTATTCTCCCTAGTTTTCCAGTTGAGGCAGGAGAAAAGAAAGGAGCCTATGAAGGGAAGAATCTGTTTTGCCCTTGCTCTCTCATTATTTTGTCACTTCTCTGCTCCTTGCTGGTGCCGCCTTAGGTTCCCTTCTGTCCCACAGGGGTGGGTGGGAAGAGGGGTGAAGTTTCCATAGGTATGCAAGACACCACTGGAAGAAGAAATCCGAAGCTGAAATGAGATTGTAGATTGGGATTTTTGTAAACTTTGGCTGTCGTTTTCCATCTGAGATTTCCCAGTGACAAGGACGCGAGTGCTTGGAGCAACAGCGGTCACCCACAGGTCCTCACACGGCTCCGAGGAGCCTGTCGGGAGACAGGGATGCCTTTTCCGGCTGCCTGGGGAAGGCTCCGTTGAGGCATGGATACGTGCAGGGTGGCGTTTGGGATCGACTGGGAACGACTGCTGTTTATTCGTAGCTAAATACAGTAACGATGCCCGGAAGCTAGGAGAGGACAAAGGAGAAGTGAAAGAGAAGGGAGAAGATAATGACATCTGAGAGGCAGAAAGAGGGACAGGAAAATGTGATGGTGAGGAGGATTAATGAGCAAATCTATGGGGAAGGGAAAAGATCGCTTTTTCTTTTGCGCTCTAATTACCTCAACGTCTTTTCACCCATAACAAAGGCACAGAAGATTATGGTTGCCACAACCCATTCAATCTCTCAGCAGCTCCAGGGGTTCAGAATAAATATTTGGGCGAGCATCCCCTAGCAATGCCCTGCGCAGGCAGGCGGCGTTCCGCTGTCACGGCAGCCGGGTGCGAGAAGCAAGCAGCCGCCGCTCCCCGCGCAGACGCGCGGCTCCTCGGGCAGCGTTGCTGGGGCGCAGGAGAGCCACAGGGTCCCAGCGAGGTGTGAGGTGCCCTGGGTCACCGTTCCTGGGCACGCAGAAACCCCTCAGCAGTGCTTCTGTGTTCCAGCTGAACATGAGGAAGAACTTCTTCACTCTGAGGGTGACGGAGCTCTGGACCAGGCTGCCCAGGGAGGTTGTGGAGTCTCCTTCTCTGGAGATATTCAAGCCCCACCTGGACAAGGTCCTGTGCAGCCTGCTCTGGGTGACCCTGCTTCGGCAGGGGGGTTGGACTAGATGACCCACAGAGGTCCCTTCCAACCCCTACCGTTCTGTGATTCAGAAGTGGAGGGGGGGTTCACGGGGGCCGAGTTGTGAGTGCGTCGTAGCCCTGGGTCGTGCCCTGCTGCGCAGCCCCTCCAAAGTGCCGACAGGCCGGGCTCGGGCGACTTCGCCGGTTTATACGCTGCGGAGAGGGCACGTACAGTGATGTAGCGTCCCGGCATTTCCAGCCTGTTTTGGAGCTCTTACTCTGCAGAACGGGGATTTCTGCAGCTCAGTGGATCAGCCGGGGCTACCAGGAAGGGCACCCCTGGATGAACGAGAGGGCTGGGAGAGTTCCCAGGTGGGCCTGGGGATGCTGGGGATTCCAGACCGATATTACTTCAGCAACGGGAGCAGTAACAGGACCCCAGCTTTCAGCTGGTTGTAGAAGCAAAAACAAAGCTCTTCTGTGTAACTCGGTGGAGGTGTTTGGCAGTGGCACACTTTATCTCACCTTTGCTCTTCCATTTTAAAAGAGTAAGGGAACCCTAAAGAAGATGTTTACTGTAACCTCTAGAAATAATTGTCCTGTGGTACGGGGTAGTTGTGTACGGAGCAGCTGGTGCAGGGGGGAGGCTGCGTCCCCAGAGGGGCTGGCAGAGGCTGGGCACATCTGCTAGACGTAGTGAGCAAAGCTGAGCTTTCCTTCAGACAGGCTGATGCCGAGGGTTCCTCCCACCCCCCCAGCTGTTACACTTACTGCTCCGAGCACCACTTGGGTCTTCTGTGGAGAAGACCAGCTTGCAGCTGCAGTTAGCTCATCTCAGAGGTGATTTGGGACGCAAGGCGCGTGTCCTGGTGTTAAAAGTGGGTTAACTAGCTTGGCCAGAAGTTACTGATTGATCCTAAGTCAAATACTGAGGATGCTGTAAGTTTCAATAAAATGACTTTTCGTTCTGCCCACTCATAAAAGAAGTGTTGCTATGTTGAGTTGTTGGTAGGTGAGAGTAGAAAAATAAAAGGAAATCTCTGCCACGTACAGCCGTTTGGTCTAGCCCAAGGCAGTGGAAGGATAGAACCAATTATTGTTGCATACGAAGCAAGAAGAAAAAAACCCCTGACTACTACATATAGTTTGACAAGTTAACAAGGAGCAAAATGAAATATCACTCTGACAGACTGAGAATTGATCAGTGGGGCTAAGAACAGTACCTGTCATTTCCCGCTCCTGTGTCCAGCGTTGGGTGAACAGCTAGGCGCATCACACAGCAGACTCCTCCAAAGCAGGAGCTACTGCCAGAGGCTAATGCAGAACCTGACAAAATGCTTTTATGGGGCGCTTTGAACTACTGAGTGGCAGTCCCACTTCCACTGGAGAGTTGTGGAAGCAAAGTAGGTCGGTAGTAAGACAGGTTTGGTGTAAGGTAGTTTGCTTTGAGCAGCTCAGCCTGGACTAATTCAGAACTACTAGATGGCCATGAAAGGCTTGGATCTTAAACCATCTCTTGGGCTCTGAGCAGCCTGATCTAGCTGAAGATGTCCCTGCTCATTGCAGGGAGGTTGGACTAGATGGCCTTTAAAGGTCACTTCCAACTCAAACCATTCCATAATTCTATGATTCTGAAGAAAAGCAAAACTAATAATGGCAAGACTGGCTTCCAAGATGCTGTGGGGGACATTTTTAGCAAGCTCTGCAAGGAATGAACAGTAACCAGTCCCATTCTTGTGTCCTTAGTGTCTGTTGCTCAAGCAGTAGAGTGTCGTTTGCCTTTGCAGCAGAATTTCAAAGAAATCCGATGATGGCCCTTCCACATTTAGCTGGAGAAGGCAAAGTATTGAGCAGTATACCTGTCGCCGGCTCCTGAGACGTTGACTATCTCCTCCCTGCTGCTGTGGATGGCGGGGTAGTGGGTGGCACAGAGGCTGGCAGTCTGCAGGGTAAGAGAAGGGAAGGTAATGAGGTAGTGGCAGTCGCCCAAGCTGTCAAGGCCTGGTGTGGCCGATGCCATCCAGACCGGCACGGATGCCAAAAAAAGAAAAGGAGGAGAAAAAAAAAAGGCAACAACCTTTTTTCCCACTTTGAAAGAGCTCAGCGGTATAAATGAAGCTCCCTGAAAATGAAGCTTGCACTTATGAATATTCAGAGTAAGCACATTTAAAACTAGCTGCCAGTAAACGCTGCTGCGAGGAGCCAGCAGTATACGGACAGACGACTTGGTTATCTTTCAGAGCTGTGTATTCCACCCCCCAGACACGAGCATCTGCCAGCAGTGATGCCAGGTTCCTGGCGCTGCTGCCATGCCACCAGAAATAGCAACGGTGCTGTGTGGGCCCAAAAAACAGCAACTGAGAGCTCAGAGTTTGCTTTCCATGCCCTTACCTGTTCGCGGGCTCCTGGATGAAGCGAGACGCTCCCTCCCAGGCTCTTGCCGCACAGGAGGATGCCGTGAGCGCCAAGGGTGACCACCACACAGTGCAGGTGGGCCAGCAAAGGGCGGGCCAGGGCCATGGCAGTCTGGACAACGTCCTCCAACCTGGACGGCAGCTCTTCCGACAGCGGGGAGGAAAAACTGTGATATAACTTTAAAGGTCCTCGACTGGGCTTTTTATGGGCTGGCAGGCTATGTATGAGCATTACCACTAATATTTATGAGCACTTCTGAAATGTGGTTGATACAATTTTTTTTCTTTAAATCAAGGGAAACAAGGAATTCTCCAACGTTAGACTTCCATATCGTACCTCTATCCTATGCTGAGCAAACCACCCCTCATGGGACTAAACATGTGTCTGTAGAGATCAAAAAACTGTCCTGAAGCATGACTTCCTTGTCTTAATGCTGTTGGATTTCCACCTGCATGTGGTGGGGTATTTCATTTCTGCAAAGGGTGGTACTGTTGGGACAGTTGCCCTCAGAGCATCACGCTTCAGAGACTTGTTTACAAAGCAGAGATTGTTCCTCATTAGCTGATGAAGTGAGGCAAATGGGATCTTTGCTTTTGGCCAAGGAGCCGTCCCAGACCTACTGTGCTCTTTGACAGATGATCTGCCCGGCCTGGGCCATACAACCCACGCAGAGGTGGCTGTAAGGTGGAAGACACCAAGAGTGCTTGTGAATCCCCACTGTGTTATAACCCAAATTGCCTGAAATGGGGGCTGGAGCAGAAAATGCTCTTCTTCAGGATCTAGGTCATCTAAAAGTGTGTCTGACCCTGCTGAGTGTTCAATACCTGCTGGCAGAGGGTTCCCGAGGGTCCGATTTATTGCTCTGAGCTCTTGCAGGTTGGGGGAAATGTATGTGAGGGCTTTCCAGCTGTCTGAGAGGAACGGCTTAGAGGCCTTGTTCTCATCTGTTGGCTCATAGCACACTTCAAAACAACATTGCAATTGGTTAGTTAATGCATTAATTAGTGGTTCATCTCTACATCAGAGCCAGGATGCAGTGCAGAGGGCTTAGTGTGATCTGCCCAACTGGGGTGATGTGCCCTCTATTAGATACTGAGATACTATTTCCCCCACGCTTGGGATAAGGTCTCCCAGAGTTTCCTTTCCAGTGCTCAGCCATGACGCCGCTGCTTCTGCCTCTGGAGTGACATAATCAGACTTCAGGTTCGTTACTCCTCTTAGCTGGTTGTGGAACCTCTTCCAGGTTTTAAGAACATTGCCTCCTACATTGCCTCCTTCAGGATTTGCCTTTAAAAATGAAGGTGTAACTCCAAAGGCTTAGGAAGCCTTGTGAAGGGTCCCCAGCATACCAGGTGAGGAGGGTATGTATTTTATGGGAAGAGGGAGAGAAATCCTCTCAAAAGCTGCTTTAGCACTTATTCTGAGAAGCAAACTATGTTGCTGCTCAAACTGGTAGAAGCACATCTATTTGCCCTTGCCTGGAGATTAAAGGCAAAGAGAGCAGCTTTCCCCGGCTTCCTGGCAGCGCCCAAGGGCTACGGCAGCGACGCTACGGGCAGTGTGCTTCAGCTGCAGAATGAGAAAAACTCAGAGAAAGCAGAATTGTTTCATCCGTTGGAAATGGCATAGCAGAGCACAGACAGGAGTGCTGAGTAACACCGGGTATCTCCAGCAAGCAGCAGCGGCGAGCGCGCTGGGCGTGCGGCGCGTCTTGGCACAGACGCTGCTAGGAGCTACAGGGCCAGGGCCGGGCGAGTTCTCCTTACCTGCGAGCTGCCACTCTCTGGCTAGTTGGCAGACGTACTGGATAGTGGGAAGAGGCACATTTCCGTCGATGCAAATTAGCGGGGCCTGGCACAGGTTCTCCTTGAACTGGGACACCTAGGGAAAATCCAGGACACAGAGCAGAGACAGCCTGAGTCGTTGCAGAGGGACAAAATGATTGCTGGTCAGACTTGGAATGTAGGATTTTCACTTCTAGTGCAGCCCTTACGTGCAAGCACAAACCTGAAAGAGTGGTTCCTAAGGAAAACGGATTTTCCCATCTGCCTCATCTCCTCTCCTTCTTCTCCTTCCCCTGCTCCGTGCCATCTCAAGCCGGACTCAGCTGGCAGCGCCCCTCCAGCACAGAGAGACAGTTGCTGGTCCTCACTAGACCACGCTGGTACCCATGGGTCAGTCCGAAACCCAGAGGGCAAGGGAATGCTGCTATTTAGTGCCTGTGTAGGATCCCCCATGCCATGCCCGGCTTCACTACGCCTTTGCGTGCTGTGCAGGTCATTTGGATGTCCTCTGTGCACAGTGCCTCCTAAGACAGGCTGTTCATCGGAGTGTTTTACTCCTGGGTCCTGCTGAACCGCGTAGAGAAGGAGGACAGTGGAGCAGTGGAGTGGGGAGCCGCCGCTCGCTCCTTTGGCTCTCTGAAGCCGCAGATCACTGCCTGTACGCCAGGCCAGGGCCACGGGCACTCGTGCAGCATCCCTCCCACATCTCAGCTAATCCTGGCGGAAGGAAGGGCTGCCAGAATGCACTTTGCAGCAGAAGACTGGTTCAGAGTTTCCACTGGCCACAGCTGTTTCATAAAGCTCAGGTGAATTACTCTGTCAGGTAACGGCTTTCTGTGCCAAGACTTGGGAGGGGCAGGGTGGGGAGGGAAGCGGGAGCAATGACCATATTTTTCCCTAGGATGTCTCCACCTCCTGGGGATCCCACTGGTAAGTGAATTGCACTTAACTTCCATGTCACTGTCAGTCATGAAGCACGGGCTTTTGTTCTGTGGACAAAAGAACGAGGAGGGAAGGAGGGTGCAGTGGTGGGGCTTTCACCGAATCAGTCCCTAATCACTGTTTCCATTAGCCCTGAGGTTTCGAAGGTTTGGATGTGCCGAGTGCCTGTCGACACAACTCAGCCTGTAGAAACAACAGGGGTGGTGGGGAGGGGATGGAACTGGAAAACTTGCTTTAACCAGTGGTCTGTCCACTTTTTTTTTTTTGTTTTTCCCGAAAGGGAAAAATACCATTTCTGCAGGTGGACTGGATTTATTGCTGGCTTTAAGGTGCCGAGAATCATAGGTTAGCTGGGGCTAGTTAATGAAGAGGATTCTGGACTACATGTCATGGATGATAGTAGTGGAGATGCTGCGTGGAGCAGAAACAGATAGCAGCTCCATCTGGGTCAGCAGCAACAGGGCGCTCGGGCAGCTTGCCGTGCCGCTATCTCAGCGGGCAGCATCTGGGGTTAACGTTCGGATTTCCCATGTTCCCTCTGCACACCCACCCGCTCCCTGTACAGCTTCACCGGCTGCCTGCTGTCACATGTCCAGGCTCCTTCGGATCAGAAACAGCTTACGAAGCAGACGGTACGCGTACGTATTGCTCTGTTATCTGGCGGTGGATGTCCATGTCTCCCAAGCCGACGCTGAGCTCCCCGGCACCAGTGATGACAGCACAGTAAGTGGCTGTGCTCTTCCCCTCCAGCTGCAGGACGGCGCTCATGTCCTACAACAGGGAGGACTGTTACACACGGAGCAGGTTTCTCTCCCCTGCCACACTCAGCTCGTTCTTAATCTGTGCCCGGCTGGTCGGTAGCCCAGCTTGCTGTTCTCCCTTCAACCTCCCTTCTCCCTCGAGGTAAGCAACATTTCAGAGGTGTCTCGGTCTAGACAGTGCTGGTAGATGGCTATTTTATATTTGCAACACAACAAATGCCACAGGTTAAAGAAAGAAACTCGGTAAATGACAGCGACAGATCTCTGCCATGCAGTTCCATGGGTTGTGTCTGTCATACCAGAAGAGCCATCTGCAGCCCTGCCTGCTCCAGCCATCCATTCCCATAGCTCGTGTGACACTTTGAGGGCCTGCCGACACGCTGGTGTGTCTTGGTGGCACCCTCCAGCTAGCAGCTATGTCGGCCACCTCACTGACTGCGCAACCTGATTTTGGGGCCAGCCTTGGAGCCAGTTTTACAGCAGTGTCGGAGACTGTGTCCTTCTTCTGTGGGTCTTGTGAATGACCTGCTCAGAGAACTCAGGGCATTTCTTGGAACACACATGTGGATGGAGAAATGCATCTGCCTCAGTAGTTCACAGGGAAGCTGGAGGTTTTAAGGAAAGGGTCCTCTCCAGCGCTGGTGGGAATGTGTTTTTTTTCAGGCAAGGATTGCTTGGGGGCTGGCCAGTAAGTCCATCTCCCTTTGGGAGACTGCTCACTTCAATGGCACAAACCTGTGCTGGGTAGAGGAACGAGTATAGACCTGCGGCTACAAAACATTTATAAACCAAAAAAAGAGTTTGTGTTCTTATTGCTTCATTTACTGAGTTGCTCAGGTAGCCAGAACTAAGGCTCCATGTGCTCTGTTGGGATAGGAGGGCCCTGAAGGCACTAACAGGCCTTGATGGTCCTGACCAGCCTCACCTGGGGTCTCCACCCAGACCCCTGGCTTGTCTTCTTCCCTGCCCCTTCACCCTGGAGGTGCCTTATGCTCTGAGTTAGGGTTGCCTTCCTGGCTTTCTCTGTTTCCTGCTGCTCCTGGACCTTGGGGGACAAGCTGCTGCTGAAGCCAGGTATTCTTCTGGTGCACAGTTAAGGGTGTGTGCAGCTATGTGGAGGACCCTACTCCTCTGAATCTGGGAGGTGTTCAGCCTGGGGTCCCGGTTCCAGGTTTTATCTGTCTTATGCTTTATCCAAACCAGGCTCATTTTGGCATTGCTTTGTCTATCCTCGGGGGTCAGTGTTTATGTATTTCTGGCTGTACTTAGACCTTACTAGAACTTTTCGTGGTTCCTCCTGATTCACCTCTCTTTCTCCTTCAAGCACCGCTCCCTGGAGCTGAATTCAGACCCCACGGTTCAGACTCCAAATGGTACATACACCTAGGCTGTGTTTTTGGGGGTGGCTCCTTGCCTTCTGATGGTCTGTAACTAGAGGAGCATTGAATTGTTCGTGCTCTTAGGCTCCTGGAAGGTGGCTCTTATGTCTGCCAGGGATGAGAAGACTTTTCCCTCTATATAATTCCATCGCTTCAGTGCTTCTGAGGTGCTGCTACTGTGCAACATACCATGTGGTGACAGTAGTGCAGGACAGATTCTGAATGTTCATCCTTCCCCACGGCTGATAAAAAGAGAGGAGTTTGTCCAAGGCGGCTTAAGCAGTCTAAAAAGCAAAGGGAAACAAAACATATTAATAAATCCATCAGAGTATTGTGAACGCAGTGACAGCCTGTGCAGGATGAGTTACTGTAGGAAAGCCCTCTCCTGGAAAACTTAGTGCCTGTCAGTCCTTGTCTAGAAAGGTGTTCAAGCAGAAACTCAGCCACAGCTGCTGCAAATGACTGGCTGGGGTTGAGTGGGGTGATCTACGTCTGCCTGCTGCACTGGCACTCTGCACTCTGGATTTTTTTGGAACATCTGGGAGTGGAGGAAAAGAGAAGAAGGGGGAAGAAACTTCTGCGCTTCCCTGGCATCACCCTCTGTACCCTCACACTGCTGCTGTGGCCAGCCTCTCCTGCTGCTGGCCTTCCCACACTGCTGTTCCCACCGTGCTATCTTACTAGAACCTCTGAATCTGAACGGATTCACAGGAAACCCTTCCTCCTCAAAAATTATACTTCAATGGGTGGCTTTTTTTTTTTTCCCCCTCAAGCTTCTCCATTTGTGATATGAAGTGATGGTAGATTTGTGTTGGGAAGATTTGGGAAAAGTCAGAAAGGTGCAATAATCCTAGAATTGTTTTGTAATCTGCCCCTGCTCATTTCAAGGCCCAAACACTGGTCTGCTGCTGCTTGTGGTGGAGCACCAGGCACAGCGCGATCCTTTCTTGTTGCCAAGGTCTGTAGCCCTTTCTCTTCTACAGTAATTCCTGTGCCCCAGGTCCTCTTGTCCATGGTGCATGGAGATCATCTTTGAATAAGCTTATTCCTTTCAAATTCTTGCTCAAAACGTACTTCTGTTGCTACTATAACCTGGCATGGATTCAGTGCTGAGGGCCAGGCTGTTTAGGAGTCAGTGGAGATCACTGATGCTTATTTAACTTTGATTTGGGATCACTGTGCTTGCTGTATGCTAGTTAACTTCCTATTTGCGGACCTTTCTTCTCCTGATCTCAACTGCCTCCCCTATTCTTTCTTCGAACGGCCCCTGCCTTTTCCAGGCAGCCTGCCCACTGGTATACTGCCTAACGTGTCCCAGATCTTCACAGCATTCAAGAGCCCCTGATGCTGAAGGAGTACCAAAGGACAAATCGCAGCTGGCATGCACTCGCAGGCAAACCCAAGCACCAGGCACCTGCCAAGTTTCTTCCAACGCCACCAAAGGTTCGTCTCACTCTTCCGGCATTTGTTTGCCCACTGCCCTGGAAGAACAAATTGTTAATTGGCAAAACTGGGAGGGCTGCTTGGCATAGGTGCTATGTCTGTATTAACACGTGAAGTGAGGCTGATGTTGCTGAAACATGTCAGCAATTAGAGGGAGCAGGAGGCATCTAGCTACCAGACTGAGGGCAATACAAACCTCTACAGCCATCTACAGACTTCAACCTTGACGACAAATGCCCACTTCCTTGGAGGGGAGATCCGCTTGATCTCCCCATGGATTTCTATTTGGTCTTACTTGCTAAGACCTCTTGGAACAATGTTGAACAACATTTCAGTCAATACGATCAGCCCTCTGAATTCACCTCCTCCCAGCAGACTCCAGAGCCGCTGCGCCAGACCTGATGGGCTCTGCAGCTGCCTTCCGGGCCACTTAGCTCCCCCTTTAAGCAGTTTGGGGTTTGGTTTTTTGTTTGGTTAGTTTTTCTAATGTATTTATTTTCCTCTTTGAAGGTAAAATGAGATTTGTTACCTTTGCCTGCACTGCTTCTGTACTTTACTCATGGAAGGATATGTTTCAGTGTCTGAATTCTTTTTCATTCACTGTTCTCTTCCCAAATCGCTCCCTCATCAAAAATATCCTTCTTCTCCACTTGTGTGGTTATCAGCTTCGCTCTTCTCTTGCCTCTGCCTTCCACTCCTCTGTCCGCCTGTCAGTCTGTCACAAACGGCCAGATTGTCAGAACACAGTCAATCCCTCGCCCATCTCCTCCTCCTTCTAATTCTTCTGCCAGAAGAATCACATCAGTAAGTGCTCAGATCAGTTTGGGCTTCATCTGACTATCAAGTGGTTTTAAAGCCCTTGTTTAATAAAATCCTGAAACATACTTTCCATTTCTGAACACAGCTTGCCACTGGTGGTCATAATGATCTTCACAGTTCTGTATCATTTGGAGCTTTCAAGAGTATGTTGAGCATTTGGGTGGCAAGCGCTGAAGCGTGCGCATGCGCGTGCACAGCAGCTCCTGGCCCAGACTCTCTCTGCCCCATGTTAGCCCAGGTGCACCACAACACCCCTGCACATACACGTTTTTCTTGTTTATAAACACCACTATCTATCCTAGACAAGGAAGTGTATTGCCATCTCACAGTAACAAAAAGTCTGCCTCCAAGCTGTCGCTGTTCTTGGGTGTTGTCAAAACTCATACTGAACCTCTCCAAGGAGCCTTCATCCTCCCCAGTGCAAAGCTGTACATCTCCTTTGCACACAATGCCTTCTTCTGCATCCAGCTCTACGGCTGTAAGAGGCTGCTCTCCCATCTAAATATGCTCTTTTATTGCTCCCTTCTGACCTCCAGGCTGTACTTGTTTGCCCTCACTCTCCCCAGTTCTGTAGTCTGTAAGACTTGGTGCTAATTCTTGACGCCTCTGCTTTTCTGTCTGGCAGTTCTCCGAGACCTGAACTGCTCAGACCAGCTGAGCAGAACTGCCTGTATATAAGCAACCTATGGCCTCTGTCCATCTTTCCACTGCTTGTCGCTCCCTGTTAACCTAAATGCCACTCTGTCACATTTGCTCCTGCTCCCTGGGAATTGCCACTGGTACTGCCAGGAATGAGGATGTTTCCATCTGCAACTGTCTCCTGTTAAGCGTGGCAGATTTCAAAAGCATTGAGCTTGGCTATTTTAACTCTAAAGCTTGGTATCACTATAGGGAAAAAAGAAAATCCTCCTCCAAAGTAAAAAGCAAGGATACTTGTTTAAGCAAGTCAAACAAAATAGCTTTGAACACTGGCCTCTAATTCAATATTAAAAAAGGGTACTAACTGCCACTGGTAATGAGCACAAACTCTATTCTATGCAGTCTCACTATCTGCTTTTCAAAACTGATGCCTGCAGGAATGTTGACAATATTCATGAGTTCCTTTCATTGACTGGCATGCTGATCTTCTCTTTTAGTCCCCTGCACATCCCAAAGGCAGTTTCAGGTTTTTAATGCCAAGTCTTGCCCTAACAGCAGATGTACCAGCCTCCAGCCCAGGGATCCAGCTGTGGGTGAACCTCTGCTGTTGTACAACGCCACAGGGCCTAAAAGACATGAAGATGCTAAATCTCTCTTTAAAGTAGCAGGTGGGTGCAGTGGGAAACTAGCAGCCTTCTTCTGAAGAAAAAGAAATGAGTGGCTCTCATCGCACCATGCTCTTCTCAGTGCTCAGCTGATAGCTCCAAGTTTGAGCGGTATTCAGGTACATCTTCTGTGCTGTCTTGAGGTGGGGCTGGTTGAGGTGACAGAACTTAGATGAAAATGGTCTTGCTGAGGTGATTCAAAATAAGACCAGGCTGATGCTTTCTGGCAATGTTTCAGAGAACAGAGTGTCTCTGGGACCTTCTTCCATGTCCCAGGAGGTTTGAATTCCTAATGTAAACATGAGAAGACTCTGCTCAACTTCTGGGTATCCTGAGAGAGTTATAATGCTTCTTCCAGCACCTTTCTCTGAGCAGGACCATGCATCCTTCACTGCAAGTCAGATAGTTACTTATAAAGAACTTTGCTTCTGGATAGCCTTGAAAGCCATGTGGGAATTCATAGCTAATGCCAGAGGGCAGCTTACGGACCTTAAGGACAGCTTCACCAGCACGTCTTTCCCGTTCTGACTGGGAGGTCTTCACAGACTGCCCCACCTGATGGCAGGAGCTTCCTGCCTCAGCAATCAGCATAGAGTAATTTGAGACACCAAACAACTTTTGAGCAAGCTTCACCACCTCAATCAGTAGCACTTCTTATAGCTCAACAAAAATTGTACAGGCAATACAAATAGCTGTCATTTGCATGGGGAAGTCCCAGGTCTGTTCCACTTCAGCTTCTTGGTTGTCTCTCAGTCAAACAAATTGGGAGGGAGAGGGTCTGGTAACATTTAAAATGTTCTGTTTTTTTAATGCCATCTTTTTGTGTGTGTGTGTGTGACTCAAATCCTTTATGACTGAGGAATTTGTCTCTCTAGTTTAGCTGTAACTGTGTCAGTGCTACTTTTCTGAAAGGTTTCTTACCACTGTGGGTACTCTGCACAGAGACTTTTGCTCATATTCATGCTACTTTCCATAGCTAAGACAGTCCCAGGTAGCCAGAGCTGGCTCTTACCTGGGGAAGAGCCAAAAGAGTTCTTTGGTCTTACAGCATCAGAAAATAGCCCCAAAGCACGTTAACGTAGAGTCCAGAGTCACACGTGGCGATTGTAAGGATGGTACATTACTCTGTCCCTGTCTTGAGTGGCAGGGATAGTGACTTTCAGCATGGGAACAGAGTAGGTCAGTGTGTATCAGTCCATTACCCACCTACCCAATACCAAACTATGCAGCACTACAGTTCCCAAGCTTGTGCATGAGTGTGCATACAGACATGTGGATATCATGCACGGATATCCCCTTTCCCCTCCTGCCCCTCTTTGGCTTGGCACTCCTGAAAAGTAGCTGGAAATGGCAGTGGTGCTAAGAAAACTGCTACAGATACAGTACCAGGATAACAGGGTTCAGCGCCTTGGCTATAAAGTCAACGTTGATACCTCCAATCACCACCTTTAAGAGGGAAGAAAGAGGTAAGAAGTGGTTGGAAGGACTTGAGGAAAAAGTTTTCCAGTCTTTGCTTTTCCCAGTTACTTCTCCCACCATCTTGAATGCTATTTAACTCACAGTGCGAAGGCCTGTGCTTATTTCGGATGGCTAGGCACAGGTGTGTACAATCCCGATTAGAATCGAAATCTCTTTTATATGTTGCTTTCTGAATTCTGCTTGCTCACAGCCAGCCCCAGCGTGGCGGGTGGGACGTTACTGTCTACACATCTGGGTGCTGGCAGTTTCTCTGTGTGGTGACAGAGCAATCTAAGAAGTGGCATGGGTCTGGCCATGTCAGTGCCCTTGAAGCCATCTCTCTTGGGACAATTTCTGACATACCAAACCTCAGAAACATTCAAGCGCTGCCGTGTAAAACAGCAAAGGAAATGGGGAAAAAGTGGGCCAAAAACATGCCGTCATTTCTCACAAGCTCCCAAGAGAAATTGCCGTACCCAGCGACACTTTATGGATCACTGTCTTATTGTCCTCCAAAGCCTGAAAAAGTAGTACAGCTCCGCAGGCAGGAAGTTCCCAGATTCTTTGGGGACGTACAGCTGTTTTTTCTCATTCCACCAAATGCAGGGTTATTGCCTCTGGAGTCACTGCCCTCTTTCATGTTGACAAATCCTATTGCAAGTGGGTTTTAGAAAATTTTTCAGCTCTCTCAAGACTACCTAAAATAGACTTTCTGTAAATTGTGTGTCGCACAAAATCCACGATAGTGAATCGCGTATTAGGGTTATAATGGATCTTGTCTGGGATATGCTGTACCTCTTGTAATTTTAGCAGTCGTGAGCAGGAGGCCAGCAAAAAGAGATATTTATAAAACGCGTATGGCTCAGCAGCTCAAAATATCTCCTTCCACCCTCTTCCAGGTCTACTCCTGTAGTCACAAGTTCCCTGGCACTGAAAGCAGTGCAGTTAGGTTGTAAGTAAGGGCACAGTAAAAGGTGAAAAGGTGATTAAAGTTTTAATGGATTTGATGGTCTAAGACTTAATGGGATTAGGCCCCCCGTCAGTGTTAATTCCCTGTAAATGTGGATGGGGGAGGAGGAGAGGATATTTCTCTCTTCAGTGTTTTTTATTCTTCTCAGATAATGTCTGCCAGCATGAAGCAGAAATACTGGTCTCTGGCTCAGTCACCTTTTACTTTTGGAAACAGATACAAATTTATCCTGTGCTGTCAGCAGAGAGACATTACATGGGGGGCAGCAGGAGACTCACTGGCTGAGGTGGGGTTGTGTCCTCTCGATGAGGCAGGTTCCCCTTCCTTCTGGCTTTCTGTAGTTTGCTCAGGGCTACTGCAATGCGGCTGCCCACTCTGGCATTGTTGTGGATCAGAGCAAGGTCTGTTTGGCATTTCTTTGAGGAAAAGAAAAAATAGCAGCAAGATTGACCTGTCAGAAGCCTATGTAAGAACTGCCCAGAGGGAGAAAGCAGAAAACACGTGCTGTGAGATCTGATAGATTTGATCCCCCTATACCATAATCCTTTGGGGGCACTTATACTGGGTTACAATACTGCATGAACACCCTGAATTTTTAAATTTTTTCACCTTCGTCCTTCTGTGTCCACAGAGAGGAAACCTGTCATCTCCATTTGACAGATAGGGAACAGAAGCAAAAGCTTCACAGAGAAAAGACAAGGTGAAGTGCTTAAACCAGAGCCAAGACTCTAAAAACCTCAGAGGATCCTGGCCAGCTTTTCCAGAAGGAGATGCCTACTGAGATTTTTGCCAAGTCTCTATAAGCAATTTTTTTAGCAGTGTCACTGGGAGCAGAGTATCAGAGGCTTTGCAAAGCCCTATGTTGTGGCTGCATACAGGTCTAATATCCAAAAATGCCTTTACCAATCAGCCCTGACTGACCACGTCTCCTACAGGGCTGGCAGCAAGAGCCTGGATGTGAACCTGGCTCTCCCAGATCCTACACTGCCATCCCAGCCAGCAGATCTGCTTTTCTCTTGCCTGTGCAAGGATTACTGCTCACCCAGGGGTGTTTTCCTTCAAAGTTTCTCTTACTCTGCACCCACACGCCAAGTTAGCTAAAGCAGTGCAATGTACAGCACAGTGCTCTGGGAAGCCCAGGTACCTTCCGTTGTGCAACCCCACCACAGACAACAGCATCCTGAGGCTCCACCACGAAGCAGGCAAGCTTGAGGATCAGATGTGAGGGTCTCTTTGGGCTCTGGACCACCTGCTGTCTCTGCTGGCCTCCAATTTTTAATGCAAAAGTGGATGAGGACAGTAAGGGTGCTCCTGAAAAAGCAGGATGCGGCTGCTATGCTCTCATCTGTTTGCAGATACTGAAGTGTTTGCCCCTTGCTAGACTGTTAGTAAAGTGACAGCGTTTTCGACCAAGCATTATCAGAAGAGATATGAAGTACACTGGAGCACTTTTTTTCCCCCTCATGCAGTAAAAGGATACTGGAGTCCAGCGATTTTCCATCAGTTAATTCACTGATCTTCTGTAACATAAAAGGAGTCAGTTCTTTGCCTGTGATCCCTTTGGACCTGCAAATGTAAAGCAAATGCCTGCAGATGAGAAGGACAGAGCTGAAACAGCATCAGAGGAGAAGCACTGCTGCTAGCAGATAATTTATCTCCATAACCATAAAAAGTCCTGTAAACAAGCTTCAGGTTAGATAAGACTACGGCTGAAAGCATGTTGTGGGCTCACCCGTGCCCAAAGACACTGCAGCAGTGTCCCTGAAGCTGTTTACTTCCCCAAGCCCACTGGTTGAGCAAAGGAGAGGGCTTAGGTTGCTTCTCACCTGGCTTCGCCGAGAGCTTGCTGGATGGCCTCTTCGATGACCTGGCCTGAGGCAGCTCGCTCCTGGGGACAAGGGACTGCTATCAGCACCCCGCTGCTCAGGCCTAGCCCCAGAGCACTGGCTGGGAGAGGACAGGCAGAGCGTTAGTGTTCTCCTTGGATAAATCAAATGCTGAAGGAAAAGGACAGAGGAGAGCGGGCGCAGGGTGAAGGAACCCACAGAGCAGGAGCTCCTGTTCTTAGCTGACCAACGCACAGGGCCTTTTCCAGCTACCTATCAATTTACATCTGCCTATTTCTTTTGAGTCTGTCTGTGCAATAAAAGGAACAAAGAATTTTTTTAAGAAAACTGATTCTAATTCTGAAGGCCCAGAAGCTGTTTTTGTAAGCATGTTGACATATGTGTTCCCTCCACTTCACCAGTGTGAACAAGACATGTATGAGCATGCCAAGGTGGCTGCAGCTAGCTAAAAAACTTGCTGTAAAGACTGAATTTTCCTGCTACTTTATTTTGAAAGCACTGAGGCAGGAATGGGGGAGGTGGGATGGCTTGTTTTTCAGGACAAACTCTTCTCCAAATTTAAAAGAGAAAGTGCCTCATCCAAGGTGATTTTTGTGTCCCTCTTTCCCAGGGCCCTACAT
>Ga0181612_131127_pt1 | contig 21530 bp, 14 predicted proteins | sample HoacroProtozoa21_FD_119630 | JGI IMG/M metagenome (GOLD analysis project Ga0181612, IMG submission 119630) | Hoatzin crop microbial communities from Cojedes, Venezuel. Combined Assembly of Gp0051906, Gp0051904, Gp0051908
GTGACGGAGCACTGGAACAGGCTCACACAGAGGAGCTGTGGAGTCTCCTTCTCTGGAGATATTCAAACCCCGCCTGGACAAGGTCCTGTGCAGCCTGCTGTAGTTGACCCTGCTTCGGCAGGGGGGGTGGACTAGATGACCCACAGAGGGCCCTTCCAACCCCCAACATTCTGTGATATACGTTTTCAGTATGCATATACACATACGAAACATATCTATATATGCACACATACTGCAAACCTCCCTGCCACACCTCAGTCCAGCACTCCTGGCATCAGAAGTGATTACAGATTAAAAGAATACTATAGCTACAAAGTAGTCTGGAGCAAGACTGCACAAATAGCCTTTATATCTGCATTTCTTAGCTTTAGCCTTCATCCATATGCTTCTTATCACGTACTATTTTTCCAAAAATCCCCTGCCTCATCCAGTGCCAGTACTTCAAGCGTTAGTCAGGGGCTGTGCCCTAGTAAGTATTCCGTCCGGAAGGCCCCTGCTTTATTTGTTGTAAAGTCATAACGTGCCGCTGAAGTAGTGAATGCAGTTTTTGAAAGAAAAATCATGGTCTCTTGCACAAAAAGAGTTTGCATAGTCTCAGATTGCATCCATAACACCTGCACAGTTCCTACAAAATGCTTGTTACCTTATTTAACCCAAGGCTTTGAAAATAGATACTTCATATTCAACTACTTCCAATTAACTACACTGGAATATTTTTGGCCTGCTCTGCTGGAATGGTAAGCATTCACAACAGCAACCCAAAGCAGAGGGCTATACTTAAATTAATCAAGCAGTATAATAAAAATGTTATGTACAAGTAAGAAAGGTTTGGGATTTTCTATTTCACAGTTCATTTTGACCCAAAAAAAAAAATCTAGCTTTCAGTTAAGTGAGCCTGTGAGCAAAGTTGGGTCAAAGTCAGAAAACCGTTATCAGCAAGCATTATCAGAAATTCAAACATTTGACTTTACTGTTTTCCAAAACAAAACTGTTTAAGAATGCAGGTATCTAAATTTTGATATAAAAAGAATGTTTTAAATGGAAATGAAAAGCAATATTTTGGATTGCATTTTTCTCCCCCCACCCCCACAAATAATTTTGACAGAAGTAGACTTCATCTGAATAGAGGTTTTAGAAATGTCTTTCCCCATCCATCGAGAAGGGGCTCAGGCGAGATGCCTGATGGCAGGTGCAGCACATCCTGCCCTGGATGATGCTGAATTAACTTTCTGTGCTTCCCTGCTCCTTCCAAAATATCATCTCTCATCACTAGGCAGATAAGCACTGTATGGACATCTACAACACCAACACTACCTGACACTCAAATGTGGACTCTGTTCCCAGCGCCATCACGGATCTTCTGCCCAGCTTTTGTACAAGCCACTAGTCCTCATACCAGTGCTTGCTCCCTCGCTGTTACCTGCTCAGGTCACAAGGACTGCTGAGTAGCTTGTCCCTCGGGCTGTTCTCCCAGTTAGACACTAATGACTTCCTGCAGCACTTTGCTCAGCACAGAGAGGCATTTTTCAGTGCTACAAGAGCAGATATCTCAAAGCACAACTTTTGAAAATATACTGGTGAAAATCACATAGCAAATAAAAGGGGAATTCAGAGTCAAGCAATAAATAATCTGTTTGTGAATTGAAGGCACAGAGTATCTGTTCATTATAGAGCAAGAAGGGGGAAAAAAAAATGCCTTATGGCAGACCTGGAAGGCATGTGGGTTGTACCTTATTTTCTTTCTTCAGTGCTATGAAAGGGTACAAAGTATAATCACGCAGTATACAGAGCAGCAGTTAGCCCTTTTGGTATAATGTTGTCCTTCTTCAGAGGAGGGGAGCTTAAGATTTTATGTTTGCCTTTCTTCTTTAAACACAACTGACAAGGATTTCTGCACTGTTTTTATTTTAAGAAGGATTTTAATTGGATCTGTCTTTCCATCATTTTTAGTACTATGATTTACCCTGGTAAACAACATGAATCATCAAAGGCTAATTTTGCTCTTGATACCATTTGGCAAAACAAATGTTTTCTGTATGCCTCAGACTGCACTACAGGAATGAACATATTAATTGAAATGTAAGGCAAATAATCCCAAAGCACTCATTTGAGAAATCCTTTTTTAATTGTGGAGTGCTGTTTGGTTGCCTAAGCTATGAAACCAAGGGCTGGCCGAAAGCTCCATTACTCTGCAGCCTGTGGTTCATGGGATTTAGCAGGAGGGTACCGCTGCCTGCCATCAAAGCAAGTAATGCGACTCCTTAAGCAAGAAAGAGGGCTGAACACTGTAGGCACTTCATAGGCAGGTTGCATGCCTCACTCTCGAGCAGTGGAAAAAGCCCCATAACAACAGATGAAATCACATGTCAACAGACTTCAGGCTCTTACTTCATGCCCTTAGCAAGAGGCCATCCTGCTTTACTCTGTTGTATGGACCCCTCAGCTGCTGACTCCCCCCAGCTATACAGTCCTTCCTGGGCTGAGGACGCACCGGCAGGTCAGTAACGCATCTTGGGAGAGCAGGGGCACTGCTTGGATCAAACACGTTGCCTGTCCTGCCGTGCTTGAGAGCTACCACTTCAGAAATAGCTCCAACAGCCTGAACTACAGTCTTGACCCGCAAGCAAAGGAATTGATGCTAGCGTTACTGTGGTGGCACAACTGCACCCTCCAGCTATGCCTGTAAGATAAACCCCAGCAGCATCGGCACATCTCCCAGGTTCCAGGAGGGACACACGCTCAGCAGGAACAAGAAACCCTGTCAAAGAGACCCCATTTCTCCCCTGATGGGAGACAAGGCAGGCACAGACTGCCCTTCCCTGTGGTCACATCTCGCAGAAAAGTTGGCCTGGTGGGAAGACAGAGAGGGAAATAACGCCCCTGCCCTCTGCTCTGAGGGGAAGGACCACAAGCAGTGCACAGCTTACACCACAGGGGCTGGAGAAGTGAAGAGGAGAGGAGAGCAAAAGCGATCACTGAAGCTTCGACAAAACCATGGTGATGAACTAAGCAAGGCCAACCCCGACAGTCCTGCAATGAGGCAGCACATTCCGCTTTCACGCAGAATCCCCCTGAAGTTGTCTCCCACCCAGCTGAACTCTTTGGCCCAATGTCTGATCACAGTTCTGGGTGCATATTGAGCTGATACACCAGGCTCAGGGCAACAAGTCGCCCCTGCCTACTTCACTCCTCAGGTCTCTTGCTGTATTTGACATGTGGGGAAGTTATTGATCCTGTTCTTTAAATCCTCAGCAGGTCGGATGAAGGGTGACAAATTGGGTTCAGCATGTTGAACACATTTTAGAAGTCGGGGGGTGGGGGAATAAACATCAAAAAACACAACCAGCAGCTGGCTGCTATTTGCACACAAAAATATAATTTCGTTTTCTTCCCTGGGAAGTGCTGCTTCTGTGCTTAAGACCCAGACAGACAGGAAAAGTCCTTGCCAGGACATCAGTTTTCCTCATTTGTTGGGAGCAGAGAAAGGAGTCTGCTGCACAGCCTTTACCAGCAGTCTGGCTGTCAGCTGGAGGACGCTGCAGCTTACTCAGTGCCTTTGTTATGAAGCTATTTCGGCTGGGAGCGGGGGCAGGCATTAGTGCCACGATGTGAGCATATTTTAAGGCAGCAGTCATTTTTGCCTCATTTCGCGCACTTGTGTCCTCCGTAATTTTTGGACAATGCATTAATGTTGTCCAGCAGGATTTGGGGGCAGGGTGGAAGTCACGCCTCCCGGGTTCTCCGCTTGCTACCAAGAGGACAGTGAAAGCGTTCTGAAGTTCAGGAGCCACGATCACACCTCAGAGAACCCCCCTGACAAGTCAGGAGAAACAGTGTCATTTGTAACAGCCACTTTTCTGGATTTGGAAGTACAAATAGTGAAAGTTACTGAGCTCTTCAGAAAGAGTAACTGTGCTCTGTTTCCAAGGTTTCCTTCAGACTGACTCTCCTAGCAAACAGAAAAGATCCCAAAGCCAAGTAACTCTACTCAACCTCCAGCTCATCCCGCGCGTCGCATGCCAGAAGGATTACATTACAGCTTACTTGCAGCCGTGCCCTGAGCCCATCTAAAACTTCACGCCTTCCACGCATGGCAGAAACTCTTATAAACTCTTCGCACATTCCTTTAATTCACAGTTTTCTCACAAGCTTGCTCAGCTATTTCCTGACAACTCCCACAGGTTGTTTGGGTTTTTTTTTTCCGTGCAGTTTGGGTCTGTCTTTGAAACATGAAGTGTCTCAGAAAATTCACACAGAGGAATTCGTTATCAGTGGACAGTCACCTATATACCTGGATGCTCAGGAGGCAAATTCCACGCACGGCAGCAGCTTTTGTGTTCCTTATCAGAATAAGGGCAGGGCCTCAGCAACGTTCTGTTTGGGTTACTCAAGACAACAAGCAGGTTTAAAAAACAAACCAAAGTGACCTCTGAAAGCATGACTGGTCATTTTAAAGCTAGATTAATGATCTCCAGTATAGAGATCAACCCTTTGTTTTGTGTTTGTGTAATCCATATGGTGGTCTGGCTCTAGGCACTGTCCCAATATGAAGAACAACAAAAATATTTTTAAAAAGGTTAAGCTATTGAAACTCATAAAACAATATATTTTCAATCCACAGTTGTGGATTGGATGTGCTTTGGTTTACTGGCTGCATTTCTCCCAAAGCTTGTTCAGTGAAGATAGCTGTTTCATCCTGAAAGAGGTCTATTTGACATTTTGGTTCTCCAGCACAAAGATGCAACATTAGGCTGCAGATCTGCAGATGAAGGAACTGCTGTAATACGTATTCCTGAGCTATTGAACAGCTCTGGATATCAGCCTTCCTAATAAATGTATTGGGAGCAGTAAAGTCAGGCCACGCAGCATGCATTAGTTTATGATACCTGCCAAAATTCCTTAGCCCTTAACAGGGATATAAAAAAAGGTCACGCTGCTTATTGAAAACACATATCACTGACAGTGGCAAAGTTATTTAATCATATTTTAGAAGGAATCAGAGATTTTCCCTGAGGTCAGTCTTGTGCATCATCAGCAGAGACATGCAGGGAAACCCTGTGTAGCTCAGAACTGTTTGAATTGGCAGGATGGTAAGTAAGTGGAAAGACGTTTTCCTCCATTGCTCATCTCTGTTTCATTGACCTTTTCTTTCACAGGAGGAAAAAAAAGCGCTTGGGTCTATGAAGAAATATTTGGAAAAAGGAAATCCTGCAAGTGAGAAGTCCTACAACTGAGAAAGGCAAAAAAACAGCCGGTGTGACCACAATGCTGGGTTTCCTATGAAGATAACACATCGCCGATGCACAAAGCTCCTGTGTTCCTTCGATTAACCTACTGTAGGTGGAAGCCAAATACACTGGATAATGGTAAGTTTCACTGTCTATAAAGTCAAAAGCTATTTTAACAGAAGCATAACTGTCTTTCTTTTCAGTTCAGCAAGAAAATACTCTTTTTCTCAGGGGCTGACCAAACACCCACGTTGTTCCGAGGTCAGGCAGAGCAGTCCTTGTTAGGCTTGGTTGCAACTAGTCTTGGTGCCAAAGCTAGCAAGAGCTGGTGTCCTGGGTAGGGATAATGCTGCAAGTCTTGGTAGTAAATGTGTCTTTACTGCACATATTGCCGGGAGGATTTTCTCCAGTGAAGAAGGGGGAGGCTTGTCTGTAGTAAACGACGTCTTGGGAGATTGGTACAGCATCTACATATAAAGATGTGAGCAATTTTGTCCATCTCTCCATTAGAGGAGAACTTATGAAGACTGCACTGATCACTTCTCATATTTAAGGGAAATCTCTAGATGTCAACAGGAAGAATTGAGCATCTCCTACGGACAGTCGAAGACATTTTAGGAGACCTTATACCGCATCATTCTGAATCCTTCACAAGTTCCCAACTTCACACTCCCATTTACTGGTCCGCAGCACCATAGCGGCCGAGTTCCCATGCGGAGGACACCACCACAGGCAAGGCGAGGAGGCTCAGGGCTGAGACAGTGAAAGACAAAGAGATAAGAATGCTGCTGACCTACCTATTTATGAACTATTTCTTCTCTCTATCAGTCTGACTAATACGCAAGTCTATAGGCATGTCTCTGCATTGCCATGCACCTACTCTCCAGTGTTTGAAGTCTAGATGGCCCCTGAGGCAAGAGGCACATCACGCAGAACAAAGCACATGTCAACACTAACTCCATGCCATAATAAACATTTTGTCAGTAACGAGGCCAAATTGGAGTGGAACAACAAGCTTAACTCTCCTCCTTAGCTTTCACCCCCAAAGAAGAGTCTTAGAAGCTACATCCTTACAAAGGCGATAGGAAAAGATAAGCAAGCACATCTATGATGTAATTAAGTAAATCATGCCGGCCTCCCAGTAATGAACCCAATTCTAATTATCCTGGAGTCTTCTTACCTTGCATGTGCCTCTTGAACACTTCTTTAAGGTGCTGCCAGGGTGCCTGCCATCAGTTGGACAAGGTTGCCAGTAGAAACGTTGCAGCAGAAACCTGACGACAGGCTTGCATACCTGTCTCTCAGTCTCTAGCACCACATTCGCCCTTGAGAAAACTATTTTAAAAGAAAACCACAGTGCAATTTTGAAAGGAGTCTGGGTGAAAGAAATCAAACAAGAACTCAGAATCAATGATTTAATAAGCAACGTAAAAGATTTCTTCACTTGTTACTGCTTTGAGAAAAGTAATGTTTTCCAACTTTCAACATCAAAGAGCCCCAACGTCAGGTTGCTTTCTGGCTTAACAGGGTACAGGAGGAACCTCGAGGCTTTTCTTGGAACCGCTTAAGATCCCAGATCCAACCTCTCTTCATATTTTTCAGTGATTCTTTTAACAGAGGTCCTTTTCCAGAATCCATACTAGTTTAAGGTTTACTCCTTGCCCTTCACCGCATTTATTTTCCTCACTTTTTAACATTCCCACTGTAAATGAAAGTCATGGGTCTTTATACTCCTTTTAAAGAAGATAAGTGCATAAATAACCACCAAAAATGTGCCCTGCATAAGTCTTGTCAGTTACACAATTAAACATTTTCTCCTTCTCATGATGTGTTTTATTGAGGTATAAATCAGGACTAAAAGGCAATTTAGCACAGACAGGAATTTTATGGAGGGGGGTGCAGATCCCCTGGGCTCGTCTGGAAAAATGAGAAACATGCTCATAGATGATACCTCTCGCCGGGTGCAAGATTCACAGGAGCTAGAGAACACTCCGTCTAGACTGAGATTTAACTTTCTCAATTAAATCAAGTGAAATAGGACTGCATTGGATGCCACTGCATAAAACATTTCTGTGTCGGATTAAGGAGGTTTTTGCAAAGTCCCGTCACACTGAAGAAATTGTGCGGGCAGGGTGGAGCGTTGCCAAATCACAGGGAGTAAGCAGGAGCTGAAAGGGAGCAAGCGACTCCCTACATTCAGCAAGGTTTTAGCTGCTCTCTCTTTCTTCCACTAAGCAGCAGCTTTCCCTTCTCTCCTGTTACTAAGGCAGATGCTTGTGTCAGACTTTGCCTTCTTCCAGTCAGGACTCTCAGTTGCAGACCCTCCTCATTTCTCTCTAGGAAAATATAAGTTGAGGACAAATAAGAAACTTAGGTTTGATCGCACCTGGAGCGTGCCTGGGAGCAGACAGCAGAATTCAGATATAGCTCTTTTCTTACTCTCAGGAACTGACCAAAACCACCGCCCTGCACTTGGGCCAAAGTGCTCAACTAGGAGAGAGCAGGGAAGTCTCAGCCTTGCAGCGCTTCCCAGCAGAGGTGAAATACACGTCTCCTAGCCCACCAAAGAGAGGAACAGGATCACTCCACCCTCAACTAGTCAATGGAAAGAGGGCAATCACATTTGTCTCGGTGTCTGCTCATGCAGAATTCCCCTCCCACTATATCCCCCAACTCCATATTTGGGATTTACAGAAGGAAGCGTTGGTCCCTGGCTTTCTTGCTAGCGCCACGGTGTTTTATTTCTCCAGCCAGCCCTGCATCCAAGGATCTGGGGCATCAGCATCCACCTTGCCGAACAAAGACAACTAGCCTAGGTTGTTCTCCCCACAGTCAACAGAAACTGGCATTAGACCAGATAATCCCTGGGGATACATAGCTTTCAGCATCTCAGCTAGGCAGGATAAAATTCAGCCTTCCTGCCCCGAGAAATAGAATTTGTACCTAGCATTAGCTCCTTCCAAGCAGCAGCCGACTAAGGTCTGCCCACGCATCTTAGTGCTTGCACAGTAACAGGGCAAGGAGAACATTTTGCCTTCTGTGCACAACCCATTTGGTAAAGCCATGCCAATGCCTGAATTCAGGGCAGCTGCGTAACTAAATTAAATTGTCCTCCTCGCTACTCATTTGGAGGTAGGCGGCAGAAACGAGGTGCAGTAGTTAGTAACAAGCTGAAACAAGTCTGCAGGCTCAGATGGCCCCTAGGCAAGTTATATTTAAATCCAGCAACTCCCCCTTGACATGTAGCACCTTCAAGCACACAGTATTAATATTTTAACCTTACGAGCCTTCCACTGTCCAGCGCTGCCAACTCACAAGACTTTTTCTGGGTCACAAGACTCAGAATACATTCTGGTTTCTACAGTGCCCTGCCAGCTCCCAGATTTTGCAAGAATTCAATTATTTCTTCTTTAGAGAAAGTTAAATTTTCCTAACTCAGCCCTCAGCGCTGTATCTGCTGCTGCAGTTCAGGCAACAAAGCCGACCCACCCAACTGGTGCAGGCAGCTGCAGGACAACGTGCCCTTCCTGAGGATGTCCTCATCCCAGCGTGTCATCGGGGATCTCACCGCACAGCCCCTGACGCTTCGCGCTACAGTAAACCAAACTGCTCTGCGACACTTGCCCTGTGAATCGTCCCTATCCCCCGACCTCCTGCACAAGATCCTTGGCTTCCAGCTGAACACATACACCCTGTCTAACTATTAGGGTTTCCAAACAATAGCTAACCACAGGTTTGGCATCATCAGCAGGTTCGGAATCAGGCTTCGGTAGTGTTGCCTTACTGAAGACTGGCAAGGGGAAAGGCCCCTTGCCAAGGGGGGGAAGGGAAACTGAGATAAATAACTGTATTAAAACCCACGAAGAAAGACTGGGAGGGCTGGAAGAAGCCCACATAAAGAGGGTGAGAGCTGACAAGAGAGCACCATACCTTTCAACCATCTGTTTTGTTTTGTATTTTAAAAGGGCAGTAAAAGGTATTTATACCTGATTCCTTAGTTTACAAGGAAAGCAAGTTGCCTTACAGGTTTTAAAAGCGGCCTCAGCTGAGCAGCAGTTCTCCCAGCCTGGATTTTGGGGATTACATGTCACTCCATCCATAATACTTTCATTCACGCAGCAATAGTTTTCCATCTACAACCTCTACCTCCACTTGACACTGTTTGTTTATTTACCCAATTGCAGAAATGATGTGTACAGAGCTTTAGGTCATTAAAAATTACCACAGACAAATTTGGGTTTAGTATCCAGTGAAGCAACAAGAAAAACAGACTACCTCATAATGGATCTTGAGGAAAAATGACAAGTGCTTGGATATTTTATATTTTTAAGAAAAAAACCCCAAACTTCAGACTGGATTAGAAGCAGAGGCAGAAAATATACAAACTCGTAATGGGGATAGAAGGGTTTTTATGCTTTCCATTCATTTCCCATCTCCTATGCAAGTAGTTCATCAACACACATTGGCCATAGTTTATCTAAAGAAATCCTTCAAGGAAGCCTGGCCCTGGGAGAAGCTCCTGCATTTGCTCTTCTTCCATGCAGGAGTAAGGCCTCGGGGACAACCCGGAAGCACAAGGTCCATCCCCCAGCAACCCTCAGGCAATAGACCAGTCCTCAGGAGATGGTGACACACAAAACAAAGCATGGAAAAAAGCCTAAGCCCTCTCTGGTTTATGCCTGCATCCAGCTCAGTAACACCTACACTGCAGCCAGGTACAAGTTTAAAGCCAACTTAGTCCTCTTTTCCAGTTATGACAAAGCATAAGCGAGGCACATCTCAAGCTCCAGTCTACTGGAGAGTAATGAGAATCAGAGATACAGCCAAAGGAGACACTTAGCTGAAGCCTGGATAATGGATCAACACATCCTTGACCAAACAGAGAAGGCATCACTGAGTCACAAGGACAAGGGCAGAAGGGAGAGCCCAGGGACCCAGACACCACATTCATCACCTGCTGAGGTCTGCAGGGGCTGGGCCAGCTTCAGCAACTCCTTGTACAAGTGTTGAATACTACCTCACCCAATTAAAGACAGCCTCTCGTCGTTACGTTTCACTGTTGTGTAGGGTTACCACACTGTGTATGTGGATACTAGGATTCACTTAATAAGCAGCCGAAGTAAACACTCTTTGTAGCAATATCTAAAATTTTTTGGATTGCTGTCTTACATAAACCCCTATTGCATGATCACCATTACCACTCTGTTGGAGAAGGGGGAATCCAGAATAGCAAACTAAATACAGACATGTACAAAACGGCTGAAATAGATCTGTGCCAACATTTAATGCTCAGAACCAACTTCGTCAGGGCCAGAAGCAGTCAGATACTGGGGGCAAATCAGGAAGAAATCCCTTTTGCTTTTCTCGATTTTGACTTGGCTGAAGCCATGAGTGCTGAACAGCATTAAGAGAAAACTGGAACAAAACAAACCCCCTCCCTTTCAGAGTTTCTCTAACCTAACCCCAGCCAGAAATACTCAGATTTTCACCAGAAAGACTGACCTACGACACGCCCAGCACAGAAAGCAGCTAAGCCGAGCGTGGTGAGGACGGCCACCCCTGAGCAGGCCTATGCAGGTTAACAGCCACCACACCTGCGGGCTAGGCTCAGGGTAAACATTTGCCTTTCAAAACAAAAACAAATTAAAGGCTTTGGGCTGCCCTAGATGAACATAATTTTCCTCTAGGAATTCTTCTGTTTTGTTTTGGTGGTTTTTTGTTTTGTTTTGTTTTGTTTGTTTGTTTTTGTTTTTTGTTTTTTTTAAACTAACAAAGAGCAGGCTGGAAGTGAAGGGGCTCTCTGAAAATACCTTAAAGCTTTTTTTTGTTTTAATCCTAAAGCAAGCAGATCTAGCATCTACCAAAGTCCTACAAATACATGTGTTTCTTATCAGCAGCATCAGAGTGCCATTAAAGAACACAGATTCACTAATTTGCCTAAAAATGATAATGTTTTTGCTCGCTCATAATATCTGCTCACTTCCCAGAATATTTTTAAAGAGCCTTGTTTCATTTTATTCTTTTTCTCCCTTCTCTCATTCATGACATTTCCTTATGCTCATGATTATTTATTTGGCGTGGCATTTTGTTGTAAGAGAACAGCCAAACCCTGTGTGCACACATAACACAGAATTTCCACTTTAAGAGAGCTGGGTTTTTTCATTTAGAGATGCCACAAAAAACTAACTTAAAGGGTGAATAACCTTCAGACTAGAAAACATGAGAGGTGTTATCTGTGTATGCCTTTTGGCAAGTCAAATCAATATCACACCATCGCCTCCAACTTTGGATAACTTTTGCACTTGACCCTAACCCAACATCACATCTTGAACCTCTCTCTGCCATTGAGCCTGAAAAAGCATCTTGACTACAGGCAGTTGGCCTGCTCGAGGGGACTGCGATGCCACCAGCAGCTGCCCCTCAAGCCTGCTCAAGGGGAGATAGGAAACACGTCAGGCAGCTTGTCTCAGGCTCTCTGTGTGAGAGCTTAGAGATAGATCCAGCTCCGTAATTTTCTCCTAGACCCCCAGAACGCCTCCCAGACCCTGGGTGACTACTTTCAGGGTTGAGCCCAAAGCCATTTGCAACTAGCGGAAAAATTTACTTTTCTCACTGGGTTGCAAAGCTTGCCTCACAGTTCTGAGCGCACCGTACTTGTCCAGGTCGTGCAGCAAACAGAGCCACACTTCCCTCTATTACTCAAGCAAAGGACAATGGCTGCAACGTGGGCCATTCCTGCCTGTGGAAACCCCAACAGCTACTGATGCCTGGAGAAGAAACTAGTAGCTGCTTCCCCTCCCTGTTAATGAAACATTTGAGCTATAGCTACTGTTTATTCAAGGGCCTAATAAGTGATGCCTGTGGCTATTTTCTGCTTAATATCATTAGTTAAACAGAAATTGATTGCAGATGGAGGACAGCCATTGTGTTTCTTTACCAATGATTTGTTTCCTGGCATTTAAGGGCAGATATAGGTTGGCAGATCTGTTCCCTTAGGCTGTAGACACTGCAAGGTGTGGCCACAGTCTGTGTTTACAAGCTATTATCACAGCTCATCGTTGGCTTTTTCAACTCCAGGCATGTCAGCAAGGCTTAAAGGCTCTGTGTGAGGGAACATGTTTGCTGTCAGCCAAAGATTGCTGATGTGCTTTAACTATCTTTTAATAGAAAAGTTATCCACCACAGGCAATCGTTACTTGCTCTCAACAGGAGACCTCAGCAGCCTTGAACACAGATGAGCAATATGGGACCTAAATGGCCTTTATGTGTTTTAAGTCTTTCAAGTGAAATGCAGAAGGTAGCCCCAACCCACAAAGTTTAATGTGGCTGGGTCTTGCCACTCCCCCTATGCTGCGCCAGACCAGACCTCTGGAACTACACCTGCGACAACCATGATGCAAGCTCAAACTCTGTCAGGCCCATCTTTCTGGATTAATACCCAAATGCATGCAAGATCCTACTCAAAATTTTCATCTGGTGCCTATTAAAAATGAGACCAAGCTAATTAAAACAAGCAGTGGGTGTTCTATAAAGCAAATATCTTCAGAAATCTTTATGGGCTCCCAGAACATAGTGGGAAACAGTGCAAAATACCACTGCTGAAAATCTTCTCTGGAGCCTGTCTCAGACTTCTCCGCTATCATATTTCCCCATTCTCTTGCTTTTCCCCTTTGCTACTGAAACAACAAGTGCCCCAAGTTTCCACTCTGCAAGGTATGGCATACCCTGCATCTGTAAGGATTTCAGCAAATGATAGGACTGGTAGGGTCTTGTAGGATCCAACTCTCAGCATTTAGCTATATGGCATATATACAGCTATTGTAAGAGGTTACTGGCAGATCTCTTTCACCGTGTGCTTTCACCATCTGACAGAGCTTCTGTCAGATTCCACCATTCCTGACAGGTGGAGTACACAGGAATCACCAACTAAATGTCCATCTAATCCATGTGCTGGTTTTGATGTAAAACCAGCTGCCTTGCTAAGACACCAACAACCCCGCAGTTTCCCCAAAAGAGAAGCGTGTCCCTATCCTCCATCGGTTACACATCAGTTCATGCCTGAATTCTGAAAATCTATAACCCTTCCAAGCGGCTTCTAACCCACACCTATCATAAAGCCCTCACATACCTGCTGGTACCCAGATTACCACTGGGACAGATAAACTTGACTGAAACAGATCAACAGATCCTCCTTCCAGGCTCCCTGTCGTCCACGTGGCCACCCTGAACCACTGTTCCTCCCCATAACCATCCACGAAGTCATACCTTCATCAAGCCTGGAGACAGCAAAAGTGCACTTAGCTATTTACCTATTTTCCCCAAAAAGAAAGTTTCAGGGAGACTGTTTTCAGAGACTTACTCAGTCCAGTTGCAAAATGCTTTCCATAGTGCCGTATATAGCAGCTGATGTAGTTAACACCTGACACAGATTGTAATGTTTTAAATACAACACTCAACGTTCTGCTGACCCTCCCTAATGTTATGTTACATTTCAGTCTGACATCTGATTGATGACCCAAATTCAGATCAGATTTGCAGTAGGTGATATGCAGAACACGTTTTCCAGCAAATCTAGCTAGCCCAACTCAACGCCCCAGATTTTTCTTTCAAATGGCTATTTGCTATCCAGTACAATGGTGAACATCAAGTGCCATAATGGGAGTTCTTTCTCATGTGAACCATATTGTATTACTTCTCAATAATAATCAGCATAAATAAATTCTTATTTCTCAAGACTAAAAAGTATATCTGATGTCACCATCTACACAATTTAGTACCATTAACAAATGTGTTAGCACTGCCTCCTGTGTGAGTTTGTACAATGGTTTGGCATTTGTTAGCTTGTTCAATAGCATTACAATCAACTTGTAAATTCAGATTTCATGAAAGACAGTTTTTGTTCTTAAGCAGCAGGACTGCTGGCAGCATTGTGTCTGTTGTGTGCAATTGCGTGTGGTATTCTGTGCAACATCATCTGCAAGTTTTTATATTAGATCACACAAACCCCCCATCCTCCCCAAAATGTGACTAGACTCTCTAAGGGTGAGAACAGATTTTACAGTAGATGATCATGACCTAAAGCTTCATGGGGCCTCAAAATAAAACTGTAGAGAAAGAATAAACATCTGCAGAGAAAGAATAAAGAATCAGCTGCAAATACAGTAAGATTAATGTATTAATCATCTGCTGGCATGGCATGCTCTGGGAAAGAGGCGAATTAAAATGTATCTGTAGAAGGTCATCTAGTATTACCTTCTACTGAGACCAGTGGCAAGACATCTGGGTTATCAGTGATTTTTGCAAGTTCTAATCATGGTTGCAGAAAACAGAAATTGTACCAAGAAATTGAGTCCTGCAACTTCATCCACACTGTAAATATGCTCTTCATATTAGTTCTGCAGGCATTCACGGCTTCAGGAAACTAGGAAGAGCAAAGACTGGGGCTCTGTTCCCTATTCTCTCTATAACTCAAATCCTCTTCCCATAAAGTATCGGTGTAATGATTTCTATTTACATCAGCGACGGGTGGAACATGGCCTGATGAGCGAAGGTAGTAAAGTCCTGCTGATTTTATCAGCTGAAGCATGTGATACGCAGGACTTGTTTCCCAGTAAATCAAACTACCAACCAAATCAGGGAGCTGAAATTCCAGCTCTGCCCTTCTGAAGGCAGCAGGTATGAATTTTGCCCATAACACATGGTCTCAAGTTTTTTAAAAAGAAAACTAGACAATGAGTTGGAGGGCACCTCCTTTTCCATCTCTCGTCCTTTTGGAGACACTGCTGTGCACTTCAGAAAACGGTGTTTCATACGCGTGGTTCTACCTGATACCAAGAAAAGCTAGCTCCTTCCTTGCACAAAGAGCAGGGAAGAGTTCACTTACAAAACATCTCTACGTATGATCAAAACTGCATCTAACAACAGAGCCAGATGCAGATATATGTGTTTTCAGAAGTAGGTGTCCTTCAGAGGGACATTTATAAGAAGAGATACAGGCTGCACCACTAAGAGAGGAGCCTCCCGTGAGAGGAGCTCGGATCCTCCCTCGAGCCAGTCTCGGTCAATCACAAGTGGCAGTGTCCAAGCAGGAAAGCTGCGTTCCCACACTTCAGACCACCACCAGACCTCCCACCTTGGCTGCGGAGCAAAACAAGCTGCATTGTCAGGGCCACCCGAGCCCACTTTCCAGCTGAGGAGCAGTGAGGGGTGGCACAGAAGAGTAAATTCAACCACTAATCCTTACAGAAAACACAAACTGTCATGATAGAGCCTTCTGTTTGGAAACGGAAGTGTCTTACATCCCCGAGCCAGAAAGAGTAGAAAACCTTCCTTACAGAAGCAAGAAACAAGACAAAGAACTCTTTTTCTCTGCTCAGTAACAGCCAGGAGGAGAGATACTTCATGGGTTTGCAATGCCCTGAGAGAGCAAAAGTAGCTTCATGCACAGATGTGGTTTGGTGGAATGAATGATGATGTGCATTTAATTTATATTTTGAATTACTGAAGGATGATGACTGGAGAGGGTCATCTGCCATGAAGTTCAGATCCAGGTTTGAAACAGCTCCAAGCATTTCAGAGCACATGGTCACAGGGATGGGGCTTGAGTTTTGCTTCAGGTCTTTGGAAAGAAAATGGTCAGATACAGAATTTGCTCTGGAACCATTCCTGAATTTGTCTAGATTCATGGTCTTGGCTTGGACCCATTAGCGGTAACAACTGTGAGAGAAAGCGCAAGGGAGGAAGAAAAGATAAAATAATGGCATAAATTCCAGTAGCTCCTGGAAAAAATACATTTGACCTTTATTATCTACTAACTTTTAACTCTGACGCCTAGCTCTGGTTTTCGCTTTTAAAATACTGTCCCTGGCAGACCGGAGTCTGAAGAGAAAACAGACTCTGGAAAAAGTGTGAGACTCTGGGGAGACAGTTATTTACTGGCAGTTTCACAGCCACTCCTGCACTTTTAATGAAATTTCATTTGTCAAATTCAGTGCAACTTGGTGACAAGCCAAGCTTATTCTGCCTGCTTTTTAGCTTAGAACATCCTTTTGGTCTCCTGCTCCCAAGCATGCCTTTATTTCATTTCAGAAAAAGAGTTGCAGCTTGTAGTTAAAAAGCTGATCTCTAGCTTTCATGGACATGATTTCTTATTTTAATATGAAAAAGGAGTTAAAATTTTAAACTAGTGTTAACACTATGTGTAATAAAACATCCTCCTCAGCAACAGTACTTCAAAGGGAAATATATTCAGCTTTGGCAAAAAAAAAAAAAAACCCACAACTGGCTCTGATTTTATATGGACTCACCACTGTCTGGGATAAGGCCACCTAACAGGAGTCTGGATTGAGCATCCTTCCCATGTAGGATGAAATCTGCAGCTTCTAAAGGGGGGAATGGATCTTACTTGTTATTGATGGTTTCTAACATGCGAGGCCTGGTTTGTGTACATAGCTTGTGTTACATTCCAGTGGTGGGTAAAACAGCTAAGATATTTTGACTTCTCCTGGTTAAAATACTACTTGAAGCCTGCTGAAACTTTTTGCATTCTTAGGTCTTAGGGTAGAGCTGTCAACAGAAACAGTCACAGGTTTTGTCTGGTTTTATGGAAAAGGAGAATTAAAAAAAAAAAAGAGCACAAACAAACTGATCCCACTTCCCCCATTGTTCAGGAAAAAAAAAAGAAGAAAAAAAAAAGACAGTGATTTATTTTAGACAGCCTGAATAGCTGGAGACAGAGAGCTGAAATATGGCAAGGAAACTGCCATCCTAAACAAGTTCCTTTGAGCAATCTGATGATTTTTTGTTTTCTTTCTGCCTGAGTTACGAGTCCTTGGAATGCACATACCATTGATTTGCTCGGTAATTTGTACAAACAGCTCTTCCTGAGGTCCTAAAGTCACTGCATATCCCAGGGCGGAAATATTAACATGATTGAGAGAAACAAGAGTCCGATTGTTTGCCAGAGTCAGGCCACCTAGCCTTGTAAACAGACACGAGCAGCTCTGCGTTCTCCCATGATCAGAAAGCATACCCGTCCTGTGGCTAATGCAGGTGCTGTCACGCACGCAACAGGGAACATGAGGATATATATGCCCACTTGCCCTTTGCTGAAGCTTGAAACTTCCACTCTGAACCACCCAAACCCTCATGGAAGCATCACTGCTGTGGTATCAAACACCTCCTCCCTGCACATCAGGTGGTGAGACCATCTCCATCATATGGGGTTCCTTCTTCCTGACAGAAATGTTGTTTGTGCAATGAGCTATTTTCTTTTGGTAAAGAGGTTTGCTTGTGTTTCCCTGTAAAATATAAATATAACTATAATTATAAACACAAACGGACAAACGCCACAGTTTGATGGGATGAGATTTGTGTGGGTGGTTTCGGTGCCTAATTGCCATGTCCTGCACAAAGCCTGTGGTTTGCACCCTGAGAACCCAGACCTCAGCCTGCAGACACTGACCCTCATTTTCTTTGTGCCTAACACATGTTAAATACTGGTCGTACAGCAGGCTTGCTCATGACCACCACCCAAAACCGATGCCCAAGAGGAGACTACGAGGACTATGCCTCTCTATTATCAAGCAGCCCAACAACTAAATCCTATTTCTGGGACACCTGAATCAAGAGCTCAAACATTTCTTTGCTTGATATGAAACAGGTCCTTGACGATGGTTTCTCAAACTCCCAGGAGGCCGCCTTAGCCACCATGTTACGTGTTATCCTGGAGTGGTCCTGCCACTGTCTCACTAGATGGACTTATTCCACTCTGCTCCCACACCTAAACTGGGACAGAGGTAACACAGAAAGCGAGATGGTAGACCAGCAACCCAGTAAGTTGGTTGCTCACCTGGGATGTGGAAGGTGGGCATCAAACTGCCTTCCAGCAAACATTCAGCTACATTGGAGACTCCCACCAGGTCTCAGAAGGGAGTCAGAGACCCAAACCTTAGGACCTCTCTCTTCCAGCCAGTTCTTCCTCTTTCCTAGGGAAGAGTGGGGAAACGCCCTTTGAGCTCTTCCTCGAACACCCTGCCATTCTCAGAGGCCAGGGGAGTGACCCACTGTGACTGGTGTTGCTCACAGCCTCTGTCCTGGGGATGCACTGTCGGTGGCCTCGCATCCCCGTGCCTACCTCCTCCTACAGCAGCACAGTTCTCAGGTGGAGGGTCTGCTCTAAGCTATCAGGGCACACAGTGGGCACCCTGATCTCTAGCAGTAGTGGATTAAGTTCAGTGACTCGCATAGCTCAGCCTCCTGTCTAAGTTGCGTTTAAACTTTGGAAACTAGGGATGAAAGAGACCTCAAGAGATCATCCAAAGTCATTTTTTGCCCAGAGGCAGGGTTTGACATTCATAGGCTAACCCCAGCACACATTATCTAACATGCTCTGGAAAGCATACAAGAAAGGAGAGACCATAACCTCATTCAGATACCTGCCTCAGTACTTTGTACTCCCAGAATTTATCTTTTTTGTCTTATAGTCAACTAATTAATTTTTGCTTCAAATTTGTTTTCTTCTTTTCTCACTGTGCATCAAAGAAACACTAATTTAGTCTAGAAATACTGGTTAAATCTTCCCACTGAAGGTAGTAGTTAGTAGACAATGTTCCAAAGCAAAATAAAAGGGAATTGCTAAAAAAAGGCATCTCTAAATGTTGTGTCACCATGTACGGGGCCTCCTTTCTGAGCTTTGCTGTGGATGTGGCAGCTCTTTGTTTATTTTGAAGGGGTAAGTTAAGCAGTCACTCAAAGATGGGTAGGAAAAGCCTGAGGCTGGAGATTACCGTGTAGCTTTCTAATTAGACTGGAATGAAAATAGGTCTAAATCCACTGAGTACACAAAATACGTTTGCATACTTAGTAATTGATAATAATTATGGTTCCCTAAATCAACAGTAAATGCCTAGTTGTTATTTTGTAACCTAAGGCAAATGAGTAGGGTATTTGTTTCACTTAAGCTGACAAAACTTGTAGAAGACGCCACCACAATGACATTCCAGCGCACAGGGAGAGCTGTCATTTTATCTGCTGGCTGGTAACAAAGAAAAAATAAAAGGATTTCATAATGCTATCCTACTGAACAGTTGATGAATTGCACATCTCACTTGCTGGAATGATCCAAGGAACTAAACACGAGCTGAACAGCCTAACTCAGTCCTACCTCAGCACAGTATAAATAGTCATGTACACCAGCAGCAGCAGCAGCACGAGCTTATTCTTGAGAAACCAGTGGAAAAGTCTGACCCTGATTTCCTCACACAGAAGAAATCACATAAAAACAATCAAGCTGAGATTCAAAATACTTGAATACAGACACAAACTATACGATGAACTTGTGTTAACGTCAGCAGAAAAGTACCTAAAAATCCATCCTACTTATCTAGGGAGGGAATAGGGAAACAACATGTGGGCATTTATTATAATGGATGATTCCTAAATGGTGACCTTTTTTGTTAGGTTCTGATTTTAATGGTCAGAAGTTAATTATGCAGGAAGAGGAGCGATTTTCAGCTGCACGAATAGAAGTTATGCAAAAGCTCTACCAAACCCACAAATCCAGTTAACATGCAGAGAAGCAGAGATTTGCAATAACATGTATGTTGAAAGCATTACAGCAACCACACATACTCCCTTGTGTTTCATTCCAAAAGTCAGCTACCAGTGCAGCCTATATAAATGTGCAACAGGACAAAACAGCGCTTCAGGGACCAGCACAGTTTGGTAAACCTGTCAAACCGTTTCTTAAATCGATCTACAAAATGTCTATCTGTATGCATGTGCACCTGTGTGTGTGGGGTGGCGGTGGCTGATGTCCTAACGAAATGAAAGCTTAAGGATAGCATTCTGTGCATGTACATATAGGCATTTCTTAGAAAGCTTCACCACGTGCATGGATGACCACTTATCTGAACTTAAGAAACTCATGACTCGACTTCCAGGGAGCCAAGGCTGGTAGCTCATCCACAGTCTTGCCCAGGCAGATGAAATTCCAAATTGCCTGTGAAGTCCTTGATGTACATAAAGTGATGCCACCAAGAAAACCATCTCTTTGCAATGCAGAAATCCCCTTTGCATCAGTTATGCAGCTGCAAGCTGATTTTGCATATTGAAAATGCTGGGGATTTAACGAGGACTTTGCAAAAGGAGATGATCTATCTGCACATAGGAGTACCCCTGCACACTTTGTGAGCCAGCTTCTTTCCGCACTTTTAGTATTTGGGATTAAACTTTGGCAACAGATGTGGTTTGCAGGTCTGGGAGATATTTAAGTTATGGGCCTTCCCAAAGCAAACTGCTCAGTTTTCCAAAGATTTGGAAGATTCATATGTATTTAAAAATACTTTATTGCATTTCTGCGGATGAGTTCCAGCTACCATGGCGTCCTGCAAATGCTTCTAGCTACCTCCTTTATGGCAGCCTAGATTTTAGACAAGGTCTTATTCACCACAGGCAAATGTCCTTTAACGGCACTATCTGAGAGAGCAAGAACTATTCTGCTAGGTAGTGGGACACAGCCTTAATCTTGTTTTGCTAATGTGAATGAATACACTTCTTCAGTTGTAACCAACTCTATGAGAAGTAACAAACACGAAGGTTTCGTCTTCCATTCGATGGTGTTTACAGTGATAGACACTCATTAAAGGGTTGGTCTAGAGGAATGAGTTGTGCTAGGAAGAAGAAGAAAAAAAAAGAGGAAAACCCCCAGATATTATAGAGAATTTTTTCCTTCTTATTTAAAAATGCAGGAAAATTTTTTAAAAAACTTAGAAGGAAAAGGGAATAAAACAGTCTTTCACACATCTATAGTCCTTTCACAACTGGAAATGGGGTACTTCCTCACTCAGAAACCCCACAGTTTCACCCTCCCTTTACGCATGCGAGAAAAATCAGAGAAATCAGGTAGAAATACCCTAAAATGCAAGCATGTTGTTTCTCTTCCCAGAAACTAAATAATTACATTAAAATAAAGGTCATCTGACTTTGTTTTAAAATCTCTGCCTGCAAAATTTACACAATTTCACGTAGAAAAGCTTGGGGTTTTTTTCGGTCTGCCTCAGTATTGTTACTTGCAGTATACAGATCGTTTTGAATCTACAGAACTTATTTGCCATTGTGTCACTGTCCTCAGGATATTACTTTCATTTGATTTCATATACCAAAAAATCTGATACACTGCAGTCACTAGCTAGGCTGTCATAAGGATCTATGTGAATGCTATTTCCCATCTTATCTGCCTGCATTTTCAATATAAGGGGACAACATCAGTACAAAACACAATATTCATAGACATAGCATGGA
>Ga0181612_145993_pt1 | contig 21527 bp, 9 predicted proteins | sample HoacroProtozoa21_FD_119630 | JGI IMG/M metagenome (GOLD analysis project Ga0181612, IMG submission 119630) | Hoatzin crop microbial communities from Cojedes, Venezuel. Combined Assembly of Gp0051906, Gp0051904, Gp0051908
TAGACCTGTATGAAAGATGATGTAAAGAAAAGTACACAAATATTAAGTGACCCTTGCAGAGACATACTAAACTAGTAATAGAATTGAGTAAATATTCCCATTCAGCCCTGCTGAATCTAAAGGCTAAATTTCTAACCCTAAATGGGATTAGCAAAAATTTCTAATCTTTTAATCTGTCTAGCACTATCCTTTTAAAAATTTGTCTCTAAAAGTCCAGATGCTTTGAAAGATTTCTTGTAATTACTTGTCCACAACCTAAGCAGATCTGGTTTGGGCCTTAATTTTAATAAAACAGTTGAATAGTTTTTTTAAAAGTCTTAGATCACAATGAATTATATGAAAATTGAATATACATTTTAATCTGCCTTTGTAAATGAAAGCAATAGTAGCCAGATGCAGATACAGTGTTGGCGATTTTGCATTTTCTTAATTTGTTTTAGAATGGACCTCTTTGAAGCTGCCTAATGTTCAGCTGCACTACACATTATGAGATTGCACAACAGAGTGCCCAGTAGGAAGAAACAATATTTCAGGATGTTGCCTTTTGCAGCAGTGCAGGGAAAAGTCATTCTATCTAACAGCTCATTTGTCATCCAGGGTGGTTTCTTGCAGAGGGGACAAAATATCTGCAGAAATTTTATTAGAAGGTTTCCTGTCGTCGTGCAGAATTTGTGTGAGGTTTCACAGCCATAATTTTACAAAGTAAGAAGCAAACACTCTTGCTAAATTCAGAGAAAAATGGCCCCAGCCTGCTCAGTGATGCCACAGTCTGCGATTTGTGTTTTCCAGGAACTCTGCTTCATACAAGCATCACCACTAGGAGTCACCAAAAAAAAGCTGAGAACACCTCATAGGTGCTGTTTTAAGTGGTAAAATCACAAAATGTTTAAAAACACAGTTTGCTCAGTATGAGGGGATAATATACAGCCCTGGTTGATTGGAAACCTATCTGCTGGGGAGAATTTGTTTGTAGATTCTTCCCCATTTTTCACTATCAGTGATTCACTTCAGCAGCACAAAATGACACTTTTTTGTAATCTCTCTTGTGCATATTGGAAAATGATTTGGAAAATGTGACAAGTTTCTAAGCACTGTTCATTTTGCCCTGTGGGACTGGCTTAGAAGAGGGCCTATTGCTAAGGCACTGTAAGGATTTAGTAAACATAAGCACTGAACCAGAAAACAAGTAGATGAAATACTAGAAAATCCCTGTTTTAGGTTATGAGCGTACCCCAGAGGCTGGTGGGTAGAATCCTCTAGGTGACTGCTGTGTCACTTTTTGAAAAAAGGAAGAGTGTGGGACTGAGAAGGCATCTTCTTGTGGCTGAGTGGAGATACCAAGAGATGAAGTCATAGACAACCAGGTGTAGCTCCAGATTTTGGGGTCTGCAAAGATCCAGACACGACAGACCTAACAAGGCCAGACTAATCATACAGAACATCTACCAGAAAAAAGAAATCAGTCAAATTTTTCATTTTCTTAAAGAAACACAAAATATTTGGTGAATTTGTGGAGGAGCAGAAGGAATATTTTATGTTAATCTAGGCAGTTTTGACTAATAATCCAAAAGATATTACCAGCTAGAAGTTTAAAAGATTAAATGAGATTTCATCCATTGTGGTTTTATTAGTAGTAAAAGAATGTATGAAACTGAGCACTTCCTTTTTCACATGGTGACCAGGAAAAATTCAGAAGATAAAAAGAATTAATTTCTTTCATCATGCTGGAAGTGAACAGGGACTGAAAAGAGACTGGGTAGGTGGAAGCCAAAGGAAAACTCCCACTGTCTTGGTGTAGGACTTCACCCTGTGTTTACAGCAGGCAGTTGCAGAGTGTAAGAACAAGCTTGACAGATCTTCATTATGTTGAGTTTCATTATTTGGGGGTGACTTAAAACTTCCAGTTGCCAAATCTTAGTATTTACTTGGCTGTCAAGTGTATCTGCATTCTTCATGGTTAAGAAGCTAGAAAACAAATTTTCTAAGATTCCTACTATCAGATGACAGAGCTAGGTATTCTGTGTGTGTGCATGTGTGTTTGTATGAGGAGAGTATTAATATAATTTTGAAGGTATTGTCTAGAGGTTTCTGATTCATTGAGACAGTGAAACTGCAAGGTAAAATTTCTGTATAAAATCTGCACCAGAACTTACCTCTGTGTACGTAAGTGAGTGGATTCTAACATAGACTTGAGTGAGGGTCCTTCCTAGGAACTGATACTCCCAACTCAGAATTTGCCTGTGTTTTCTTCAGGTAATGGCCACGTCCTTCTTTTTTTTTCACAGACAAAAGTATTAGAGCTGTACTTTAGCCTCTGAATAGCATGAATTAGCAAAATACTTTTTTTTTAAAACCAAATCACTTTTTTTTTTGTTTTTCTGGTCTTTTTCCAACCCTGTGTGAAACATCAGGAAAGTATCAGGAAAAAGGAAACCAAATGCTGATGTGACTTCTCAGATAAAAAAAAAAAAAAAAAAGATGCTGTGTCCACATTGCTTCTATTTCCCCAAATCCCTGATGCTGTAGTCTGTACTGATCAGTAAGCAGTGTGTGCCCGGTGGTGCCCTTGTTTGTTGCGCTGTACCTGTGGCCCTTTTCCTAATGCTTTGATATGTCTTCCTGGTTCTACTGTGTTTGGGTACCCAGTTTCCTGTAGTCTTTCCTCACTATTAAGCTCTATTTACTGCCCTTTTCCAGGTGCTGCTTTGCCCTCATTTATTTCACATGCATGCTTTTCTGTGCATAGGTACTTTTGTTTTCCTTCCCCTCTGCCACATTTCAGAGTCAGTAATCCTGTGTTTGCAACCTCTGCCAGTTGACTCACCACATTGCATATGAAAGCTCATTTAGTAAGACAATGAGGCTGCCAATTTAGCAATATCATCAACTGGATCAGAACACATCATTTTTGTTTCTCAGCTTCCTCAGGTAATCAATATCTGCTGTCTTCAGTCAATTAACTAAAGATATTATTTCCTGTGCAGACGCAGTTAGCTCTCTAGATAACTCTACTGAAGCAAAAGTTATGATAATAATAAATATATTAATTTCTGTCCTGTGAGGCCCATTTGGTTTCCCAAACTATGGCCTTCCAATACAAATGAAACAAACTAGTATTTGAGTCATATGGCAGACTGGGTTGCCTTGCTTTGAGATTGCTGGCTTCAAGATGGGAGTTTAGTCTCTTACTCTTAAACAATTTGAAGAGATTAACATTTTTGTACCTGGACTGTGCTGCCCTGAACAGAAGCTCTTCAACAAAGGCAGAATCAATCCAGGTCAATGGGGAGAAGAGGCAGGATTCTTCTAAAGGCTTTGCTGAGAGGGAAGTAACACTATGGAGCAAAGCCAGTGTTAAAATTCTTAAACTGTGTGTGGAGGTGACTTTCCCCTGCTGCTTGTGCCATACAGCTATGAGGGAAGGACGGAGTTACTTGTTTCTGCAGATTTAATATTTTGGTTTTGTTTTATCCATAGTATTAGCTGCTTTTTGGCAGTGGAAGAGGCTGATAGTAGTTGAAAAACATTAAATTTGTTTCACAAAAGTAAAAATAGTTATTTTCCTTATTTTTCCATGACAACTGGAGCATTGTCCCAGTTTTGCCCCCAAACCTGGAGATTTATTTTCACTGCTGTCCCTCTCTTTGCATCTTTCTCTAGCACCATTGTATTTTTAATAATAAAAAAAAATGAAAGTGGGAGGATAATGAGGTGGTAAAAGCTTAAATATTTTGTATTTGCATTTGAAACTAATCCAATAAATATTCTTATCAGTATATTTTAAAACTGAGTAAAAAATTTAACTTATTCCACTGCTTATTTGTGTACTTTACCACACTACAGACTTCATTAATAGTTCAAAAAAATTGTTGTTTGTGGGACAATGTAGGTGTTCTAGACAAAAACATAACCTTGCTTGATAAAAAGCAATTGACACAGAGAAATCCAAAGTGGAAGACTTAATATTTGTCCTTGTAACCCACCTAAAAGCATGTGACATTAGAACAGCCTTCTACAGTATTTCCAATTTCCTCTAACGTCCCCACTGAACCAGATGAGGTTGTGGATGCTTGCTTCACTACCAGAAATAGACTGCACTATCCTAGCTCACTGACATTTCATTCATTTGATCTCTCTGCTGTGGAAATTACTGAAGGCATGTTACCGATACTGCTATTCTGAATAGTTTAAAAAGGAACCTTTTTTGGTTTCCTCCTGGTTTACTACTGTAGACAATGAACTTTTTCTTACTCCCAAAAAATATAGTGTTTGAATTGAAGCCTCTGTGCAAGGCAAATGTGGAGCAATGCAGATTTTTTTTTTTTACCTTTCAAACTGTTAGGAGAAAAGGGGAAACTGCAAAAGTTGAAGCTATCTTACCTAAGGAAGAATGCTCTAAGAGCTTGGTGTTTCCATTAGTGCAACAGTGCTAAATTAATACAGGTTTGCAGTTTTAAACGTCAGAACACAGTATTTACCTGGACTCTGTCAAACATTTTTATTTGTCACAATTTCAAAATATGTCTGAATTGAATGTAATCAAATGTACCAGAAAAATTGCCTTGTTTTTTTAATGGAAATCTGATTAAAGGTTTTCTTATAAATTGTAGTGCATATACTTTATCACATCATTTTAAACAAAAAGCCATTCTGTTTTCAGAATACTGTTTAATGCTGACCAACATAATTTCATATTCAGTACTGTCTTTTCAGTACAGTTTGTATTTCACCCCCTTATTTTTCTTAGTTTCAACAATTACCGATTCCAATAGGCATAATTCTTATACCCACATAAATCCAGACACACAGATCCACATACATATTTTTGGAATGAAAATGCATCCAAGATTTCTATAATACGGTAAAATGCGCAAGCACTGACAGGCATAAAAATAATAGGTGAGTAGAAGATCCTTGAGAGTGTTGTTTGTGCTTTACTCTCCAGCGCAGGAAGCATGGCTAAGTTGGTAGCTCACTGGGCTAAGATGTCAGAAGGTCGGATCACACATTAGGATTTGAGCTCATCCCAAATGTTGACACAATATTGAACGGGGATGGGAAAGGGAAAGGCATCTGACAGTAAAGGACATTGTATTCACCACTAAACATTGATTGGAAATATCCGTCATTGGACCAGGCAGAGGAAAGTCCACCATAGAATCAACACAACGATATCTTAATCTTCTCTTGCTAAATACTGAATTACACTGGTAATGAACACCAGGTCTGGTGAAGAAGACTCTACTTACTAACACTAAATATCCTTTAATATTAATTTTAATTAAATATGATTAAGCATATATTCCCATCTGACAAAAAGAAAGTCTCATCATGTATAAGGCTAACACTTTTTGAGTGCTGTTTGGCTCAGCATGTTATCTTTAAAAATACTGTGCCACGATAGTTCAGGTAAAACTAGGGGATCATTGTGGAATACTTAGGTATTCTAAATCTGCATTTCATCTGCTCTTTTTATTACATCTCAGCCTTGCCCAGTTGAGCCTTTCCCAGCCTTAAGGTTTCAAATACAATCTACAGCTGCTGGATGCAACAGGAAATGAACAATAACTGGCATCAATAACTTTTTTCTGAGTGTGCAGCACAGCCTGTTTGTCTGCTATTGCTGTCCTTTTCCAAAAGCAGTCATCATGTTTTCACTCTATAGTGTATTTATTACGATACTAAGCTTCACTAGCAAAGGTTCAGAAAGTCTGCTTTCATTTAATCAAAATTTCCCAGATTTCTCACCAATTCCTACCAATAATTTTAGTTAAAATAATAAACTAAAGCAATAATGCAAGCCTACCACGAGCATTTTGTCAAAAATGTACCTTTTTCTAAAACAGATCTTGACTATAGGATTTTCATACACTTGTGCATCTCATTGTATATCATAGGAATTTAGTTCATTCAAGTTGGTCTGTTAAATAACAGCATTTGGAAAGAAAATAATGCTGCCTTCTCAGGATTCACACTGTAATCTCCTGGATTTATTATTATTAAAATCATATAGTAATTCAGCATGGAAAGGACATATGGGATCATCTCATCATCTGGTCCAACTCGCAGCCCAGTGCAGCACCAAATTTGAAGTTGGCTCTGATTTCAAGGTCATATAAATTGCCTAGGGCCTTGTCCAGCTGAGCTCTGAGTATCTCCAAAAATGGAGTTTTCACAGTCTCTCAGAGCAACTTGTTTCATTGCTGATTATCATCACTGTGAAAAAAATCTTCCCTTATATTGTCATAAAATGTTCCAATATCTACTGATCACAAAAATGGAAAGCAAAATCTTAGTTCTCTGCTCAAGTTATATTTTCACAATAAACTTACTAACAAAGATATTAATCATACTGAATTACTAGTTTGAAAGAGAAGATGGGTTAAACATATACTTGTGAAACATACTTCATGAAAGGGAGTTATTTATGTTATGTGATGCCTGTAATTGCATTTGGTGATCTGGCAGGTATTTCTAGGCCTGCCTTTGCTGAAAGATCTCAAAAGGTCCTCAGATTACTTGTTTATTTTTATTCTGTAACTTGTTCCAAATGGATTTTAAAGTCCTTTTTTTAAATTACTGATATGCCTGCCTGTCATTGCAGTGAATTAATCAAGCTCATTATTCAGTGATAATGCTCTAAACTTCATGGTTCCTAGAACCACGCCTTAAGTGTTATCAAGGATCAGGTTATTCCCATATTACAAGAAAAAAAATAGTGGAAGGTAATGTACTCTTTCACATACCCACCTCACACTCTGAAACAATAGACCCTTTTAGTGTCAAACTAATTTCCTGCTGAAGAAATGTTCCTACTGTTTGTTTTTATTTGACTAGGTGAACAGCATCATATAATCCTTTCACAGGATAAATGGGTTGGCCAGGCAATTTTGGCTTCTTGTGGGATCACGCTCTCCACTCAAATGTACAAATCAATTATATGACTTCCATGCTGAGAAAACACATTAACTTTTAAAAAGAACAGCAGCAGCCTGGTCTTAATAAAAATGTTTAAGACCCGATCTTAAACCATAACTCCAAGTTTGGCTGAATATGAAACATCCATTTACAGCCAATTACACACAATTTCTGTCATGCTTTGGAAGACATGTATATGCACTAGCAATATTAAAAGCTAAAAACCCCAATTCTAGGTGAAACAGGGAAAGACTTAAAACCTTTCAAGATATGCTTAGGCAGAAATGCAGTGAGCCTTAAGAGCAGGCATCTATTGAAAGTATGTACAGCACATAAGTATATTATAGGAGAAGAACTGCTACAGTCCAAAACATGCCATTTTAGGAAGAACACAATCTATTAAAATTATTTCATTCTCATCAGTTTCTTCCATAGATGAAGAACAATAAAGAGAATTAAGCTTGGGGCAAAAACTGACTCTTCCAGTGTCACAAAGCCCATAATAGAACTTCTGCTACCTCCAGCGATGAAATAGGCCTTAGAAAAATCCAAGAATCCGCACGAAATCTAGTGAGGACAGACAAATGCAAACTCACTTAATGTTACAGATACTTGTGCTTAAACTGTAGGAATAGTTTTCAGTTGAACTAGTTGCACAGCTGGGATGCAGGAAATTTTTTACAAAGCTAAAATTAAAAATTATATTTAAGGCCCTTCAACAGAATTGCTTATTATGGCATGTCCCACTGAAACACTTATTCATAGGGTGCAGTTGTTCTTACTTTGGAAATGAAGGTTTCCAGTGCAGAGTTGTTCCCATTTAAAATGTTCCTGTCCCACAGCCGGAGTCCGGGATACCTTTGTAATTCCAATTCCAGATGAGAATAACTGTTTATGGTCAAGTTCTTGAAGAACAGGGAATACTGAACTAACAGAGGAGATTACATTCTCTTCATGTGAGCATATGTGTTCATATGTAATCCTAATTGATATGCTAATTGGCAGCTGCAAAGAAGAATTGGTAGGATGCTTAAACACCAGCTTTATTCACCTTATTGGTTAGGATTCCTTTGAAGTCCACAGTTATAAGACAAAGCGGTAGGAAAAAATTTCAGCAAAACTCATCTTGCCATAAAGATTTGTTCTTGTTATTGCTTCTCAAAAAGCATTTCGCTTCCATAGAGTCCCTCTAGATTTGTAACAACTTACCTCCTGTTGTAAGCTTTCTTTTCTGTTTTTATACAGAAGTTTTCAGTGTCTTTTAACCTTTAAGAGATGAGTGAAAAACAAAGTTTTCTGTCTGAAAGTCTAGTAGTCTCCTCTGATCAGAAGACCACAGTGGGGCAGTAAATTTGGTTACGAATTGTCCTCCTGTCTAGAGGAAAGCAAATCCATACTCAGGGAGAGATTACTCTCGGCTAAGTAAAATTTAAATACCATTAGATCCCATTTGAAAATGTTCTTTATACACAGAAAACTAACATAATGGAAAGCAAGAGTCTTGGTGGGAAGATATATCATCTACTACTGTGCATTAATATCAGAAGTCTATCCCCCTATCTTCCCACATTTTTGTTCCACTAAATTATAAAAACAGCCAATGACCTGCTTGAGAAACAAAATATCAACCAGATGTTTCCTGAACAAAGACAACTTGTGTTTCCCTTTACACATCATCTTCTGAGAGGCAGCACTACAGTGACTGTGTATCTGACATCATTCACTATGTTGACTTTGGGTTACTCAGAATCTTCCCTTTGCTTTACCTTCCAACTCGAATACAATAGCGTTACAGAGAGATCACACAAAAGAATGGATTTGAATGACTAGAACACAATGTGGAAGAATCATTTATATTCACTCTGTAACATCACTCCTTATGGAAACAGGATGTGTGATCAGTCATCCCCAAAAAGAACCACTTCTTTACCTGAAGAAGAATATGCAAAAATATGCTTTTGTAAGAGCTTGTAATTTTAAAACAACAGTTCTATGTGAGAATAGATCCAAAGCTCATTCTGATTCATGGAAAGTCTGACCATTGTACTTTGGATCAGATGTCTGCCAGAAACTACACAGCATTTTTTTAGTTCTATTTGGCTACTAGGCAAACTTCATTAGTCCCTATTAATCTACAGAGTGCGATACCTACCAGTTGGTTAATGGGAGTGGGATATAGAAGAGAGGCTCAGTCATCATCTAACAGAAATGCTTCATTCTTTTTATTCACATAACCCTCTATTTACAACAGATCACTCTAAAAGAACAAACTTTGAGTTCCGTTTTTAGGCAAGCTGATGGAAACAGAAAGTTTTCAGGTGCTACATGAACAAAGAGCATGGGAAGGGGAGGTTCCATTTTTTTTAACCCTGTGCACCAGCACTCATAACGCATAATGACTTACAACTTTCACAGCAGGTAAATTTCTGGTCAAGCTATCCAGGAAAGTTCATAAAGCATGTATAATTCATACAGTATCAGTATTTAATCAGTCATGAATAAAGCTCTAAAATGCTTCAGGAATGTCTTCTGCAGCCAAAGACTGAAAAATACCAACATTTTGTTTCTGGTTGTAACATCACACAAAGCTGGAACTGCTTTTTCTTTCCTAGCAATCCAAGACAGGTCTAGTAACAAACTGAAGCGTCACTGCATATATATGTCACTATGAAAGTCCATGGGGACCTAAATTTAACAGAAGAGCTGATGTTGCATTTGTCTCACATCATTGGTTAGTTGCTTGCAAATAGAGGAAAAGCTGGTTTCAGTAGCTACTGTTTAATGAAACGTATTTTAATTTGGAAAGTTGCATACAGCACAAGAAACTGCCTGTGCAATGGTTTTAATACAGATATGTGACAAAAGGCCATGTATTCTATACTCTCAGTGTGGGGTCTACAGGAAATCAAGTTGTCAGCAAGATTGACAATGGAGACATTCAGCCTCTTGAATGCCCGGTCTTACTGTTTCAGCCCACTGCAGACAAAGGTATACTATGTCTTGATGACAAATAATGACAAAGATGCAGTCATGAATTTATGAATATAAAATACTTCCACTCTGTCTCCTACTTTCATTTCATTAAAGAATAAACAAAATTACAGATTATTTGGATAACAAAAATTACCTCATTGCTACATGATTCATCCCTGTGCACATATTCGGCTCACTAGGTACACATTTCTTGTAAACCTTGAAACTCTAAGCTTTATGGTAGGTTTACAATTACAGACAGGCTTTGTACTACTGTGGTACAAAGGTTAGTTTTGTTCAGAAGGAACTGGAAATCAATTACTTTGCATCATTGTTCCAGGAAGATTCCTCCTCAGCTAGTTCCCTTTTTAAATTCTGTTATATCAAGTCTAGAATGGTTCCTTTTACTTTCCTATCTTCTTTTTTAACAATCTGACTAGTTCTGCCTTTGCTGCTTTGCTTCAGGACATAACTTCTATCCACATCCTGTTGTTCAAAAGCACCTCTGGTATTCTTGTGATTGCTTACAACATTTGAATTCCTACATACTTGGCACACTCCTAAAATCCTTTCTGAATTCTCAAGGTATTTTCTTTTAAATACTGCCAAAAAAGGAAATTTGAGAACTGATATACTCAGGTAAAACACCATCATATTTTTTGTATGATGGAGATAATTCATTTTCAGTACACAAATAAAAATTTGGCTCCAGTTCCAGCAAGCGCATGTGTACAAAAATTATGGGAAGTTAAAGAGAATGATGCTTCAGAACTGTTCTCTCTTGATGTCTGTTCTTTATCTGCTGAGAACAAAAAAAAAGCAACAGCTAAATTTAAAATGGACTGAAAGTTGTCCAGCACTGTAATAAGCAATTCAGTAATGGTCTCCAAGACAAAGACATTTGAAAAATGCCTAAAACTGCTGGCAGCAAGCTCTTCAGAACACATGGAATCCTACTTAGTTCTCATGAATTCAAGTTATTCTTTCAAAAGCCTTTAAAAATAAAACAGCCCATGATATCAGCCTGTCATTTGTGACCTGCCCAGCATGGCCACTCTTAAACATGAGAGACAGAAAAAGAGCACTGCATGGATAGAATACTGATTTATTGGAAACAAATATTTACGTACAGTATTAAGGCAATCACTTCAACCATTTCTTTTTTAACAAGACAAAAGCTACCCCATTACAAGATTTTTTCAGTAACAGGATTAGATTTAGTAACAATGCAGAACATTTTAAATTCCCAAGATTGAGACCCTCTCATCTTTTATGCATCCCATCCTCCCACCCCCCACACCCCACCCCTATCAAAGGTGCTGGAAATTTAATTTCCTGCTCAGTGGTGCATTTAGTGGATTACCATCCAAAATTGGTTTCCTTCTTCACATCAGCACAAAATTCAAAAATGCAAGCAAGCCCAAGTTTCATGTGAACTCATTCACGTTCAGTTGCAGGCATCCAGTTTAAAATTCTTCCAATTTAAAGTTGGTATCCAAGCGGCTTTATAGATAAGGCTACTGACTCTGAAGATGTAACTTGTTCCGCTTAAATAAGACAAGGAAGCCAACTCCTTTATTTCTAGCTGGACACAGCTAACGGTTTTTACTTTTCATACAGGTGTATTGAGATCTGAATGCAAGGCTTTAGGCACAAGTCCTTTTATATCTGTACTTAAAGCCCTTACAAGGAAGCTTAGTAACACAGAGTTCTAGTTCCTACTGCAGACTTCTAGTAATACACCTACATGTCCTCAGCATTTTTTAGGTTTATCACAGGTGAACAGTTTAAGAATGACAAACTTGGGTAGCAAAAGTGTCTCCTCCTAAGCAATGCAGAGAATTTTCAGTCCAAGTTCAGACATTTTTCCTAGCAAGATCGTTGTCTCTTCTCCAAGGATGTAATATTTCAATCAACAGAACTCCTGTAGCTGACACATGATAATCAGCATAAGCAAAGCATGGGGGACAAGGCAAAACTTAAGTACTTTCAAAAGGGTGCAGCTGATGTTGGCGTTACCTTTTCAGTGGCGAACTCTTCAGCTGGAAACAAAGATCTAATAAATTTCAAGGCATAAACCAACTAAAATAAAATTATTTCCAATATTAGAGGTAGATTTTATCCAGTGTAATATATAATAGCCACTCCAGTATGTGCAGAGCTCTAGGAATTAAACAAGACTAACTTCGACCTACGTGCTCTTAGAATAATTACGGCAAGCATTTTGCATATCCTTCAAGAAAGCAGGCACACCACTCTGTAAAGAGAAAAGTGTAAAAGTCATTCTTGTATAATGTAATCAAGTAAAACTACAAGCAAAATGAGAATGCCCACCATATAGATCAAGGCCTTCAAACAAATACAGGACAATTCTAAAATCTGGTACAAAGCAGCAGACCATTCCTTTAATACTTCATGAACAGACTGCATAATTGGATTTTGCTTGTGTTAAGGCTATTCATACATGATCTGGAACACATATTTGTTGGGTTTTGTTGCAGAAATTTACCTGCCTGGTAGACTATCCAAAGGAATTTGATAGGAATTAAAAATAAAAATCAAGACAACTGGCGCGAGAGCAGACAAAACCAAGACTCTAAAAACAGGACTGCATAAGCACTAAAACGATCAATACATCCACTTCAGAAAGAAATAATTCTACCCAGCATGCAGAAGACAGGTATGGATGCAGTGAATACACTGTTTGAAACAGATTAGCCAAAGACAATTGCACTGTCAACCTTTACTTACCTTAGCAGCCCAATTGACCAGCCATGATGGAATCATGCCACCAGGATTATCAACATAGTACATATAGACTAGAGATGAGAGAGAAGTTACCACAAAGTTATCCAGTCAGTCTGAGTACTCGCTCTAACAAAATGACAGAAGCTGTCGGTGTGCATGACTGAATTACCAAGTACAACATTTCTACTCTAAATTCTTCACAAAAAAGCCACCTTGCACTGAAGTGGAATGTTAAAGTATAGCCACATCCAGTTAACCTCCGGGAAGCTGAGAGTGCCATAATATTTAGACTACTGCAAACTATTTTAGGCAGCCTGTTTTATAAAATGAGGTTGTTTTTAAAGGACTAATCTCAGACAAGAGTCAATCTCTAGGTAAACCCTTTAATCTGTACATCTGCCAAACACGATGCTTATATCATTGCTGAGTTAACCAGATTTCAGCTAGCACCAGACTCTACCCAACTGAGCTGGCTGGCAGGAAAAGAAGCGCGGGCTGGGGGAGAGGGGGCGGAATGAGGGGGCAGAATGAAGTGGTCAGTAGTCTATTCTTAACTATCCAGCCCAACTGTTATATAAGATTCTTAACAGTAGTACACAGCACTGGACATTTCCAAAAGTTTCATTCATTTTAAAAGTATACCTAATGCTCAGTACATTCACTTTATAGTAACTGGTTTAGCTTAAAATTTCCAGTCTCCCTTTTTGTGCATTTTGCTAATACATACATTCTTTGGCTATATGACTTATGATCGCACTTTCTTGACCTCTTACCTTTAGATCCCGTTTTGCCATCACTTTCAATTGCCAAACTTTGTTTATAGCTTTTAACTCTGATAATACCAGGCTTTTCAGGGCACTGAGGAACAGACACACTTTGAGCTAACACAACCCAGATCTTCCGCCCATCAACATCCATCTCTCGACATTCACGAATATAGACATACTGTATTCCAAGTTGAGGAGGCATGTCAAAACAGTGTCATCTGACATCTGATGAACTGACAAGTGAATTCCATTACAAATACCAGCCCCTTCAAGTTATTTCTTATGCTTCAGCACAATTCTGTCCTGCAGAGTAATAATTCAGCTATGCAAGCTTTAGCTGTGTGTGGGAAGAGGCACCCACACTCTTCTTCAAGCTATACGTAATTCATGTAACATAAGGACTGCAAGATCTTAGATCAAGTGCAGTACAGAATAGAAGCAGTACGTTGTTGGGATCCCTGGATGACCAGGTGACAAAAACTGCAGGAGGAACACAAAACTTGAAAGGATACATCTCTGTTTGAGAGAGGAAAAGGGTATTTCACTTCCCAGTAGATTACTTTTTCACCATTGTATGTTTTCTCATGCAGTTCTACAGTTGAAAAAGGAAGACTGTTAGATATTTTTAATTTCTACTGCAACAGAACCATACATAGCATCAAGAACTGCTCAGATTTCTGACAAGAACACATTTTATATGCAACCCTTATGTCAAAATTGGTATATATGTAGCAGTAGAAGCCATTTAAAAAAAGTTCTGTAGCAGGGTTGTTCAGGAACCAAATACACAGATATAGGTGGCCTGCTTTTCTGCTGCTATTGAATTCATTGATAAAAAAAAAAAAAAACAAACAAAACACCAAAGAACCCGAAACACAAAACCAGAACAATTCTGAGGGGGAGGCAGAGTCAAATTCCTTTTCAGACAGTTAGTTCATTCAAAGCTTTTCCATTATAAAGCTTTTTTCTGACCAATGCATATTCTGTATAATTCTGAGCCACAAGTACTGTACGCTTTTTCACAAGCACGTCGTTATCCTTGTAAATTATAGGAACTAGGACGAGTACTGCTTTCTAATACTTGAAGAGGCCTGAACACAAGAGATTAATGAAGTTTGGAAAAGCTATCAGGGATTTCACAGCAGTATATACAGGCAACAATGAACACGAAGCTTGAGCAGTTTATGAGCCTTCATTACACCACCTTCAGTCTGCCTGGATACTCAATCATAAGGCAGCTGAATCGGAAAGAAAAAAAATCCAAGAATAGTTGCTAAAACATGGCAGTGACTCAGTCAGGTAGTACTGCGGCATAAAGGAAAAAAACTGTTCAAATCAAACTACATAAATGAGTCTGAATAACTGTCTACTGTACAGCTTCTTCCCTTCAGGCAAGAACTGCCATTCTCAGGGTGATGGACCTGACAAGCCATGGCGCTGAGCCAGGGTAAATACCTGTCTGCTCAGGGACCAGTCATTACATGGGTGCAGTTAAAAAGGGTGTGATCCAGAAAAATGGTTCACATTAACAGTCAGAGTGGTCTTTTCCTCCTTTAGAAGAGACTTCTGCCTGAGGTGCTATATATCCTTCAGAGCCAATGCACAGTCTGCCACATCACTTTCAGTGGTTTTGAAAATAAGGCTAGAACAAACTGATAATCTCATTGCTAAGGCAACAAGAGTGCCACAAATGGGAGATTCTTTCCCTATGTAACATGTTCCAAACTAGGCTTCTGTAAGTATGCCCTGCAGGTCAGCTGTAACCCACGAGAACAGCTTCTCCTCTTGTCCAGGCTGGAGCAGTATTAGCTGCACAATACTGCCAGTATTGTAACAAGCTTTACTGTATTCGTGTACAGCATTATCCTACCCACCAGAGGTCACTGGAGCATTGGTTTATTCTATTAGCTTTACTTGCATTTCTAACTGCAGAGCTTTCCTTTTTCAAAGGGATTAAGACACTATTTTAAAGACCTCGATGCAATTGTTAGCTACTAACTCATATACCTTTGTATCTTTTCAAACACAAAAAACCCCACGCAATAGCTAAGTCATGTCCCACCTGTATTGACTTTAGTCTGTCAGCACTAGTGGACAATTTCTGATCAAAGCACAATACCGTGCATTTTAATCAATAACCAGATTTCACTTAGCACTACTACAACAGATCACAAGTCCCTTTTATTCATAATAGGCACAGCTGCATTTACTGCTTAGCAGTCAATTCTTCCCATTAAATTGTTGGGAAGTATAATCTCAATCAGGACAGTGTTGCAATCAGGAATAGCAAGTTTCAATATTGCTCAGGCCCAACCATTTTGTATCATGCCACAGAAGCATGCGGTTCCTCAGTCACTTCTCTACAGTTTAGTCACAACTTCCCTGCTGAATTGGCAGCTGCAGCACAGACCAGGCCTGAGGATGTCCACATCTTGTAGATATGCAGGAGCCTGCTTTGGGAGTAGCCAGGGTACTAACAGCAACGCAACAGCAGCAGACTGATATCAAAATTACTGAGGTCTCAGGAAAACCCTTGGCAAGAACAGATCAAAGCACGACCCTCTGAAGTACTCACAGGAGTCCTGTCCATATCTGCCTCCAGTCAGGCCTTCATAAAGAGTTTTGCTGAACAGAACTAGAGGATAGAGATTAGCTCCTCTTACGCTTAGTGCAGGAGCAGTTACCTTTTCAACTAAAAAGACAGCTACTTCTACTCTGGTCACGTTTTTATTTCAATGCCAGCCAGCAGCTCAGCAGAGAACTCTTCTTTGGACTGCTATTAGTGCATAGCTGTAGAAGCAACAAGGAATACAAACAGTAAAACAAAAGGCTCTGAACAGAAGTTTTCTGGTTTTTCTCCTCAAATGTGAAAGGAGAAAAACCAAGCTTATACAGTTTACATTGAAAACGGTGGCTAGCATTATTTCATCACATGTACAGTTCTAAAGAATGAGTGGGCTTGTGTGAATTGTTATGCTATAAGGAAAGCAGTAATATTATGTTTACATCCTTCAAGAGTTAACTTCTGTGAAATGCTGGACTTGAAGTACTAGCATAAATATAAATTCACAGATGAACATATCAAGGTCAGCAAGGATATAAATGCCAGTTTTATAATGTTACCTAGTTTTTAGATTAAGGGTGTACCTTTTGCCAACTGCTTCCTTTCTTTTCTTTAAGAAGGCATTTAAAAAAAAAAAGTGTTTGCTTAAGAAGGACTCAGTTCTCCTAAATGCTGTTAAATCAAAGACTACTGAAGTAACTTAAGATATCATAATATTTTTACATCCAATATGATAACGTTGACTCCCACTCCAGCTCTTTGTTTCATTAATGGCAAAGTGGCCTTTGCTACAGAAAAGCTATTGCCCATTTTGACAAATAACACTTACTAATGAAGACCTAGCTTCTTAAGCTTGAACAAGTACTGACACATGTCAGCTGTGTGGTTCTTTGTACCAATACAGCCAAAGGCATTACCAGTAATCAATCACCATAGAGCTGTCCTAGACCTAACAAGCACAACATTTAAGAATTCTTTGGGTTTTAGCACTGTTCTTTGTTCAGCAAAACACTTTGACCATGTTTCAGTTTTATTGACCTGAACTGACTTTAGGCACAGGCTTGAAAGGGAAGGGCTCCTCATCTTTTAAACAAATGGATTACTGGATGCCTATATCAGCTGAATCCTTGTCTTGTCACTGCTGATTTAAGATGTTTTAACACCATACAGATATCCAAGTTCAACTTCCTTTTTCAAAGACAACATTAAATGAACACAACTAAATTAATTATTCCTTTCACTGTAAAACCCCAAAGTCACCAACTATTCTCTCGATACACCCATTTCTAATCATAAAAGGTGCCAAGAACAACCACTTCTTTCAGGAAAAGACATTCCATCACGCGTTAAACTGCTGCAAGTCATTGCACTGCTCCACTACAACATGAAAAGATGCACAAAAGGTACCATCTCCATCTCTCCCCAGAACACCTACTAAAATTTAACCTAGGAATTATAACACCTAGAAGCTGGAAGGTGCTCCAGCATAATAAATTATGTCAATTACATGCTTTAACCACCATGGAAAGAATTAATTCCAGAAGGAAGCTGTATGGTGACGAGATGTTAGCTGTTCCATGTCAGTGTCTACTTGCATATCTGCAGAGTGCAGCCTTATCCCAAAAGATACTTAAGTCTGGCTGAAAGACTTTGGATACAGCAACTTTAAAATATCTTTGAACAAAGTTTTAGAGGGAAGAGTCAATGTGAACATAAATCTTGCTTTTAAACTGCCTACATGAGCTTACCTTTAACATACTTATCCCATTGTTTTCTGAAATCTAAATCCATATAGACATCTGCACACAGTTTTGGGGAACAGTCAGCAAGAACACCGAAGATTTTATACTCATAAAGTCCTGATTGCTGTGGAAACAGAATGGGGAGAGAAAAAGTCACACAGGAAAGGGAAGTACTCTGCAGCAGGGAGAACAGCTGAAGGAAGTTAGGTGGGGCACATACTACAAATTTGCTCAAGGGCTGTGAAAGCAAGTGCTCAAAAAACAATGCAAGATTCAGTCTTTAACCTCTCGACTTTTTGATCTATACATGCAAGTTTAAATCCAGACAGGCTGACCTGCCCAGCACAATGATTGTTCTTTCCCTTACACCAGTACCCTTCTACTTCATATTTAGTGCCAAAGGCAGCATGTTTCTTCATCTCCCCCCCCCGCCTTTTCATTTCCAGTGGTCAGTGCAGACTAAATTCTGCCCACACTGAAGCTCACCAGAAGCATTAAATTGTTGTGGCATAGTGTCCAGACTATACCCTGTACAGTGTGTTTAAGAATCTCAGCCATTTCCAGGAGGTTACCAAGTACTGCACAATCTGGAATAAGCTTTCCAGCAAGCCAGGTATGCTTATACTTCAGGCTGTGATATAAGAATGCTTTATAATGTTCATGCTTATATACAATGCACTATTATATCTGGCTTGAATACTTCTCAGCTATTTTCTTTCTGAAAGCTGCCTGCACTGAAGGGGTGGGGTGCAGGATATCTCCTATGTTAATGCTCTTAATGTTTCTCTCAACATATGGAAACTCCATCTGTGCCTATAGAGCAATGTTTGTTCTATTGTTAGTACCAGTCCAAGACTAAATTAAAACAATGAGAGCATTTTGAATATACAGTGTAGGAGGCAAATTCAAGCATTCCCAAGGAAAGGGAGGGAAGGATTATACAACATTCTGTTAGTGAATGGCTGATTTTTCTTCTTCCCCTCCCCTTCACAAATCAACCCTAGAAGATAAAGATTTGATGTACCAGAAGATAATAATAAGACGAAGAAGCTTAAGCTACTCATCTCCGCTGTAGCTTCACTGAAGCAGCAATTCCTAGCTTCAAACCTGAATTGTTCAGCACCTGTGCAGCCCCCTGCACTCATGTCATCTTTGTAAAAGACATCAACATTTTTATTTTCACAAGAAAAACTAATTTTGAAAATATCATACCTGAAATTGAGCCGACACCCAACAGCATATGCCAAAGCACCAACTGGTACTTCAAAAATAGTTGTTTAGCTTAAACACTATTTCATTCCAGGTTCCCAGTCAGAAATGCTATGTGGATTATCTTGCATGTATGTATATTTACATTAAGTGTCACATAATGCAGGAGAACAGCAAACCGTAATTCTCCTCAGTCCTCTAGTAATTCAGAAAAAAAGTCTTACTTCCTCATGTCATTGGGCTGCTTTTCCACTGAAGAACAGAAATCTTTGTATTCTCTTTCTGGACTTTGATTACGACTGCATCTTGAGAAGTAACAAACCAAGCTGCCCCCAAACTGCATGCTGACTGCAGAATTAAAAAGCTAGTTATTCATCAGCACACTCACTTTTTTTTTTGCATCCTCTAGCTCCTCTTAATCTGTTCGATAGAAGCAAGCCACGCAATAATTTTCTCATTTAAGTTATCAGAGCTTGCCTCAAAGGTTTTGCATAGAATTGTGTGCTTTGTGCCTTAGTGAGGACAGACTAGAGTTTCACACTTCCAAACAGAGTAAAAGCTTTAGGACCACAAACTATTACATTTTATTGCTTGTTTCTAAAGCTTTTGTGTTCCACCCAATAGGAGCTGGAAGTGCCTGCAATACTTTTTCATTGAGGATTATCAAAAGATACACATACAATGTAGGTTGTTAAAGCATTTTTGCTATAGACAGAACCTCCATCACAGGTTAACATAGAGCTGTAGTAATGTCATTTACTGCCACGTAATTCAGAAGCCACTAAATAGAGAGTGCAAGTGCTGCACTACCTAATATGCTTACAAATATCTGAAGGGTGGGTGTCAGGAGGATGGGGCCAAACTCTTCAGTGGTGCCCAGCGACAGGACAAGGGGCAATGGACACAAATTGAAGCACAGGAAGTTCCACCTGAACATGAAGAAGAACTTCTTCACTCTGATGGTGATGAAGCACAGGTGCAGGCTGCCCAGGGAGGTTGTGTAGTCTCCTTCTCTGGAGATATTCAAAACCCATCTGGACAAGGTCCTGTGCAGCCTGCTCTAGAAGACCCTGCTTTGGCAGGGGGGTTGGATTAGATGACTCACGGAGGTCCCTTCCAAGCCCTAACATTCTGTGATTCTGTGATAGATGTGTTCAGAGCACGTGCTAATACAGGATTGGGGAAACTAACCTGAAGCGCAGAGCACATCTGCGTTGCCCTGATCTTCAGTAGGCTATTTACCACAGTTCCTTAAGTCAGACTGCAATATGGTGATAAACATAATTGCTGAAGTGTCATATAGTAAACAGCTATTAGTATTACAAAGATAATGTGTGGCATCATCAGTGAAAACACTTCTAAAATGCAACCTGCAAAAAATTAAATTAGATTAGATTACTAGAAAGGGCTTAGGAAACGGTAATTCAGCTTCCTTAGAGTGCGAAACTCATTGAACATGTTGAAGAGGAGATTAGAAAGTAAATTGATTAAGATCTTGAAGGATGTATTAAGATTTCTTCAGTGGTAGGAGAAAAGATTGCTGATAGATGACAGCTTGGTATCCTGCAGAACACAAGATCCAATGAAATAGTCAAATGCAGAAGCTGTTATTTAAAACAAGACAAATTCAGATTATAAATAAAAAACAAAATTCAACAGGGGAAATAATTAACCACATGCAGAGATGAAATTGACTCACTCACCTTTACCTTAAGACAAGAGATCAGTAATGCACACTCTCAGGAACAGAAATAACTGAATGTAAGCATTATGGGTTGTGCTATGTAAGAAAACAACTCAGATCACAATCATCCTGTCTGACTCAAAAACATAAACATGTATTACCTATCAATCTATGGTATGAAGTATCATCACACTGTATTTATCAACACTATGAACCAACCATGGCTTAATTTCACCAGCATGACCATTTATTATCTCCTGTAACACAGAACTATGCAGAAACCCTATTCCGAATTGGGGTCACTTTTTCCTAGGCAAGCATCAAACCATAGCAGTGTTCCTGCCACCACATAAGATACCTTTTGAGTAACACATTTAATCCTAAATGGCATCTTTCTACTGCAGATCTCCTGCATGTGATAGCACAAAGTTCTTCTCTGATACGTTTCAGATCGAAACACGAAATTAATCCTAGCTGAGTTTACGTCTGCAGGCATATTTCAGTGATTTGACTGTATATGCCTTTTGTCAAATACATTTGTCATAAAATGGTATTTTCCACAAATCTTCTAGAATAAACAAAATATTTTGTTTACAGAAATAGCCTTGGGTTTAAAGTGGAAAAAAATACTCTGATATTTTCTAATTCCAACATATTTTTAACAAAGGACATTTTGAAAGTATTGGAATTTTTTGTAAAAACCAGTATTTTTAAAACCATTAAGTGCCAAATAAACCTTGTTAACCGTGCATTGAAGTGATAACATTTAACAAATATTTAGAAATCCAATCCATGAGGAATTGCTGCTTCTTCATTCACATCTCATTCACCACAATAACATTAAATCTGTCCAAGAACTGACAAAAAATGCAAGTTCTTCTATATAATGAAAAGAATAATAAACATCATTAAAAGATATAAAA